>Ga0116228_10005808_pt1 | contig 11018 bp, 5 predicted proteins | sample S1TSphfallax_2_FD_89694 | JGI IMG/M metagenome (GOLD analysis project Ga0116228, IMG submission 89694) | Host-associated microbial communities from peat moss isolated from Minnesota, USA - S1T2_Fc - Sphagnum fallax MG | ecosystem: Host-associated > Plants > Peat moss > Unclassified | place: USA... | reverse complement strand
GTTCCAAAAAAGAAGTTCTTCACTATTCTCCAATCCTTCTATTTATACATGTTAAAGGAGTAGTTACTATAGTTACTTATGATAATAGTTAGTTAGTATGTTTCTACTTACTTAAGTTACTATTTTAGGAAATACTAGCTAGATCACATAGTTTTTATCACCATTTAAATTTGAATAGAACATAGGATTTTTTTTTGTTGATGAATATCTTTAGAGAAGAGGAAGAGAGGAGGACCCATTGTATTATTGTAGAACATGGAGTTTTAATGGAGTATGAGAGAAGAACATTTTCATTTCTAGAAAAGTTTTGTTTCCATAGCCAAAATTTGTTGTTTTTATGTTTTTATCATACTTTCATTATTGGATTTTATTCATGAAACTAATTATAAGTAAATTTGAATGAGCAAACTCTATTGGTATTAGTTTTATTGTATTTAAGTCCAAATTTTAGACCAAAATATAGGATTAGAAATTATGTATTTACCATTTGGCAACCATCCCAAGGCCTGACTTTAGAGTGAATTTCATAATGTTGTTTATGTCTTGTTGCTGAAATTTTTGTTTCTATAGTTAAATGGTGAACTTTAGTTTCATTGTTTGCATTTTCTTCAAAATCTTGATCATAAGTTTCTTGTTTAGGAAACAAATCTAAACAAAGTAACTAATTGTGAGGATTTTGTTCTAATGCAAAAGTTTGTTTAAATTTGAATTAGAATGTGGAGAGATGGAAAATAAAATTGTAACTAGAAGTTATAGGAGACATTTAAATCATGTTTTATTGCATGAATAAGTGGAAAATGATGCTGCCATCAACAACAATTTGAATGCAAATCAAGAGGATTAGCAATTTGTAACACCTAAAAGAATTTCTCAATCTAAATAGAAACATCTATGGACAAAAGTAAGACCTACATGCCACAAAACACCTCAAGCAACATCGATTATTCCTCGTGAAGTGCAAACTAATGAAGCATAGAGGTGCACCAATAGTCTGCAACAAAAATTTTAAAGAGAAGAACGTCAAATTGAAAATGTAGACTCACAAGATGAGTTTAGACAAAGGAATCAAAAATCTAAACCTTGATAGAAAATTGTGTTGGAATCATTGAGTCTAATGCAACAACAAAATTCTGATGCTTTGATGTATGAAGAAGAACAGAGATTTAACAAGTCAAATTGGAAGAAATAATACCAAGGTACAAATCTATTTCACCTCTTTATCATTGAAAGGATTAGGTGAATGAAAAGTTTGAACAAATAGCTCATAATTTTGAACCTCCGATTCGTTATGCGGTTGAGCTAGAAGCCATAATTTAGGGTATTAGAATGTCTAGAAAAGTTGAATCGGTACTTGTAACTAAACAAGAAATTGTACTCTTACTAAGAGTAGAACCAACAATAGCAATAGGTGTTCCTATGGTTGTTAGAGTGAGGTACAATGAACCCATATTTAATCAACAAAATGGAAATATCATTATAGGAATTCTAAGGGATTGAAACAAAGGGATTCATACTGTGAACAAAGTTCCAAGACCTAACTCTCCACGTTGCACATACTACCATTAAATTGGACATCAGATCAATGAATGTCCATTTATTGAAGATAATGTGAAGCAAGGATTTGATGAACATGTCCAAAATCTGAATTCAGAACATGTGAAAATAAAGAATCATGGACATATTGAATTAGAGGTTCTCTACCATGAGAAGGTCAAAATTCCAGATAGACTCAAAGAACAAATCTAGAGAGATAACAAAGTGGAAATGAGAGTTTAGACTGTGGTAGATGTAATACCTATTTTTGTAGCTCCTAGGTCTATTCAAATTGGGGTTCCAATTTTAGGGAAAAGGACTCACTAGTAGAAATTGGCCAAAATGTAGCCACTTTATTTATAACTACATGCAACTATTAATTATTTGCAACTACATTTGGATTTTTTTGCAACTATTTCTTGTGTTGGTCATATTTACGACTATAGCGCAACTAATTTGTGATTATTTTGGTTTTCATCCTTCCATGTGAACAACATTTAATTTAGTTTTCATCCAAGAAGAACAATTTATGTCCCATTAGTTGCAAATGTGACCAATTTAGTTGCAATTCTATGAGTATACAAAGGTGTATTTTGTGAATTATAAGGAATATAGTTGGGTGTATTAGGATTTATAAATGTATATTTTGAATTTATATGAACAACCATATTAAATGTGTATTCAAGTATTAATATTAGCATAAATGGCCTTGATATTATGGTTACACTAAATAGTGTATATTTTGAGTATATTAAAATTTTATGTAAGATATTTGCTAAATATATTGTCCCCATATTACAAGTTTATCCAAACTATCTTATTATACTTTTCAAAATTATTACAAATCACATTTTTTTATTATTATTTATTAATATTATATATTTATATTAATTACATGTAATAAAAAATTAAACTTCAATATTATCTTTGATTAAAAATTTTAAATAGTAATATCTTATTGCATAATGATGATGATGATGAAGACACTAATGATGTTAGAATGATAGGAAAAATAATTATATAATTACTGAAGTAATTATTTTCAAATGACTAATGTACTTATTAAAAATTATTTTTTATTTATTAAAAAATGAAAAAAAAAATTATAATAATTCATAATAATTCTAACAAGTGACATAATAATAATTATTATTATTATTATAAGTAATCAATTATGAAGTAGTATTATATTAATATAATAATTACCAAGAAATATTATTATATAATTTTAATTTTTTATATTTCAAACTTATAATTGATATTTATTAATTATTAATAATTAAATGATTATAATCAATTACTGAATTTTTTTCCAGTTTTACTATTTTATTATATTATAATAATTACTGTATTAGTTATAATGGAAATCTAATGAATTATTATACAAATGTAGAAATTATTTTTGAGGGAAAATTATACTTATTAAAAATATAAATTTTTTATTGTAATAGTTCATAAATAGCTTTAATGAGTGAAGTAATAATATGAATAATAAAAATAGAATAGTTAACCTTGGCTACCAACTAGCTACAATGATAATTGAATTAATGTTATTTTTACTAATAAATATTTACACAATTCTATTAACTATATAAAAGAAAATAGTTCTGGAAATAATTATAATAAAATAGTTAGCTTAGGCTAGGTTTTAATTATATTATTAAGTATAAAAACACTAGTACTCAATATTTATAATTAATATTTTATAATTATTAAATCAAAATATTTCCATTATTATTAATTTATTCAGTTACGAAATAATAATGTATTAATTATTAATAATTAGCTAATAATCTCATTATCAGCCAATTACTAGTTAATTAAATTGGTTGATAGATTATTATAGTTAATATATATTTAGGATTAAATATTAATATTATTTATCTAACTAATAAATTAAATAATATTTAATAATAACTAATAATACAATTAATTCAGTAATCATAAGACATTAATGATTATTGCTATAAATAACTAGTTAGTTGGATAATTTATAAAGTGAATTACTTAGTTTCTAGTTTAGTTGTTAATTAATTAATTAACAAGTTTATTAATTTATTTTTCTATATTGTATTCATTACATAATCAATAATTGAATTAGTTAACTAGTTAGCTAGTTAGTTAGCTAGTTAGTTGTCACTTACTTAATTATATATTTTTCAAGATGAGAATGAAAGCCAAAACATATGGGATAATTTTTTTTAGTTACAAGTACTTTGCATTTAAAAATGTTTAATCGCAAACAACTTGCAATTAAATATTTGAAAATTCATGACCTTCTTTTTCACATTTTGGGAGTATTAAATATTGTGTACATGTTTGTTTCAACAAAGTCCTTACAACTTCTTTAGTGTCCAAAGGAGGCGGCAATCCTAATAGTAATTTTTTTGTTCCTTGAAATTGATGAAAATAGTCCTAAATCCAATAAGGTTTGTTGAAGTCCTTAGTATGTATTGTGGACCTAAATGAAATTCTCAAGAACAAGTCCTTGAATCTTGATTTTGTAGGTGTTTTAAGTTCAAAAATCCTTAAGTGTCATGGTCATTTTAAGTCTAATGTAAAGGTATCGAGTCCTTATATGTCTTTTATGGTTTTGACTCAAGTTCTAAATAATCATAATTGTCTTCCTTAAGGATTTATTGCCATGATCATGGTCATGTTGATTCCTTCAATAAATGATTTCAAGGAATCTAATGATTATGTATCAAATCTTGGATAGAGTTGAGGTACTTGTAAAAGTCCTTATGTCATATCAAGTTAAAAGTCTTGTGTATAAAGTCTTGAACAAATTTGAGCTATTTGTGAAAGTCCTTCTAGCATATTCCTAGACTTAAGAATCATGAACTCTTGGATTCATACTCTTATACTTAAAAGTCCTAAAGTCTTGGGGTGAAAAAGCACACTAAGGGTGAACCACTTTTCACCAAAAAAGGTGATGTATAACAAATTATAGTATGCAGTAAATTAAATTCTTGGTGGTATTCTTTGGCTATCATAAACACAAACAAAAAAACTTTAAAATTTGCATGACAGCATTTTGGAATTCAAAGTTCATTTTGAGTCAAAATTAATCTTGATTCAACGGTTAGATGAAGAGAATTTGGATAAAATTAATGTACATATAATATATAACTTAATGTTTTTCAATGGCCATAAGGTTTGTGGTTCATGAAACATTACCAAACAAAAGAAAATTGAAAAAATAATGCAATTCCCATTTATAAAATCTCTTCTTCTTTGATGTGGTAATGGTATTTTTCCTAAAATATATATATTATTATGCATTTATTGTTCAAAAGTGCAAAAAACACACTTTTTTAAATGAAATTTCATCCAAAAACTTTAAATCTTTAAATGGTCCTATATTTAATTCATGTATATCAATATCATATATCATAAAAAAATTCACCAAAGAATTCCATTCACAACCTTAATTTTGAAATATATATGCAATTTTTTCAAACTTTGTGACAAGTATTATTTTGTCACAAATATACTCCATGCATTTAAGTTTTTCATTGTTTGTTAAATTTTTTAAAATAATTCATTAATTGAGTTTCAAATTAATCAAATATACTTAAAACAAGCAAAACAATTCAAGATGTGATGTCCATACATTACCAACAAAAGTAATTACAGAAAGATTATACTTGTGATTATACTTAGTGTTCTTATGCCCCTTGGATTCATACTCTTGTACTTAAAAGTCCTGAAGTCTTGGATGCATATTCTAGTAGGGTTAAAAGTCATGCACTCTTAGATGCAAATTCCTTGGAATCATTTTGGATAATCCTTCGACTCCTTTAATCTCCTTTTTGTGTAATCCAAAAGTCCTGCAAATTCCATGAATGTTTATTCATGTTTAGGCATTATTCCAAATTTGAATATTCTAGTACTACATTAGTTATTGTTTGTGTAGAACTACAACGTCACTACCCAAACATGGTGCATGGAATTTTGAACCCCAAATCCTAAGTTCCTCATCCAAAGTGGATGTTGGAAGTCCTAGCCCAACGTCAAATGAAGGTACACCATCTAGCCTATCATTAACTACTGATGGAATAACATCAATAGTTTCCAAGCTTGCTACTCTTTTAAACCAGGAGCCAAAGACTAATGTGCCAACATTATGCAAAAAATGTTTTGAAACCAAAGCCATAATCTACCTAGAGGTAATAACATTAAACTTAATTTGTTGATCTTTCATAATCTGACAATTGCATCAAGGCTCAACCTAGATGTAAGTAATTGTTTTCTTTATTGTAGGTTTGGCATTGACTATATATATTGCATGTAGCCTTCTGGCCACAATGACTACTTTATGTATGCATCCAAGGGCAAGCATTTTGCCCCACTTGCAATGTTAGCATATGTGGGTAGAAAAGGGCTACCTCCAATGTGCTAACAATAAGCCCTATTGTCCTATCCCTTGTCAAATCTTTGGATTCATCAACAACAAAACCAACAAAGCTACCTACCTTATCTTCTAAATCCAAGAACTTGAAGATAAGTCCAAAAAAAAAAGGTGCACAAATCTTTGGCGAAGAAAAGTTAGATTATGATTCTCTAGGTGAGGAGGATAATGATGAAGAATCATATTGCACTATTTTCAAGAGGTATACGAGTGTTGAACAACATCAAACCTGCAAAGGTGTGCTAGGTGAGTCTACCAAAAAGGATTATACTAATGCACAACTTCTTCCTAATTTGAACCCATACTTGTCACTTTCAAAAATTACTAATATAAACCTAAGCTTTCATAAACATGAACCTTCTTCTAAAGATTATGTTGATCAGGGTAGTTTAAATGCCCTCAATTCATTATATCCCTGCATCATCAAATGAAGTTGAATCAAATGTTCTCAAACCAAATCCAATAAGAAAGACCCTGCCTAAAGCAACAAACTAGGTTTATGGGACCCATGGCAGCACCTGTGAAAGGTCAAAAAAAGAGAAAAGTACATTAGGTCAACTTTGTACTTTTTAGTGATTTATTTGAAGTGGCAATTTTGAACAATCTTGTTTGGCTTGAAATTATCTTGCATATCTTGCATTGATTGGTTTAGGGTTTTTGCAAAATATGGCATTTGAGATATTGAACATTGTTTAACTAATGATTTACTAGAAATGATTAGTTCCAACATGGTGCTAATATGGTGAGTTGTAGATGTCCCAAGTGCAGTTTGATTACATTGATCCAAGTGAAATTTTAATTTTACAGCTCTTTTTATAGGTGTTTTACACTAACTTTTCCATATAGTATTGTGGCAAGAATCTATTATTTGTAAGTTTTGCATGGTCCATCAACATGTGTTAATGTGATTGAATTAAGAAATCCCAAGCTTCAAAATCAAGTTATGTTAATGTGTTTATGTTGGCACATGGTTTCAACTATTTGAAAGGTACATTCATAGTATAAGGAACCACATTAACAAAGGTCAGAGTCCTTACCAAGGATTACATTTTACACATGTCCTACATGTATTGGTTTATTAAATATCAAAACTATAATTTAAATGTAATTTTTGGGATTGGATATTAATATTGAAAAACTATATATTTTTTGCTTGAGGACTTAAATTATAGTCAAATGTATATTTTTGTTTTTAACCATGATGACAAATTTTGAACTTTTTGACCATTAAAGACGTTTAGAATCAAAATCAGCATCATCCAGTTAAGGACGAGTGAAATGAAAAGTAGTATTCAACTATAGACTTTCCATTACTTTATGACCAGTAAAACAATTGGGAATCACACAAAATTCTTTGGGGATGAAATTTCATTAATAAAAAAAAATGGTGCAACAAACCTAATTACATTTTGATGTTTCAAACTTTTATAATAATTTTTCAAAGTTAAGAACTACAAAAATTAAGGATAGTCAACATAGTCCTTGGTACATTATATTGTGAATGTACCCTAAAATGACACATTTGTCAAAGATTTGTGCTTTATTTGGCCTTCTCTTTCAAACAAATCATATTGGATTTTTGGCATCAATTTTAATCCTCTAAGGTGTTTGACTTTGATACCACTATACTAATTGGGCTTGTTGTTATTGTTACTATAAGAATTATGATGGTGGTGGGACAAATTCCTTTTGTTGAAGACCTATATGGTGCTACCTCTCTTGCACGTTTCAACAAAGAAACAAGTTGGGGTGAAAGCATAATAAACTAGACCAAAAAAATAGTTAAAACATTCCAATTTGACCTACCTCACAAAATGGCCATGAAATAATGTTTTAGTTTTTTAATATGGTGGATCCAATTATATAAATGAGTGGTCAACTTCTGGGGCTTGTAGTTTATGGAAAAAATTGTGAATAAAATCAATTATTCATGTTAATTTCATGTTATTTTAGAAGGCATATATGTTTGTCCAAATATAAACAAGTACACACAAGTAGGGTCATACAACACATAAAACACCTATGTCCCCATGCATGTGGACATGATGAACACTCACATACCATCAAATTTTTGACATCATGTTTTCTTTTTAGAATCAAGTATGTTTGAGAAGTTGAAAACTACCTATTTTCACACATACTTTTGAATTACTTTGTAAAGTCCAATTTTGACAAATGAATATGTTTTGGAAACATCATTACACAATGTAAAGAAACATCTAATTTTTTTCCCCCAAAAAATTAACTTTTTTTGGGGTGAAATTTGCAAGTAGATTACAAAATAGATTAGTAATGGTAGTAGAATACAAAGTAGACAAGTAATTTGACTAGTCGATTTGGACTGTTGATCTCAATTAGGAAAACATAAGGGGTCTTAAATGAAGTTGTCAAGCTAGGTCCTCCAACAAAAATATAATATAATTTTAAATTAGAATGTTTGACATGCATAAACATTTGGCATGTGCAAACATTCCAATTCAATGTCCCATGTGCAAACATTCCAATTCAATGTCCCATGTGCAAGCACGTCCATTTTCTTTCTTTGGTCAAAAGCATACATCAAAAACCTTAACTTCACAAACATGTGCAAAAGTGTTACCCGCCAACCCCTTTGGATTTACTCTAAAGCTTGCAATCGAGGTGGAAGATGGTGAAAGATGCACCGTGATGTTTGTATTCAATTGCCATTTGTTTCATTTGCAATTGGGATAATCTCAAATGAAATGTGTAAAGACACAACTTCTTTTTTGGGTGCAACTAGTAAGTATTTCGACCTACCTATTCCATTTACGTATTCTAGGTCTTGGGCATGTATTTTTTGAAGCTCACAATTGTGCTTGATTGGTGGTATTTGGTTTCCAAACCTAGATTTATTCTAAAGCTTGTAATTGAGGTGGAAGATGGTGAAAGATGCACTTTGATGTTTGTTTCAATTGCCATTTGTTTCATTCACAATTGAGATAATCTCAAATAAAACGTGTAAAGATGTAGCTTCTTTCTTTGGTGTAACCAATAGATATTTTGACTTACTTGTTCCAAAAGTATTCTAAGTCTTCGGCATGTATTTTTTGAAGTTCACAACCATGCTTGATTAGTGGCATTTGGTCTTCAAATCAAAACTATTTTACATGTGGGCTAGGAAAAATCTAATAATGTTTCCAACCTTAAAAAATTCAGTTGTTTATGTTTGAGGCACTTCAAAGTTGGTGATCAACTACAAAGGTGTCTAATTGATAGAACATTTATGTATCCCACTCAAACCTAGTTTATATGCCCTAGAAAGCCAAGCTGCCATGTTCCCTAAGAAGTATCAAACTTCTATTGGATGTTAAGAGACATTGAAAGTTGTTGATATAATTTTGATTGCAATAAGCTTCACCTTAATATACATCAAGTAAGTTTTAGAAGTGGCCATGAGTAGATATCTTCTGGAAGTAGTTTCAACAACAAAAGCAATCTCAACAATAATAGCAGCAACAAAGGGCTATTGGTGGGAAAACTTTTGATAATCAGGGCCTTCAAAATTGGAGTTAGCCCTAAGGGAATGTATGCACATTGCCATGATTCTTGGGCTTTTAACCAATAGTGATACATGTGGCAACAAATGTATAATTTCCCACTTCCCAATTTTCATTATTAGGTACTTTGTACATTATTACTTTGTGTTGTTGGCAATTGCTGGACTTTGAATCTCTATGTTTACTTCTTGTGATTCCAAAGTTAGTATTTGTAGACCTAATTTAATTTGCATTGTGGTGTTATGAAGGGGAACTTATGTAGATGGGTGATTAGAAAAATAAACACAAGAATATTGTTGAAAAGGGAAGTACTAAGATTAGCTTGTCAAGATGTTCAAAAAACTATTATGTGATGGTTGTAGCTTTGAGAATGGGTTCAAGTCTTTTATGATTACTAATGATATTTCTACCTAGCTCATGGTTGCAGCTTTTCAAGAAGGGGTTCAAGTTTTTGATGATTACTAAATGATATTTTTGCCTATTTCATGACATTGTAACTTTTAGAAGGTGTTCAGGTTTTTCATGATTACTAAATGATATTTCTACCTAGCTCTAGGTTGCAAGAGCAAGCTAAAAAAAAAGAATTTGTCAGTCCAGGGAAAGGGAAACTAAAGACCAAACTTGTGGTACTTTGGAAACATTCACTGCTTCATCTTCTTCTAGGACTCATAGGTGGAAAAAATGTTTAGTAGTGGCTAAAAGGATTGTGGATGAACTTACAAGTGATGTGCATGGGCTTGATGAAGAGGAAATGTCTAACATTTTGCATAAAGTGATGGAGCATGCTAAACTTCAGAATGTCTTGCCAAATTTCATGCAAAAAATAAGAAACCAAGAAAGGTGTCTTAGGGTCTTGGAAAGGGTCAAATTTGCATATGACCATATGGCTACCAACAGGTCCAGTGTTAATTTGGTCTATTAGAATGCACTTTTGTCTGTTGTTGTGTCCAATATCAGTGGTGATTTCCAAACTTTCATTTCCAAGACTCTATATACTAGCAAATATTATTTAAGGAAAGCCATAATGTGAAGGATTCATGTGGGGCAAACTAGAAAGAACATTTGGGGAGGGCTTCTTCAAAAGAGGTGATGTGATGTTCTTCATGAACAAGATTGTAACCTCATCACAAAATGGTGGGATACTACTTTTACTATTTCACCTAATATAAAAGATGTTAAGAGGAGACGAATTGGTGTGAAAACTTTTGAACAACATGCTACCCACTACCTTCAAGAATCCCAGGTATTTGTCCAACAACTTAAGTCCTTCTATAGGGTATTCCTATTTAGTCTTCTTCATTCAATTTCTAGAAATATGAACTTTGGGCTATATATTGGTGGGGTGTGAAATTTAATTATAAGAATTCTATGATCTAATGATGGGGTATGTTTAAGTGTGAAATTTAGTTCTAGAAATCATGTGATAAATGACTCTTTGCATCAATGGCTCAAATCTCAAAAGGTACACCCTACATTTGTACATGTTAGTTTAATTTTTTTGTTCATGCAAAAGCATCATCATAGTTGTCCAAATGTGTAGTCTACATGTAATT
>Ga0116228_10005807_pt1 | contig 11018 bp, 6 predicted proteins | sample S1TSphfallax_2_FD_89694 | JGI IMG/M metagenome (GOLD analysis project Ga0116228, IMG submission 89694) | Host-associated microbial communities from peat moss isolated from Minnesota, USA - S1T2_Fc - Sphagnum fallax MG | ecosystem: Host-associated > Plants > Peat moss > Unclassified | place: USA... | reverse complement strand
CATGGATTTTAAAGAAAATTGGTGGTAAACTGCCAGGGCCCAGGAATGGGCAATGCTAGCTGTGTAGCCTTTGCCACTGACCGCCTTTCTCCTACAAATATTAGTTAATATTTTAGTTCCAGACAATCACTCACTGGCAAATATGAGTGTATTTTTTCAGTCTATCGGATTTGATGAATTGTATGAGAAACAATGCAGGTACATCCAAGCTATGTACCATGCACATTCAGGAAGTTGGTGAAGTGTGAGAGGCTAATCCAAGTGGTTTACTAGCATTTGGAAATGAGCCATTTGGAGTCCTGTGTGAAATCTACAAAACAATATTCTTCTAAAAACTTTTTTGCATGGGATTTTGCACCAGTTTGCCTGTGACAAAAAAAATTGTGTCAGTGTTTCTCAGTGTGAACAAAGGCCAAATGAGTATCTGGATGATGAAATAACCTGGTGCATAAAGAGCTGCAAGGATTTGGACCAGTAGAAAGTGTCAAGACAATGGACATTGGTCATCGGGAAGCTGTGAGGGTGCCTGTATCTTTGAGCCACGAGGATTTGGACCAGAGGATTTGGACCAGTAGATAGTGTCAAGACAATGGACAATTGGTCATCGTGAAGCTGTGAGGGTGCCTGAATCTTTATGTTGTTTGCTTTCTTTTTTTTTTGTTGTTCATTGTTTGTAGGTGATGAGCTTTGTTTTGCATTTTTCATGGATTGGGCAGTAGTCGGCATTGATCAACTTGGAGTGTTGTGTTGTCTTTGGATTCCATGCATTATGAAGTATGGTGGATGGCAAGTACAAGGAAGAGCTTCCAATTTTCAGTAGTTAAGTCTCTTCTAGCTATGTTTTTGAGTTTTTGAAGTAAGGGACTTTTTGAAGTTTGCCACTAGGGTGTATGTGTGTGATTGTGTGTTTTAATTTGGAGAAAGCAACTTGTCAATGGTTGTGGTGAGGGATGAATGCTTTGACTACTATTGAAGCCTTTCAGTAGAGGATTATTTAGAATCTAATGTCCCATAGCCCTTTCTTGAAGGTTAGATAGACAATGTAGGGAGCGAATGAAGAAAGTGATGAAGGTCTTTAGGGTTTCAAAAGCAATCTACATGGCAATTAGGTTTGTGGTGCAAAGGGTTGTCATTTAGTTTGGGATATAGTGAACTCTGGTGTTCTTAGAAAGGAATACCCACAATTGTGGGAACTTTGAAGAGAATTAATGGTAGAGTAGATAGCTCTAGGACTTATCAAGTCTTTTTGGCAGTGGGATGTCTACATTCTTGTTTTCTTTTTGTCCAACTTTTTAGAAATTATGTTCAATGATTTGGTGGGTTTCATTTTGAGAGATTATGAGTTGTGGGTGGAATTGCCATGTTAGATTAGTTGGGTTGAAAAGAATAAAACTAAAATGACTTGATTCCTCATGGTCCATAGCTCAATTTGATTAAGGTAGACTTGTGCATTGCATTGTTGCCATTTATTCCTCCCCCTACATTGTTATTGCTTGTTTTTTGCCTTACGTTGTTGTTGGTTGTTCACCTTGCTTTGTTATTGCTTGCTCCTCGCGTTGTTGTTGGTTGTTTTGCATCATTGGTCATTGTTCATTTTACGTTACTACTTGCTACTTATTTTGCATTATTATAGGTCATTATTCACTTGGGTTGTTGTTGTTCGTTGCTTACCTACATTGTTACTATTTAATGTTTGCCCATGTTGTTATTATTTGTTGCGCACCTTGCGTTGTTGTTGCATGTTTTTCACCTTTGTTGTTGTTGTTGGCCTTGTGTTGTTTTTACTTGCCTTTTGTTGCCTTGTGTTGTTGCTACTCACCTTGTGTTGTTCTTACTTGCCTTTTGTTGCCTTGTGTTGTTGCTGCTCACCTTGTGTTGTTGTTGTTGTTGTTGGCTTTGTGTTGTTCCTCCTCACCTTGTCTTGTTATTGTTTGCCTTGTGTTGCCTTGTGTTGTTGTTGCTCACCTTGTGTTGTTATTCCTCACCTTGGTTGCTACTACTTCCTTTAGTTGTTGCACTACGCCAAAACATGGCAAATATGACTACATTCATAACTAGGTTTGTAGTCATAAATGTCATCAAATATTATATATATTAATTTGAATTTAATTCAACCATTTGGTAGGTAAGTAAGTAGGATCCTATTTATTTTTTGGTGACAAGCCTTTTTTATTGGCTCATCACAAGTATTATTTACACTTTGAATATATTTGGTGCATATATTGTGTGTAGACCAATACCTTTTCACCTAATTATATAGTTTTCAAAGTTGAACTTGTTGACAAAGGATAAGCAATAAATTTACAACATTATTTCACATCATCCTTTGTCGCATACAAAAATATCCAACTTTGACTATTATTATCTTTTTCATATTTTGTCCAAATGAAAAGAAATAAATTTCATTTTAAAAGATTTTTCCAAGATCTACACATCTATAAAAGAAATTTAACAACAATATCAAGTAATTTCACTGAAAATGAATTTGAATCTTCACTATTTCATACATTTGAACAAGAATGATATCTTGAAGATTTTTATTTTATTTTTTTCATAAAACAACTTGTAAATAAACATACTTAAAATCAACATGGTTTTTTTGGTATGTATATATATGAGTTCTACCTATGAGTAGGGTATGAGTATATATATATATATAATTTTCTCACCTTTTAAAAATATAATAAATAAATAAAAATGGTATAAATGTTGCACTTACTACCATGTGTTATATGTATTCATAATTATAAAAAATATTTTAATATAAAATACATTATCTATGAAACAAATGATATTATTTTCAAAATTTGAAATTTTTATACAAAGTATTTAAATTATTTAAATGTCATAATTATTAATTTATACACATACAATTTTTAATTTCATAAATTTTTATCAAATTTTATTATGAATGGTAAATTTTAATCTTTTTTTTTTAAATTCCAATTCATTAAATGTGATTAATATATATGATATTTTAAAATTACTAATTTAGATCAAATTTTGTATTCATTGCTATCCATCACATGGAAACATGAAAAACAATGTCATTTTGGGGCATGTGGATTTCTTTTGAAATTCATTGGATATCACTAATATGAATATACTTCATTATTTAATGTTGAAAAATCCCCCAAAAATTCATTCAAATAAACCTTTAAGTAAAAGTCTCAATTTAAATGTTTTAATTATATCTAAGGATCAATTATTTATTTAATTTTATGTTTCAAGAACTTTGGCAATTTTTTCTCCATTTTTTAGCAAAAACATTTCTCGAAATTTATTTTAACCACTATCTAGAAATTCACATTAAATAATTAGTGATTATAGGGGAAAAGTTCTAAATTTACAAGGTATTACTTGTGCAATAATTATGTGTTTGATCATCTACGAGCTTAGAATATGCTTCCTAGGTACATATGTTTACCTTCTAGTTTTTTTCCTTTGACTTGTTTTTAATGTTTGAAATTTTATATTATTAGGTAATTATATGGTGTTCATGAAAAAGATTTTTAGTCACGTATTATTCCTATCCATGAAAACTTTTAGTCATGTAATCATATCCATGGTTATAAAAATATGCCTATTCACAAAAACATGGCATATACGATTGTATGACTAGAAATGGTCACTAGTCATATTTGTCATAATCACAAATGTCAAGTTGTGGCGTATTATTATTACTCTCCTTACATTATTGTTGCTTGTTTAGGTACTCACTTAACCTTCCCTTATTGTTGCTCGTTCCTTGCTATGTGTTGCTATTGTTCGTTCCTCACCTTGTGATGTTGTACTCCCCCCCTTCTTGCCATGTGCAAGTTTTGAAGGGAGCTTGAAATACGAGGTTAGGAAAAGTTTGAAATCCAAGTTTGCAAACAAAAGAAAATATAAATGCAAATGAAGGCAAAGAAAAAATGAAGGAAAATTTGAAAATTTTGCATTTTTAAAGAAAAAATGAAGACACGATAATAGAAATGCACTATGTTGGTCATTTTATTGTGTAAATAACAATAAGCTAGTGGGTGTTAAATGTTCACAATTGATGAGATGCATTTTTTGTTCACTTTAATCAAATTTTAATAACAAATGCCAAAACATAAGCAACGAAAGGTTTGATATTGTATAGTGGTGCAAATGGAATTATTGCATTAAAAAAAGATGTTTATGTAGACCATTGTATGATTACAAAATAATTTGAAGAAGGATTAAATAGGGTGTCATCACAATCAAATGAACCAACAATGATAAAAATATTCAAGGACTCTACTCCTTTTTGTGGTCATATTCATTTTTGCATAGAAAGGTTTAGATGAAATCTTTTGCAATATGTTAAACTGAAAATACATATTATTTTCTCAATACATCACTTTTTTTGTATTAACTTTTGATGAATAACTAAGAATTTTCTAAAAGTGTACAAATTCTACCAAATTTTATGTTTCATTTTGAAAAATTATCATAATTCAAATAGTATCAAAATATGTTAACTATTTTATGCTTTATATTTTTGTTTCATAAACTATAACTTTCCTTTGGATGTCATGTACATTACACCCTATTTACATGTGGTAAAGGACTTTTGAAATTTTGAAAATTTGTTTAATAGATTTTTAACTTTTCAAATTCTCAAATTCCACAACTTGTGAGTGTTTTTTGGATGTGGACAATCAATTAATGTCATCTCATTTTTTTTTCTCATCAAAATTCCTTTATAAAAAAACTTTTTAGCTTAATTATTTACAAAATTGATTACTTTTGATGCAATAAATGTTCAAGTTCAAAGGTCTTTTATTAAAACCAAATCTCAAAATAAAATTATTTGAATTTTTATTTTGAATTCCCAAACATTCATATTAGTCATTTAACACAATTTCCCATGATTAATATGGCATTAAAGTCACACCAAAAATATATATCTATTAAAACTGCAATTTTGAAAGAGTTTTAATGTTCGTTTGACATGGGTTTTGGTTTGTTTGATTGTGACTTCACTCAATAATTTCAATGATGATGAATTTTCGTCAAAGATTGTTTAGATAGGATGACAATAGGATCCCATAGTATTTCATCCTACCATTTTCTTCACATAATATGCTAAAATAAATTATTCTAACTCAAAATTTGTAAGATAACTACCTAAAATGACATCTTTACATAACGACTTCTTATAGGGTTGTAATCTCTTGGATTTCTTGTTTTTTTATATTCTTGTTGCATGCATCTTTTGAAATCTCTTTATTTCTTTTCTATTGGATGCTTGTTATGGTTTCTTTTATTCTATTTTTTGACAACACACATGGCCATTTTTTTAATCTTGGACCATCATCTAAAGCCCATCGGGTCCAAATTATGGATCTTAACTAATAAGATTGCTCTATTTCATTAGACCATGAAATTTTGGTCTTTATATGATTAGTAATTCTTAAATAAAGTATGATCAATTGAAAAGTCCAATCTTTGATTTGGAAATCTTTAAAGGTCAATTATAACATGGTATTTTGAAAATTTAGGAAACATCAAGTAACGAATCATATTAAATTTTATAATATGAAAGTTGAAAATACTTAAAATTTAGAATATACATTAAATATTTCTTTTGAGATGTCTAAATGTTTTTGTTAATCAAAATTGTTAAATTTTATTATATGAAATCATAATAACAAATGTTCATCGAATTTTAATTATATATTATAAATCTATGTGTATTACAATTGTCTATGATGACTTTGGCCTCGTTTATTTTGTTAATTGCTACAAGCTCAAAAGTTAATCCATGCCATTTGGAAAATAATGAGTAATATTAACTTGCAAGTCTTGTTCATAATATAAATTTAACCTAAAAATTTATATTTTAAAGCTTCTTGTTCTTGAATAAATTTTTAAAAGATATTTTTTCCTAACACATTTCTTGCAATACACTTTCAGAATCTTCTAATAAATTACATAATTGAAGTATATTGAGTTTAACTGCAATATACATATTACTAATACATTGACCTCAAAATAAAGATTTTGTTTGAAAATAAGAAACATGAAATTGACCATAGGATATATGAAATCCAAAATAATGTTATGTTTCTATATGGTTGAAGTTTTATATTTTATACATGTAAATAACATAATCACAACTCCAAATGCACATCATTGGTAGTGTGTAATACTAGTGAGCCCAAGTCTATTAAAAGAATCTTATGAAGGAGAACCTTCAAAGAAAAGTCCTCATGTAAATGGAACTAATAACTCTCTCTTTTTTGTTGCAAAAGATTTTTGTAAAAAAAATGGTGCACAATAGAAGTAGTTCTTGGAAAATTTAACTTTTTTAATTGTAAAAAATCATTTGCCAATGCATTCTGTTGAATGCCAATGGTTTAAAATATCTAGTTTACATTTATGTCCAAGGGTTGTTTTACTTTCTAAGAAATAGTTTTCAAGAGAAATTTTGCCAAAGTTGGTGGAAAAAACTTAACAATTATACATCCTACCTTCTTTGGTAGATTATTATTATATAATAGCAAGTTTTGATATGTGGATCTCACAAAGGGCTTATGACATTTTGTCCTATGTTCTTAAATTTTTGGGGGTTTATTGGCAACCAAAATATATTGCAACTGGGTGTTTTGAAGCATCTGATACCTTTGGGCATGCATTAGCCAACGACTTATTAACAAATTTGTTAAACAAATATGACTTGAGAAAAAATATCAATGCTCATGTTAAAATTGAAGGATTTAATTTAAATACTATGACCATAGTCTTTAACTATGTTGTTAGTTGTAATCTTTTGGGCTTCATAGAAAGTTTTCAAGGTAGCTATTTTAACCATGCATTCTTTAAGGCTTGTCAATATGTTTCAACTCATGAAAAAATTTGTAAGCATTTGAAATATGTTATTTGTTAAAATTGCCCAATCTGACTTATATAAATGCATAACTTGGCCAAAAAAGTTAAGGAAAGGGAAACAAGAATGGAGCAAAGCTTGTGAAGATTTGAATATTCCTCAAAGAAAATTGAACACTTTAATTAAAACAAGGTTATCATCAAAACTTTAATATTTCCTTGTTTAGAATTATTTTTGTTGAGAAATTTTGTTAAAATGTAGATCTTGATCATTTGTTGGTTTTTTCTTTGTAGGTTTGCCAACAAAATCATTCTTTTTCAAAAGTTGTTCTACTATTTAAGAATGCTATAATGTTTTGTTATAATTTGCAGAATTCATTGAAGATGACAACCAAAATTCCACCCTTTTGATATGGCATATTTCTCAAATTGTTCATTGTGTTTCCCTTGTTGTAATTGCTTGTGTTTTAAACCAATCTAGGGGACATTGGTTGTTAAGTGATGCCCTTCATTCTACCATTTCCATGAGCTTGAAATTGAAAGAAGAACCAAAAAATGCACCATTGTTTCAAACCCTAATGGAAAAGGATTATGGTGTGGCATGTGAATTAATTTGTTTGGCTTTCAACATTAGAAAGGAGGTTTGGGTAGATGCAAGCTATAATGGCTTAGAAACGACAAAAGTTCCAATCCCAAAAGTCCATATATATGGATAAATCAAGATTGGAATGGAAAAAAACATTAAAAGTCAATGTTGAGTGGGCCTTATATGGTGATTAATCAATTAATAAAATCCATATGAAATGATGCCCATCTAGAATATATGTTAAAGGAAAAAAATATCAATCCAACAAAATATGATTGAGGTTAGGATTTTTGAAAATCAAGCCTAAATGTGGCCATTCAAAAGTTCATAATTATTTGTTAATTAAAATTTTTGTTGTAATTTTTTCAATCCATATTTTCTTTTCCATCATGTATCATATATTGAGTCCCTATAAAAAATATTGAAATAAAATCATAACAAAAAATGCTTTTGAATGTTAATGCATAACTTTGATTATATTCCAAATGTCCATTTTAAGAGTCCATTACTACATGATTATTGTATGTTTATTGAATTTCACCATTTAGTAATTATTCTAATTCAAGTTGGCAATTTTAATCCATAATTTTTTTTTCAAATTGATGGTTTTACAATGCATTTGTGGGTGTAATCACACTAACATGTACCAAAAGTAATCATAACCAATGCTTAATTTTTTGAATTTTGGATTGTAAAAATAAATAAATAAAAAAAAATATATATATATATATATTATAAAATTTTATTTTGAATACATTATGTATGTGATAAAAATTTGGAATCAATTTAATGAGTGATAAATATGTATAAGGACTTTTAACCTCTTGTAACCATTACTTCAAAGTTGTATAAAAGCAAATTCAAATAGTTTTGACATTAATAGCACAATTTGAATTTTTTTAATGACATATTTTTGGATTTTCTAATTTACAACATAACATAATATTATTTAAAAAATTTAAAGATTTTTAATATCTTTTTGAAAGACGTATTAAAAAGATAAAAAGAATAAAATAATGGTCTAAGGGCGCATGTGTGGCTCCTAATAAAATGGTTGGACCCTTGTGGCATTTGAATAAAGTACAGTCTACAAAAAGTTCGTAAGGACACAAAAAGTATACCACTGTAATTTGCATTTACTTGTTTGTGGATTTCAAAATGGTTTTTTTTCCTTGAAGAAATTTGATGAAAGAAAAGCACATAATATGTTAGTTCTAATGTTAGACCCAAGATTTAAAAGCCTTTGCTTAATGTCTTCATTCATTGGTCATGATTAAGGAGTAGCAATTGTTGAACAATATGATACAATGTCATTACATCTTATGTTCATGAAATGTTATTATATTTGCATCCATCGATAGAATCTAATAATGGTTTTGTTTACCAAAAAATGGTTGATGACAATAAATTGTATATTTTTCAAATGATAATTGGGGGGATTGAACTAGCAAAAAGGCTTGTTAAAAAGAACTATTGGTTTTTCATTATTATCAAATGGATGTGAAAGAGATGAAATGTTCCTTTCCATGATGAGAGAACACATGAAGCCATGTTTCCCATAGTTGGGTTTCTTGCTCATCAAATTTTAAGGATTGTTGGTTCTTAAATAGAGATTGAAATGATATTTTCCTCGGCCAGAATCTTCACTAATTTGAAAAGATCTCATTTACAATTAAAAACTTAAAGAAATTAGGTTTTGTGAACAAAAATTGGCCCAATGATTGTAAAGTTAGTCGTAAATCCCCTTTTAACCTTTTAGAATTTATTGGGACATATGCAAACCTATAAGAGGAGTTAGAACAATTTGAAGGAGCTTTTGAAAGAAATGAAATTGTGGATTTATAAACTGTTGAAAATATATTCAAAGTTTATGTTATTGTCAAAAAAAACGTAAAAGAATAATTTTCACAAAAAAAAAGTTCAAAATCTTGAGATCCTATAATATAGTATAATATAATATATTTCAATCTATTAATTAATAAATTTAACTACCTATAATTACCTAATAATAAATGCAAAAAATAAAATAAAATAATTTACTTACCTACCTTATTTAGATTAAGCCCCCCTAAACTAGGTAGCTTAGGGTAGGTGGCCAACCTTAGACCTAGACCTATTTGTTTAAGCGGCCTAGGTTAGCTATTTAAACCACGTAAAACCAAGGTAGCTTAGGTGGCTAATGTTGTATGTGAGAGGACTTAAACTCTTCACCTCCATTTGAAAGGATCAAGTCTTTACCATTGGACTACCATTTTAAAAGTTAAATTTTTTTGTCATCATATTGTAATAAATTTTATTGCATTTTTTTGTTTTGATCTACATATTGTACAATTCATCAATGTGTTTGAATATTTTTGTATTACTTTTTAAAGTAGGAATTTATACCATGTCCCAAACATCTACCTATATAACATGTAGGTACCTATGATAGTTAGGTTATTAGGTGGTTATAATTCAATTAATAAATAAGTAATAAAAATAAATAGCAATGATTTATTAATTACTATGAATCATAAATAAATAAATAAATGATATCAATGATTGATAATTGATTATTTCCTATCAATTATTAAATACTGAATATTATATAATGATTATTCAATTCAATTAATATTCAATATAAATATCTAATTATTGAATATTTCCTATGAACTATTAAATATTCAACATTAAACAATTATTACTTACTTTTATTTACTGATTTTTATTTTTAATTACTAGTTACTAATTATTTAATCAATATTTATTATTAATTAATATCAATTATTAACCAAAAAATAGATAAATTTGAAAATAAAATAATAATAATTAATCAAATAACAATTTGATAAATTAATTAATTATCGGTTATTAATTAATATTTATTTGGTGACTAATTAATTATATAAAATATTAATCTGAAACTAATGAGTATTAACTATCAATTCTTAAATATCAGCTAATTAATGTACTAATTTTAAATACTTACATGTGCTTAAAGTTGGCATGTAGGTGGCCTATTTTGAACTTCATAAATATTTACTAGGTGTAATATGCTTAACCTAAGACCTTTTAGCTATGAATTTAAGTTTGGTATGCACCATAGGCCAAACAAATTTATAAATTAAGTAGCCAAATTAGCGTGGTTGATTTGATTAGATGTCAAAATCAGAATCACCAGTTTGAATAATTGTAAATTATTGTAAATTATAATTGTAAACTAAGATGTTTGATTTTTCATGTTTTCATGTTGACAATGCCCATTGCACAAGTAAATATTCTTTGCTTTAAAATGTGCCATAATTGTGTAAATATTTCATTTACCCACATCTACCCTTTATGTAAGCATTGTATGTGTATGGTAAATGATGAAGCAATTACCTTACCCTTCCGTTATGAACATAGTAGAGGCTCATCACTTATCTTTACCTGTACTTGAATTCAAATTTTTGCACAACATATCTACTAGTTTGGGGAGCTCTTTGAATTTAAAAAAACCACCAATTATTGTTCTTTTTAATATTTGAGATTCGAAGAACCACCTAGGTGAAGGGCTACAAATGTTCTTTGAGCTTCAGAAGCAAAGTAACAATTCCTGAGGATTCGACCTCCTGTG
>Ga0116228_10005806_pt1 | contig 11018 bp, 11 predicted proteins | sample S1TSphfallax_2_FD_89694 | JGI IMG/M metagenome (GOLD analysis project Ga0116228, IMG submission 89694) | Host-associated microbial communities from peat moss isolated from Minnesota, USA - S1T2_Fc - Sphagnum fallax MG | ecosystem: Host-associated > Plants > Peat moss > Unclassified | place... | reverse complement strand
GGTCAATGTCCTCATTGACACTTAGAGTTTTCCTCTCACACAATTGCACTCCCGGGTCTACTATTAGGCCCGCACCTTGCAACCCCCTTGCCTTGGTCGCGAGCCAAGGCTAGGGTTGCGACAACTGATCTTTCCACATAAACTGACCTTCTCAAGACAGAATTGACAAAACACAACACAGAGAATGGTTCCCTGCACTCTCAATCATATTAAGCAGTTGCGGAGTACATCTTGTCTGCTCTCTAACGTGCATCACTAAGGTCCTACAGATTAACACCACCAACCAAAATAGCCTGTCTCACAACCAACATGCTAATCTCAGACCGAAATTACAGTAGCCCAGCTTCCAGATCTGCGCGGCGGAAGAAGATCCACACACCAGTTAGACCACCACCATTCTATCTTCCAAAAACCTCTCGCCCCACACCAAGCTTACGTCCCTTTAAAGAATGTCTCTCCTCCTTGCTTCTGTCTGTTTTCTCCAAAGCTTCTCACTCAAGCTTACCATGCACCGTCACAAGATCCACGCCTCCCAAACTTAACACAACCGCCTTCATTAAATCCCCCTTTTCGACGGGTTTAATTCCTTAAACCCTTAAACAAAAGATCAAAAATCCAGAGCTCAGTGGCCAAGATCAGGTAAGTGTTCGATCACCCCATAACCGGTCACAATCCAATGAGATTCCATCTGAAATTGTTGTTGAAAAATTTCAACAACTTTGGCAATTCATTGAATTTGAGTGTCATGGTTGTGAAAATTGTTAAACGCACGATGGTAATCATTCTCTTTAATGCCAGCCTTTGCACTTAATGTTGTTACCTTTAGTTGTATAACCTCCAAATCACATACAAAACTTGATAACATTTAGTTGGTAGGTTGTAACTCCCCTTTTGCATAAAGTATTCCTTTATTTCTTTGAAAAACCTTTGCAACATTAGATACCTGCAAGAACATGTTTATAAATTTACAAAGCTTATTACAAGTAGTTACACAATCCAAACATGTAGGCTTAGAGGATGTTGGCACCTTGGGATGCTACAACTTCAAACTCTTAATCATTATCAAAAGACAAAAAAGTTTGCACATTATTTATGAATGAAGGCCAAAGAATGTTCGGTGCATGACAATTCTTTTTAGAACAATGCAAGTAGTTGTCACATATAAACCTTTGATGACAAAAAACAAAGAAGGATGGAACATGATCCAAACCTCTTCAAATACAACCTTGGAAACTCTAGTGTCATCAAACATTGGTGTTTTAGCAAAATAGTTCACCGTAAGCACATTAGTAACATTAAAGGCCATTGGCATTATAGAACCATTCACTGCAAGCAAGTTGTGGAGGTCTTGCTTTAGTTTTATCACCATCTCTTTCATCTCCTCCACAGATTTCTTCAACATGTTATTTAATTTTCTTTCTTGAAGTACTAAAACATACATTGTGTTGTATTGTTGCCTAGTACTTTGGATTGTTTTGGACAAACCATCTTTGCCCTTAGACAAGGTTTCTAGGTCTAGTCTATGTGCAATAGTTCCCAATTCTGCAACTAGATGTGGGCATTGAGTTGCTTCAAAAGCTCAAACATTTGTTATTTTGACACATCTGCCTTAGTTACAACGGCCTTGGTTGCGATGATTGGACTACAACTATAACCTTGAATATCCTTTACATTTGCTTGTAAGCATTATAAAACAATGCTAGTTGCACAAGGGGGCAACACCCCTTTGGTGTCAATGCATCATGCTTGATTTTTAAAGATCACTTCTACAAATTTTGCCTAGTTCATTTTCATTCCCTTACTATTAGCAATAATCCTTTTTGCAAATGCCAAATAGATCATAATGTTTGATTGGCCTTTTTGATAAATCACATTATTAAGATGTCTTATTTTTGCTTCTAATTCTAGTGGTTTACCATCTACCTTGAACTTTAACTTGTTATGCCCTTTCTTGGGACCCCATAACTTAATGCATTCAACTTTTATTGCATATTCATCAATGTCACACTTCCAAGGATCCAACCCTTCACCACACAACCCCAACATAAACCTAAAATGATGATGAGACAAGACATAACTCTCACCTTCACCAAGACCAATTTCATGTAACTTCATTGGCTCCATGGAATCTTGGCTAGCTAAGAATCTCAACTTTGATCTGCAAGATGGTTCAAATTGGAGTTGTCATCATTGTTCTTGGATTGACTAAGCAACTTCAAAGACAAATATTGGTGATGTTAAGGGAGAAACCAATTTATAATAACATTAAAGATCTAATGCACAACTACACAGAAGGTCTTATAAGTTTGTAATTTGCAATTGTAGGGATGAAACACACTTTGGACAAACATATAAACAGTAGTAGCCCCAACAAAAATAATAGTCAAACCTTCTTGCACACTCAATAAAATTATCACCAAAGTTCAAATTTGCTTGAACATGCAACAAAACTCTTGATCTTAAAATTACAAAAAATTCACAATAGAAAACATGCACATAAACTTGTTGCACATTTGCAAATAACCAAGCTTCAAACTTGCACTCACAAACAAACTACCACGTAATCAACTTGCCGAAGAAGAAAAAACTAATGATCATTAGTTAGATTTTTCATCTTACTAATGGTAGCTGGTTTTCAAATTCAAATCATCTTACATGATTATTTGGTTCACTAGCAGTAAAGGTTTGCATTATGTCCATGTTATAAAAAGAATCAGGAAATTTAGGGATACTCAAATATTGCATTTTTGGCCCTTGATAGGTGTGTTTCCCTAACCCCAACTTTCACAGTGTAATGAAGAGGGTGCTTAATATTAATTGGAGGGTTAATGTATACATTTTTTGGCCCTATTTTGGATCTTCATTGACATTTTAATTCACAAGAAGAAATATTGGGTTTTTCCACTACTCAAATCCACTATGTTTTTAGTGAAATGGGATAAAGCTCAGTAATATGGAACTTACATGGTTTTGGTAAAAAAGGACTAGTTGATTCGGACATATTTAGTGAAATATTTTTAAAATGTTTCGGGTAATGACATGTTGCATTAGGTAATTTGTAATTAAAAAAAAATTGACATGGATATTATGAGGTCCCAAAGTAATATGATGTGGATTGACATGCCACATCATCATGCAACACATTTAAAACTTAAAAATTTTTTTTTTCTCCCCTCAATCACGAAGTGTAAATTTTTCACAACATGCCATGACAAAATGCATGTTGTGATTTAATATTAATAATATTATGATTTTTGGATTTTAAAAAATATATATTTTGAAGATATTCACTATCATCCTACATGTTTCATATATCATATTTATACATGATATATCATCACATTATGTACATTAATGAATACATTCATCAAGGTTTGAACACCAAGACTTCATGGAGATGCATTAAGGTCTTCACCACCAAACCACTTCAAGTCTTTGATAAGATAAAAACAAAGTTTAATTTTATTATCTTCAACATGAAACTATTTTTAAAATTCAAACTTTAACATACTTTTTTTCCCCCAAAATTTATTCAAATGTTACAAATGAAAACATGTGAAATTTATTCAATAATTTATTCATGAAAATAATTATAATTTATAATTATGCAATATGAAGGGTTTTAAATTTTTTTTAAATAAAATGTTATAAATTTAAAAAAATCTACAAATCTTTTTTGTGTAAATTCATCTACAATATTCATAAATGGGTTTGAATTCAATTTGAATTCAAAAGTGCTTTCATTAAATCTTTGACAAAGATATTTTTATTGTGTAAAATATATCTTCAAAATTTGAAGATTATAATTTTTTTTCCCCTCGATATGATTTTGTACAATTATTAAAAAAAATTGCAATGTTATTCGAATTGTTATCACCCATAAGTAGTTTTACCCATATTTGCCCATAAAAGAATTACAAAGTTGCAAAAAATGTTTAAATCCTTCAATATCACTTTGAAAAACATCAATTTTAAATTTGATAAAAAAAATTTTGGGGGAAAAACCATTGTTTATGACCCCCCCCCCCCCTCCCCTTATTTAAATTGGCAAAAATTGGTCACTAGAAGAATAATCAATTAAATATCAATATAACCAATTTTTTTCAACATCATATTTCTTTAACAACATTAGTTATAGATTGATTAGATGATACTGATTAATTACAAAATTTTGAAAACTATCACAAAATATTATTTATATATTTTTTCTAGTAATGTAACAATATATTTTACCTTTGTAGAAATAAAAGAAACATAATTTGGTGATATTTTGGAATTAAATAGTTGGATTACCCTCCCTTGCTTTTTAGTCAACAATATTTTTTGTTTTATTTTTGGTGGAATTGTTTTGCAAGTTGTTGGTTCATTTTGGGGAAATATTAAAAAATAATTAAATTTTAAATGATTTTTTTGAAGGGGGTCATTCCTTTAAAAAATAAAAATATATGTGAGTAAAAAATAAGGTGTTATATATCAGTTATTGGGTAAAGGTACTATTTATTCAAAAATATATTTATAATTTATATAGATTATTTAATAATTAATAATTAAAACGTATAATTTAAATATGTTGGTTTAAATATGTGTATATTTAAAATTTTAATAATAATAGGGTGAGAAACAATATGTTAAACAATCATATAATACATTCCAAAAAATGTTTTGTTTGATGCACATGGTTTAGAATTCCAACATTCAATGACCCCCTTTTGAAAATAATGCAAGTTTAGTGAATTTTTGTTAAAACTTTGACATCATAAATTTGAAAGAACAAAAAGATTATTCATAATGGATAATGATTAATAATTTCAATGTCAAAACCATAAATAGCTCCAACATCAAACTTAGTTTACACTTACATCAATATATATATAATTTTTATAATAATTTCTAGGACTTGTAGCCAAAATATAGAAGGATTTTAACAACCTAATATCTCCATATATTGTTTATAGCCAAAACATAATTAAATTTTTTTATCAATGATCATCGTTTGAACAACACCACAAAATTGAAAATAATAATAATAACAATTCATTGATGTTATTTTTAATGTTTTTAAGTTTTTTTAAATGATTGAAATTTTTCATCTCTAAATACTTTGACATAAACTTGTAACAAAACCAAAACCTAAAAACAAATGCTAAATCGTGGTAACAATAAAAATAATAATATACCCAAAAATTATATATATATATAACTAAGATTTATATTTCTCATACATCAAGAGATAAAATGGAGAAATAATTTAAGGGTTTTTTTTAGGTTTTGTTATTGTGGTGTCATAAACATTTGTCATAAAAAACTTGTCCAATGATGAACAAATTAAAGGAAAAACATAATTTTAAATTTATGTAAATGTACAACTTTGAACATTAAATTTTTTGAATACAAGGGTCTACATGGACCCTAGACTTTGGATATATGAACATTTTGACTTAATTTTTAATTCAAATATTAATGTGAAACATTTTTTTTTTAATACATTCATTTAAAAAATTATGGTGAGTGCAAAATGCAACCTATGAACAATGGTTTCAACATGATACAAGTGTACAATTCAATTCATGTACCATGTTGATAGTTGAAGAGATGCCAAAAAGATCATTAACCATTATAGTGCAATGTGTAAATAAAGTTAAATGCTATCTTAATTTCCACATTAACAATTTGAAATTATGAAAAAATAGTAAGGTGAATTCTTGTGTAAGTGCAAGGTGTAGCTTATGGGTAACATTCTTTACTTGTTATCAAACCTTGGTTCAACTTATGCTATTTGTTAATAGTTGAAAAGTTGTTAAAAGAATGACTAAACAATATTACCACTCTTGCAAGGAGTTTAAGGTTGAGATATTTTCCATGTTAAATTTTTTTCCATTATTTTAAAATTCAACATGGAGGAAAAAAATCCAATGCTAGTGAACAAGTTAGTCATTGTTTTCACTATGGAAATTATGCACAAATAACTAGAAAACAATTTAATTTGCTATTTGTGTGCGATGATAACAAGTCAAATAATGGTCAAATTGGACAAGTAGTTGCAATGGGTGGTAATGGAAAATCCCAAAGATTTTTTCTTGTGATTGTTATTGTAATTCCCTAAATGGTTTCACCCCATAACACCTTGTCCTATTAGATTGTTTGTAAGCAATAAAGTAATATTTCTCAAGCATCAAAATTTTTTGATTTTTTTTAGCCCCTTTCAAGAGTGCTAGTACAACCAAAAAAATCACACTCAATCATGCTTTCACCCCTCCACCCCCATTTTCTTTTTAGTTGTGGAATTCATGTACATTGCATAAGTGATGGTAAGATGTATGTTATTGCTGCATGTTGAGTGTTTTGCAATTGATTCTATTAGTTTCTTATCTAGCCATGTTGTTTTAATGTCATTTGCAAACTTTTGCAAACCTTGCATTTGCAACAAATTCTAACATGGGGATGTAATTTTGGTCCTAATGTGAATGGCTTATGTTGGTTTAAGTTGGGTTCTACTTGACAAGATTCACAAGGATTGCCAAGATTCTAAACCCTCCAAACTATCATAATATTTTTAGTCTTACATCTTTCTATGAATTTTTTTTTGTGTGGTGGTGTTTTTTTCAATTTATGTTCATGGTGAACTTGTTCAAATTTGTGTTTATATTGTTGAGGTATTTTTTATGAACTCATTTGATCATTGCAGTTCCATTCCAAATTGCAAATGCTTGCCACACAAATTGCCACCAAAAAAATTGTTTCACCAACACACCTTATCATTTGCTCCTAAACAATGCTACCCATTTTTTGTGCTTAAGTGAACAAATAGTTGCAATTTGTTTCACTAAAATACATGCTAGCCATGACCATGCACTATTGACATTTTCAACTTGCCACTAGAGCCTTTGCATGGGTTTATATGTAGCCATCCAATACAATTTAGCATTTTGAAAAAAAAACCACTACATTGAACGTTTAGAATCAAATTATTTAATGTGGATTTATAAGAAATTTGATAAATTTTTTTTTGTAAATTGTTTACATATAGTATTTGCAAAAACACCTTAGACATCATAATATTTGAAAATTGTATAGTGTATGTGAAAAATGAATACACAAATGTGGGCAATGGAGGAAAGCATGAGATGGAAGGTGGATGGACAAGTTATCATATAAACATATGATAAGCATTATGTTTGTTGTAAGTTATGTATCAAGGGGTCCAAAAGGCAAGGAGCTAGTCTAGCCAACCATTGAAAATTGAAAAGAGTTTTGCTAGACTAACTTTAATTTTGGATAATAGTAGATTCATTGAATTTTTCATGGACAATAGAAACATTACATAAAAGGTTCCCCATTTGGTATAACCTTTCTAGTAAAGTCTTTTGATGCAATTCCAACTTTATAACTAAAGGACATAGAAGAAATCATGCTTGGGTTTTGCAATCTATCGACAATATGTGAAACAGTTGGGAGAATTACAATGTGAACTAAACTTATGCTATCAAAAATCCTCACATTCATTGAGTGATATTTCATAAATATTTGCAAAAACCAAATGAAACAATGCATTGCCAGAGCATGTAGTAGTTTGTCAAGATTGTGAAAACAACAAGAGATTGTTGAAGATGGCATGATGATTGAAAATAATCTCTTGTGCATTGTAATTGGTTGGTCAATTAGTTGATAGGATAAAATATTTGCTTTGTGCTTCAATTGGGATTTTCACAAAAAGACACAACCATGATGTTTTTTGAACAAGTTAGAGCAAAAGTATTCATGTCTTTGGAATAGAAAGAATAATGATGATGTTCCCAATGAAGTTATTTTTCACACAAGATACCATTGCACACTAGATTGCAAGTTGTCTTGCACTTGAGATAATGATCATAAGTCCAAAGTTGCCACCAAAGTTCGCCTTCAGTGGTCCCTCCAAAATGTTGAACATTATGTAAGGTGCAATTGCCATGAAAGTCAATGTTCACATGCAATAGAATCAAACTTTGGACATTGTGCAAAGACAACTATCTAGGCAAAGGGGCAAGTTGTGGGAAGAAATGTTGATTTTAGAAAGCCTAGTTTTGCATGACTAGGGACAAGACCATTGAGGAGTCACATGACAAACTTGTTTCTTGTGACCTAAGTCAAAAGCGACTATGTAGTTGCTAGCAATGCATGAACAAATAGGACATGCAAGGCAATAAAAACTAGCATGACAAATATCTCCACAAGTTGCACAAGTTGTTGTAATTGGCTCCTTAAAGCCCTACCTTGCAAGTTATTTGCTTTACTTTCCATTGGAGAAAATTTCCATATATGATGTAGGGTTTTTGACTTCAATCTTGTCCTAGGTATTTCACATCCAATAAATGAAGTATGCTGTTGTGAGGTTTCTAATTGGTTTGTTATGTTATAATACATAAGTTAAATTAGATTGTGCACATTAGGTTAATATTGTCGTGAAAGTAGGGGATGTGTTAAAGTTGTATGGATGTGGTGAGATGATATGTGATCTTCCTAGATCTCCTTCAAAACTTCTGTTATCATATTGTGTTGATGGTGGTTAGTAGCTCTTTGGACTCGAGCAGCTTGCAGTTGGTAAAAAACAACACTGTTTTCCTCCAGATAAAAATTAAATTAGAGCGGACTGTTAGAAACAAAAAGAAGAACCTGCGTTTTTGGTTGACATGCAAGTGGAAAGAACCTTGGTGGGGTTGTTCATGTTCTGCTGACGAGACAATGTACGCACAAAGAGTTCGTGTACATATGAGATTGGTGTATTGTGTGATATGCAGTGCACCTTGACATTCTTATTCCTTCCAGGTGCATTATGGCAATGTGTGCGGATTGGCCCAAATATGTACTGCTCAAAGCCTGCCAATACAAAGATCTAATTCGTGTATAGTAAGTCCAGATTTTGCAAGAATGACGTGGAGTTGGTAAAATGTCACATGGGCAGCAATCCAACTTTCGCCGACAGAAAGGTTTACACTCAACAACTAGTGCATAGAAGTGTAACGTGGGCAGCACTCCAACTTTTGCCGACAGAACTTATTAGGCACTATTCCATAACTATTACATAAATGCAAACTCAAGGTCTATTGTTTGCTTTTTAAATGAGACTAATAAAGATGATTAGGTCCACCCACAGCCCTGGTTGGGGCCTCTACCATTGTTTGTCACATCCAACATCCAGTGTTAATTGTCTCAGCTGCCCCACCTGTAAACATGCAAAATTGAACATTACAAGGTGAGAGATTCTTTAAATCAGGCTTGCCTTCTGGAACATCAGGCACATCTTTCCTTGTGTCCAAACAAGTAGTATTTTTTGTACCCCTTGTTTTATTTCAACTTTTTTAACTTTATTATTTTTCTTTGGGCTGAGGTTTGGAGTTTGGACTTAACTCGACTTGATGTGCCCTTTGTCTTTCATGGTGTCCTTCCTATTGCCGTCTCTCTTGGTGCTTCCACCATCCCCCATTGCCTCAATTTATCTTTTCCTTTACATCCCAGCATCCCTTGTCATCCCTTGAAATCCTTCCCACCATCATCTAGCACCCCTTGTTTTCCCTTGAAGCCCAAAAACATAAATCTCACACCTAGATGTCCTATTGTTGTCCCTTGACGTCCGTTGTATCATCCCTCAGCACCTGCTTGGTGTCCCCAACATCCCCTGCTGTCCTTCCTATTGTCTCCCATCACCCAAAAAATCTGCCGTCACCTGAAAAAAAGAGCCTTGGGGACATACTCCAAGCCCATATTTTATCCAAGACGACCTAGTTGTCCTCAGTAGTCCCTTGGTCTCTATATGGACACTGGGGCTGGCAACCTTGATTAAAATACTACCACTTGAGCCAATCATTACGACCAGCCAATGAGAAGGGCCATGTGAAACCACCGTATAGTATGCAGATGTAGAAGTTCAAAGTCCAAACCGAATTTCAACGATACTGTCGCGTAAAGGTCATTTAACTGCTGCTTAGTGGACCTGCTCTACGTAGTAAGAACCAAGAACTACAGAAACTTTTAATGCCACCTGTTGGAACTGTATAATTGAGGACGCTGTCCCTCTGACAGGCAAACATCACATATGAGTTCCTTATGTTCCTTTTCTCACTCTGAATAAACGATAAAGCTGCTTGGGACTTCAGGTAATTTATCTCCTTTTCTCTGGAATAGAGAAGATAAACTTTGAATGCATTTCTACACTAAAGAGTTCATGATACTATTGCTTCTTGTTGTTGAGGTTTCATCTTGCCTGTTGGAAATTGTGATGAGAGTGGTCAGCTGTACGCTGTAAATGAACGGATCCAATTAAACCCACAAGAATCTGGATGACCAATTCTGTTAATGCTCTGAAGAGGGAAAAATCAGTCATTTTATGTAGGGTCTTTGGGGACCAGGGCATCCATACCCGTGGGCTGTATTTGACCTCTATAGTTGCACAAGAAGTTATGTGTAGTGTAAGGCCCAATGCAGGGGGCTTTACTTAAATAAGGGCCCATACAATGTGGAGCCAAATCACGGACAGCCCCCTGCCAAGGGCTTACTGAGCATAAAATTATGGTTTGATCTTTTTATAAAACAATTCAAGCAGGCTTTCTGTTTTTTGAATCACCCTTCTAACAGCAGAGGGAAATTACATTGGGTAAGATACCCTCCACAAAGACTCAACAAAACCAGACCAGTTATTTTACAGAAGAATGGGGCCTGCGACTGAGGACAACTAGCTGCTATTTGAAAGGTGCACAGTGCACACCTCATTGCATACTGTCAAGGGAATGTTGTAACTTGTGATCTACAATGGGCCATAAAGATGAGTGATTGGACAGTGTGGATCTTGATAATTTCCTTAGATTTGAACAAGGGCTAAACACTTGTTGAAACAGAGATGGCTTATAGAAACATGTTGGATATTCTGTTCACATGACATTGGTAGTTTGTAGTTTGCAGTTGAGTGGAACAATTCGAAGCTATGTGGAAAGTTTGGTATGTTTAGTTGTTGGTACATAATTGGTTGCTTTTGGGGGGGGGGGGGG
>Ga0116228_10005805_pt1 | contig 11020 bp, 9 predicted proteins | sample S1TSphfallax_2_FD_89694 | JGI IMG/M metagenome (GOLD analysis project Ga0116228, IMG submission 89694) | Host-associated microbial communities from peat moss isolated from Minnesota, USA - S1T2_Fc - Sphagnum fallax MG | ecosystem: Host-associated > Plants > Peat moss > Unclassified | place: USA... | reverse complement strand
TATTATTTGGTGTCATTTTGGTTGATGTGTACAACATTAGGTTTCCAACAATTTGCACACAATGTCAAAATTGTTTGCTTGTAGTTTTGTGACATTTGATTGTTTGTCATTTCCAATCAAAAAACTTTTAATGGATTGATCTATGCAACTAAAGCACTACTTGCTTGATTTCTTTCCAAATTTCTTGGATTTGAGGATGATAACCTTAAGTTTTTTGGTTCTTCTAGTAGAAATTCCAACACAAGGTGGATAAAAAGGATTTGGTTCTCTTACTATCAATTGTTTTTTATCATCTTGGCTTTTTTGCAATTTTGAACTTGAACTTTGGTTTGACACCTCCTCAGGCTCCTTCAAAACATCACCAACATGATTATCCAACACATTAGCTTGACCTTTTCCAATCAATTTTAGGGCCATTAATGGGCTCAAGCTTTCCTTTTCATCATTTGAATTATGATTGGAGTCACTTGGACCATGTGTAAATTCAATAGTTTTTTCTACCCTTTTTAATAGTGGTTGAAGAGAGTAGTGAACCAATGCAAGCTTGATATTTTCATCTTTAGATGAAGATTCAACTTCGTTAAAATCCAAATTTGCCTCTTTTGTCCCATATATCTCCATCCTCAATTCGACAATTTTTCAACTTTGACATGAACAACTAGAGCCTTCTTGCAATCAAGGTCAAAGGTAGGCACCACCTTGTGTCCAAAGCTATATGCAAGTTTAATCCTTGAATGTTAAGCTTTTGGGTTTTTGTTTTGGAAGACAAAGGCATTTAGGGTGTTTAAAAGGGCTTGTGACCTCCCCTTTCAAATTTGACGAAGTAAAAACAAAACTAGCCTTGGATACCCTTCTCATAAAGTGGGCACTTCTTGAATGGCCTAACAGTCATGTGGTCATAACAAAAGTAAGAATGTTGGCAATTTTAAAACATGCCATAACATATTTAGATATAATTCAATTTTGTCTATGAGACAATTGTACTTTGAATTCAAAAGATGAAATTTGACCTTGAAAATGAATATGTAGCTATAATATGACATCTGAATAATTGAGATTGCATAGGATGCAAACAGGTGCAAACATTACATTCAAACTTCAAGTGTACAATTTTGTGACCAAAAGAACTTGTGTGCATTCCTCTTTTTCTAGTTCAAAACATTGTGACATACTAAGACCCATTAGGGTACCTTGTGATTTTATGTGATCTACATAATAGCAAGTTGAGCTTGAAGTTATTATATTGTTCATAGTGTTTTGCAAATCATTAGGAATGATCTCAAATGTTGAGCCTACAAACATTTTGGAATTTTCCCCTTGGCCACCCCTTAGACAAAGGTCAGACGACAAAGAAATGTTTTTAACTTAAGGTAAAACTGCTTTTACACATGTTCAATACAACTTTAGGCATTATGCCCATAGAATTAAAAGAATTTGAAAATCATTGTTCAAGAAAATAATGAACACAAAGGCAATTCAGGATAGTAAAATTTGTTGAAAAGAAAACCCAAGAACAGAAAGACAATTTAGGACATTGCCAAAACGTCACATTCACAAATACAAAAATCTAATCATATGTGCCATTTATGACTATAGATAACTGCATGATTACTAGTCCATGAGAACCCATCGTAAATGCCACTAATTACATTAGTTGTAACCACATTAAAGACTATGGTTTGCCATGACTATAGTTGCAAAAAACATAATCTTGGATTTAGCAAGCTAGATGGCAACCTCACAAAATGCCACGTGTCACAAATTTTTTAAGAACATTTTTTTTTCTTTCCAATAAAATATTGCAATTTGCTAGCCTCTTAACCGAGGGGACCCAACCTAGGAAACTTAACCTAGGCCACATAGCCTAAAAAGCCTACCCTAGGCAACTTAGCTTAAGCACTAAAAAGGTTTCTTTCTAATCAAATATTGCCATGTGCTAGCCTCTTAACCTAAGGGACCGAACCTAGGAAACTTAACCTAGGCCATATAGCCTAAAAAACCTACCTTAAGCAACTTAGCTTAAGCACTAAAAAGGTTTCATAGGCTATGAAAGCCACCAAGGTATCTAAACATCAAAATGTTTAAGTGTCTAAATGTTTAAATTTGCAAGTGAGAAGATTTGGACTCCCCACTTTTAATTTGGGGAACAAGTCTTACACCATTGCACCACAATATTTAATTATGATAATTACTACTTACCACTAAGATCTACAAACAATAATGTTTTTAGCTAAAGTTAACCTAACTCACCTTAAGCTGACCTAGGTTGACCTAAGCTAATTTAGGTTAGTCAGTCACCTAACCTTAGCTAACATAGGTTGACCTAGGTTAATTTAAGGTACCTAGTAGCCTAGCCTTGGCTAAAATAGGTTAACCTAGACTAATTGCAACATTCTTAACCAAAATGTAGGCCTATTTACCACAAAGTATAAAGTAGGCTAAAGTAGGCTAAACTTGATTAAATTAACATAAATTAGTTTAACCACAATTGTTTAAACTAAACTCATTTGGACTTGGTAAAACTTGTCAAAACTAATATTAATTAGGCTAAAGTAGACAATTTAAAATAAGTTTAACTAGACTTGCATGAAAACATGGTGAAATATACCAAAAAAATTGCCAAAAAAATATCAATTTAAAAAAGTAATTTTTCATGAAAATACAAGAAAGTAGATTCAAAATTTATGTAATTTCATTTTGAAACTATTGAGCTTTCAATTGGGTTTATTTTAAATCAACTACAAAATTTCAAAAACTTTGGAATAATAAAAGTAAAGAATAAGTAGGTTTGAAATTGATTGGTCAATATGGTGTTCAAACCTACTTTTTCATTAAAAACTTTAATGAAATATACATGTATAATAGGCTAGGTTACTTACCTAGTAACCTAAGTGGCCTAGCCTAGGCTAACTACATACCTACTTAGTAGTGTAGGTGGCCTAGGTAGCTTAGGTTAGCTAACCTAGGCTACATAGGCCTAGGTTAAGCTATGTACTTACATAGATAGCCTAGGTTAGGCTACGTACCTACCTAGTAGGCCTAAATAACCTAGTTAGCTAGGTTATGTATTTACCTAGTTGCCTAGGTGGCTTAGCCTAGGTTAACTACATACCTACCTAGTAGGCCTAGATGGCATAGGTAACCTAGGTTAGCCTAACCTAAGCTATCTAGGCCTAGGTTAAGCTATGTACTTACATAGGGAGCCTAGGTTAGGCTATGTACCTACCTAATATGCCTAGATACTCAAGGTTAATTAGGTTACGTACCTACCTTGTAGGCCTAGGTGGCCTATGTTACATACATAGTTACCAAGTAGACCTCGATAGCCTAGATTAGGCTACCTACCTAGTAGGCTTAAATGGCCTAGGTTACTTACCTATCTACACTATATGATGCATTTAAAAAAAATTATGTGATTAAATTAATTATTAGACAATTATATTAAAATATATGTGTAAATTGAATAAAATTTATAGACTAAAAAAATCAATAATTAATATTATTTATTATTCTAAATTACAATTAAATATGTAAATTAAATGTATAATTCAACTTAATATGACTAATATTTAAATTTTTATTATATATAAATTAAGATATTATAATTGATTTATGATCCATTATAAATATTTTATTTGGATACATTATGGACTCATATGTCTAACTTAAAAGTTATTAATAAAATTATGATATATTGGAAAAAAAATTATAATATAAATGCATAAATCAAATGAAGGTTTAAGATATGAAAGATTTTTTTTTTTATTCTTGTACTACCCACAAAGGATTTTGCATTTACAAATTATGTGTTTGATTTTGTTTTCCCAAAGAATGGTCATTCAAATATTATTCAATAACAAGATTCATCTTTTTTCTTTTGCAATAATTCATATATATATATATATAGTGTACATTATTGAAGGAAATTTATGAATAAGTTTTTCAATTTTTCATTTGGACAAGTTATTAATAAGATATGTTTCATCAAATTTGAAGTTGTGTGTAATATTTAAATGAAGTGCAATCCAAATAAAATAAACACTAGATCATTTAAACAAGAAGTGGGGTGGCTTGGTGGTAAAAGATTTCAATTCCATCCTTGGGGTCCAAGAATCAAACTTCACAAATGACATTGTTGCAATCAACAATGGAACATTGATCAAATATTCCATACCTCATCAGGTTACCTAGGTTAAATGCCTACCTAGGTAGATTAGGTGGTCTATTTAACCATTTAAACTAGTTTTTAACCTATTTTAGGTGATGACATGTGTCAACAATTGATAGGATGAAAAATAATGAAAATAAAAATATATCTTATTATTTATATTATAATAATATCAATTATTATAATTTGTAATAAAAAATAGATTACACAATCATTAAACTATGACTGATGATTTCACATATGTCCTTTATGACTAATGAATGAAATGTGCCACATCATTGAGGCACACCATGTCTTAAATGATTATTGTCATCAACAACTTGTTCATAATGACTAGAATCTTAATCATAAATTCAGTAATATATTTGAAGATTTTTTCTAATGTTTGTATCTAAAACATTTAATGAAGGTTACTACCAATTATGTAATGTACTACATGGATTGTTGAACTTCGCAACTTCTTTCCCTTTTACCTATTATGTAAATTTTTGGATTTTTTAATTGTTGCAACTTTTTTTCATCTTGTTTTAAACTTGATGGCCACCACACCTCAAGGTTCAGATTGGATTTTCTATTATTGAATACAATGTTTGATGGATCTATGTAAATTATAGTTCATTAATTCCTCATTCAAATTTTATTTTTTATTTTTTAAACAACCTGCCATGATGTCTTAAAGGTTTAATTTGTATAACTTGGAATGTAATTTGTACTTCTTCAAGAGCTTTTTCTTGTGGTTAGCAACCTTGTCCTAGTGGCCACTACATCATTTATAATTGAAAGATTCAAAAATTTAACATTGAAATTTTTGTGTTTGCATTTTCAAACTTTCATAAAGTCCTAAATTAATTAAATATGTGTCATAACCATAAAATCCAATGCACAATGGGCCATGGACCAAAAAATGAATCTCAATCCAATGTTTCGTTTGTGGATGAAGCTTTTTACTAATGCATTGTTATGTGTCATGTTCAACAAGTTCATGAAAGTTGTTGAATTGGTAGTGGTGCAAATCATGGGGATTGTGGAGGATGAAAAAGCTTTCAATAATATGGCTTTTATGAAAACAAGTTTTACAATAAATTGTGCAAAAAGTTGGACCTTTGTTGTCCACATGTATGACCAACAATTTTATACAATTTATAATTTTCCTTACCATATATGATGCAATCATGGCTTTGATTGTAAACAAATTAAGGAAAGGATGTTAGTTTGATCAACCATGTGTTATTAAAGGCCTACCCTAGATGAAACATCTTGTTAGTTTGAACAAGTTAGACTTGTGGGAATGTTTTGGTGACAACATTCTCAACTTTGCATTCAAGTAATTTTGTTTATGACAATTTTATAAAGGTGCAAGCATTCAATCATGAGCCACATTTGCCCCCTTAGGCCATTTTTTTTTTCAAAAGTATTTTTGACATTTTTTAAAAAACATTTAAAAGTTTTCTTTACGCTATTATGTTAAGAAAAAAAAGGTAAGTATTAAAATTTTCAAATATATATATATAAATCCCTTTACATGATAAAAAAAAATGGTTACAACTATTTTTAATGTTTTTTTATATTTTTTACTCAATAGATTGATTTCAAAATTTCAAGATATGTATATTAATATATTTTAAATAACATTGAATTCAAAAAACTCCATTTTTAGTTTTTTTTTAAAAATGTTATATACACAAAATTAAATAATGATTTCAATTGTCTTGGTAACATGTTTGCAAAATTGCACCCATAAACTTGGTAATTATAAATGTTATGCAATTGTTTGGAAACAAGTTTTGTTATCTTTTTTTATTACTATCGTATTTTCATATGTATGGCTTGTAAGTTGTTTTGTAATTTAAGTTGGAAATCATGTGCCTTTTCCTTGTAGATATTGTTGCTTATGTTGGTAAGCATTTAGTTTTTAAGTGTTTACCCAATGTTCAAGTTTATGATGCAAGTTGTTGGATTTGTAATCATCTTTCTTCTTTCCATGATGTACATTCACTTATCCATTGGGTTAATTCATTCCTTGCGCATATGTTTACATTTGTTTATAAAAACTTACTCATGATTGGTATGCATGTCAAATCAATTGTTGGCATAGGGGTAGGGTCTTTTTGGATTGGGGTTCAACTCACTTGAGTGATAGTTTACACAACTTGTTAATTTATGTTCTTTGGGTGTCATCATGTTAATTTCCTTTCTCAAGCTTCTAAGAATTGTTATTATTTGTTGATCTTCTTGCACATTTATTGCTTGGAGAAGGTTTAACATTTTTTCTCACCTTTAAAATTGTCCTTTTGCTTAAATGTACCCCACATTTAACAATTGTCACCAAATTTCACATTTCCACATGCAAAAGCAACTAAAGCACACAAATTACATTCTTCAATCACTTGTGAAATTTTATGCATACTCAATTTTTTAAATCACCATTTATTATACAAAAAACCATTTACATGGAACCAATAGTCAAGCAATAATCCTACTTACATGTAGCCACTACAAATACAAGTGTAAATCCTTCAAAACTACACTACTTCCTGTAAATTATTTCCATTCAAGCTACATTGAAAATTTCCTAAAATAACACCTATCATCGATGTTTTTAACTCTAACATACCTTTTATTAACTTGAACCCCACTTACCTTGTTCTCCCCCGCCTTCACACCCCCCACCCGCACCCCCCCCCCTCCCAAATTGAATAGTATTCACCATTTGCTTGAATTCAATGTTTAATTTTATGATGAGTACATGTTTTTTTGTAGCGAAGATCATTTGCATAAGTCCTTCATAAGTCTTATCCATTGTATTCATTGTCATGATGATTGTTCTTAATCATTTCAATCTTCACATTATTCCATGAATTTGATTTGAACCTTCTAGCCATCGCCAAGTTTTTTTGTGTAAATTTGTTTTAATATGGGTTTATTTGCATAAAACCTGCATGGTTCATGTCGTTTTAATCATGGTATTTAAACATGGTTATTTTTCACCAAAATTCTTTACTTTGAGTTTTCACATTATGTGACACATCCCCTATAGTTTGCTAAATGGTATAAATGGTATTTATGTGTGGTTACTTGTAGGAAAACTACATAAACATGGGGTGCATTCCTTGATTCTTTTGGACCAATATAAATTAATAAGTATGTTTAATCCAAACACACATAGGATATAGTGCTCTCCAAAAGGGTTGATAAAGTGATACAATTAGTTTTCATTGGCCAATCACAATGATTGGCCCACGTGGTGGTATTTAGCCCATCTTCATTATACACTATTGAATAATTCATGTTTATGGGTGGGGATGAGGAAATAACTTGCTCACTATTTTGGATGCAATAAACATTGGTCCAAACCCACATAACGGTTCAAGGTAGATTTGTTTTTATGCTTATTTAAAAATTTGATCACAATCCCAAGATTAAAGTTGTGACATTATATGTTGTCATGTTTCCATGGTCTTCTATGTCATGTTTCCTAAAAGACTTGTCATGATCTTGTTCAATTTGAAAAAATCTTCATGATTGCCAAAATTGATTAGTTCAAAACACATCAACTTATCATCTTGTTACATTATCTTATTTGATTTTGTTGGACCTTGAAGAAATAGCACAAACTTAAAAACAATGATTATCAATGATATCAATCAATCAACCTAAAGAACCTTCAACAAGTATTTATAACAAAAAGAACCATCGTATCTTTAAAAAAGGTTGGATGTTGTTAACTTTTGTGTATGAAAAAATAATCAATTAAAGTACTAGCATGAAACTATATGATGCAAAGTTGGCTCCATAACATGCTTGTCACACAAGGAAAATTTGTCTCCAATAGATGCAGAACAATAAACATCCAAAACATCCCCTATTTGGTGCTAAATGTAGTTATCAAATCCATTTGATGATATTAAACCTTTATGACTCCCTTGAAAATGTTAGATTTAGTTCTATTATGGTCATGTTCTTTTAGGTGCACCAAACCCTTGACCATCATGGGAAGAAAAAGAATGAACTTACATGAAACTTTTTAATCAAGTACATACCTTCATCATTTCCCCCATCCCTCCTCCTCCCAAGAAGATGTGGTTGTTTGTTGTTTGTATGATTGTTTAACTTTCAAATAGTTTGTTTGAAGAGGATGATTAGGTTTAGCTCTTCGTGGTTCCTAGTCTACATGTTTATCAAAGATTATTAGTTCAATGCAATGATGGTTTAAAGGGAGATTATGCCCCAAAAGGCACATGCACTCCTAATGCCTCCCTAATGTAAACATTTGGTAATTTCTTTGATCTTGTTAATGGTGTAGTCTTGCACAATTTTCACATAGTTTCAATTTCAAAATAATCTACTACCTAAACTATTTTTGAACAAACTCAAATTGTGCATCTATGAGATTTTCATATATGACTTGTAATATTACTTACATGGCTAATTTGTTAGGAAGGAATGCCATTCAACACCAAGTGTGGGCAAAAAACATTACACAATGGAATCACTATCCATATATCCTATTGCAAGACAAGGAAGACAATGAGTGAAAAAACATGGGATGGTGTTTTTTGATAGTACTAGGGCTTTTGCATCAAACATTAGGGAGATTTAGATTCCATTTGTTTTAATTTCTTCTTTATATCATTTGTTGGGGCCTACACAATGCAACAAAAATAGATTATTGCAAAACTAGAATAGGCAAGATGTTGGGCCATATATGTTGTTTGTTAATCCCATGTTCAAAAAAATAGCTACATGCTAATTCTTATTTTGTGGGAGAGTTATTAAAATACCTGGAAGATGTTTCAAAGAAGCCAAATGGCAATTGAATTCCTAAAATTCCTTGGACAAGTTCTAATTACAAGCATGTCCCATGTTAAGACGTACATATGTTTGGTCAAAAAAATCCCCTACAATTCGTTTCTCTTTGTGAAAATGTGTGACTCTTGTTTGCATGATATCATAGCATAATTGATGAATCTAAATGCAACAAAATAAAATCCTAGTATTTAGAAGATTCCCCATTGTAGGACTATTTGGAGGATTGGCTTCTCATGAAACCATGGTTACAAGAAATCTTGAATATTGTGGACAACAAATTGGTTCTATTATGTAGGTGGATTCATGTTAAATTACAAAGAAAAATACAATTTATTTCTAACATGGAAAGCCTAAAAGTGTGAATAACACTCAAAGACCATTGTTGTTCATTTTACATTTGAGAAACATGTCACATTAGTGTAAAGTAAATCTTACTAAAGATTTAAATTACAATAAAATGTACAAGGCATGAGTTATGAAGGGTTTGATTTGACAACAAATATTTACATCATAAGAAAAAGTTCTTAAGAACTAGTAATGATTTTGCAGTTAACAGTTTGCACATTTTGTTTTTTCTCATTCAACTTTTCACCAAATGTGTTGTAGGTGTGCCCAAAAAACAATTCTTTCAAAGAAATCCTTTTTTGATGTTATTGCACTTGTAAATTGGCAAAAATTGGTCATAAGAAGAAACATTAATTAAGTAGTAAATCTAACTATTTAATTATAAAGACCATATTTGTTTAACAAGATTAGTCATGCACTAATACTAATAATTATCTACACAACTTTGAAAAAAAATCACAACATTTAAAAAAATAATAATTCCAACCTTAAACACATAAACAATTATAACATCAAATTTATTTGAAAACATTTAAACTCATTTTTTGAGATCATCATAAACCTTATCCATTTTTTTTGAGAATTTCGAATTAATATTAATGATGTAACTAAGGGCTTTTAGGGAAAATACTGAAAATTCAAAAAAAAAATGTAAACAATAGAAAAAATTACCAATAATTTGAGATAAAAAATTCCAAAGAAAAATGTTATTCCTAATGAATAAAAGTTTAAAAGTAATTCTAATAATTCCAACATTAAACATATAAAAAATTCCAAAATCATTATAAATCTTACCTTAGTTTTTTGAAACTTGAAAATAAGTATTAATAACTTAGTTGAATTTTTTTCCATGATGAATTTCCACCATTTTGCAAACATAAAAAAAACCATCGACATCAACAAATGATTTGAATATTTTTAAAGGATATAATTCTACAATGGGTTCTATTACTTGTAGCCAAAATATATAAATATTTTAACAAATTTGTAACTCCATATATGGCTTATAACTAAAACACGACTAAATTATTTTATGGATGATTTTGAAGAAGATTAAAAAATTTAAAAAAACCATTAATGTCATTTTTATAATTAATTAATTTATAAAATGAAAATTTTAAATTCATCGCTAAATATTTGAACATAAACATGTAACAAAACAAGTTTAAAGAAATTGATTCAATCCATGTTTAAAATAAAAATAATAAGTATAAAATATTGATAAATTTTCATAATAATAATAATGAAAATTTTAAATTATTATTCTTATATATTTCCCCCAAAATTTTCAAATTTTTATACATCCATTTCAAAAAATTGTGGTGAATGCAAAATGCAACTCATAAATAGTGGATTTAACAACATTCATAATGAATGACAAAACTCATGTGCAAATATTAATAGTTCAAAAAGAATGAAAATTTTCACTAATGCATTCAGGTATAAATGTGAGGCATTAAATTGTTGTATGTGTTATAATATATATTAATAAGTGTAATGTGAAACATTTGAATAATGGTTTCAATAAGTTCAAAGTTGATGATTAAAATCATGTAGAAATTTGATAGTTTAAAAAATGTGGAAATTTTCATTAAACCAGTAAAATATAATTGCAAAATATTGAATTGCATGTGTTTTAACATATTAAAAATGAATGATTCAACTCTAATAATTGAAAAGATGTGAAAAAATTTACTA
>Ga0116228_10005804_pt1 | contig 11022 bp, 9 predicted proteins | sample S1TSphfallax_2_FD_89694 | JGI IMG/M metagenome (GOLD analysis project Ga0116228, IMG submission 89694) | Host-associated microbial communities from peat moss isolated from Minnesota, USA - S1T2_Fc - Sphagnum fallax MG | ecosystem: Host-associated > Plants > Peat moss > Unclassified | place: USA... | reverse complement strand
GTGAGATCCCATTTGCGTGAGTCTTACACATAAGCCCCCTGCAGCCCCAAGTCTGCATATAATCTCCCCAAAAAAACTAAAGGAAAAATCTTTCATGGTTTGATGTTACAATAAATGATTTGCCCATGGGGAGATGCTGTGATTTTTCATTCTAAGGGATGTTCTTAGTCACACAAAAGGGTCAGTTAGCTGCTAATCATGTAGCTTAGATGAACAAGTTGTCAGTAAGTTCTTGACTTAACCAAAATTATTTTTTGCTGAATTGAGTTGCTGGGGGAGAAAAGATGCTCCAGTTGTTACACAAATTACTCACCATTGAGCACTGAATCATATATCTAAAAGACCACAAAGAACCACAACCAACACTTTGAAGGGTTTAAAGTTCAGGGTTTAAGGTTTTTGTGTAAACACAGCAACAATGCATGAGATTGTATAGAATTGTCCATGACAAGCAGTTTGAAAGGATTCAAGTGTAGGATTTATGTTTTTTGGGTGAACATGATGTTCAACATTGTATGAGATTCTAGAGAAATCTCCACAACAAACACTCTGAAAGGTTTCAGGTTTATGGTTCAAAGTTTTTGAACAAACACAACAATAATGAAAGGTTTAAGGTTTAGGGGTTTTGAAAAAAGACACAACAGCAATGTAATGAAATAGTAGAGAAATCTCCACAACAAAACATTTTGAAAGGTTAAAGGCTTTTGGATAAACACACAACAAACAATTCAAAGGGTTTAAGGTTTAGGGTTCAGGGTTTTTGGATAAACACATAGCAACAACAACAATGACATGTGGTTGGTCGGGCATGGCGTAAGGTTCTGATGAGAATTCAATCACAAAGTGTCATTGATTTAGCTTTCTATGTTTCATGAAAGAAGTGTGATTGGAGCTTTCCATGTTACATGAAAGAAATGCAATGGGAGCTAAATTACATGTTCCATCACTATGATTGAGGATGGAATGAATTAGGGATGATCATCAATCTTGCAAACCAGTTTCATTTGTGGAGGAAGAATTTGATAGAAAGCACTTTGCAAGAGATAGACTTCCATACTAAATTGAAGATTCTATGTTCCATCATCACTATGATTGTTGAGCATGGAATGAAGTAAGGGTCTTCTTCGATCTTGCAAACTGGTTTCATTTGTGGAGGAAGAATTTGACAGAAGGCACTTTGCAAGAGATAGACTTCCATACCATATTGAGAGCATCATTGGGTTGTGATGGGTGTTGATATACTTGTGAAATTCTATGTTCCATCAGCACTATGATTGTTGAGCAAGGAATGAAGTAGGGGTCTTCTTCAACCTCACAAACCGGTTTTGTTTGTGGAGGAAGAATTTGATAGAAGGAACTTTGCGAGAGATAGACTTCCATACCATATTGACAGCATCATTGGGTTGAGATGGGTGTTGGTAAGTGAAATGGAGATGGACTTTTTGCAAAGTGTTCCACATTTGGGTCCATTCCGTCCTGTTCACACTTTGCAAGAGCTCCACCACAAAGCCCTTTTGAAGAGCATCTTTGGCTTTGACAAAAATACAGAAGCGAGTGTAATCCAGTTCTTCTTCGAATGGAAGCTCGAGATCGTCACTGATGATCACCGGCACGCAATGGCTTGCAATTGCATCGAACAAACGGTTTGACGACGGTGTATCTCCTGCCAAGTGAAGACAGAACTTGGATGCTCTCATTCCCTGCGTTGCACTGCGGAACCCATCTCTCTGTGTGTTGCCTGCTTCGAAATGTATACCGGGTTCTTGTTTCAGGACCTCATAAAGCTTTTGCCGGATGATTCCTCCCTGCAGGCAGAGTCCAGAAACACAAACATACACACTCACACACAGAGACATTCAATCCTTTCAAGCTCCAGAAAGAAATCCCAACAATAGATCTGCAGGATGTATGCAAACAAGCAAGCAAGCTGAGAAAGAAAACGGTGTTGGGTTGTTGTGCAATCTGACCTCTTTTCTGACGATAGCACCCTGGAAGAAGAGAAGGGTGGTGCGATCGTCGAAGGAAGAGTGATCGTCGTGGAAGGAGGGAATGACATGCTTGTAGGGAGCAACGATGTCTTTGTTGATATTGGCGACATGGGAGGAATAGCGACCAAAATCCGCGACCACGAACATGGCATGGTGCAACACATGGCGCATGCGATCCATGCTGTTGGGATGATGAATGATGATGACATGGTCGTAACCTCCAGAAGCTTGCCACGCCGGCTGATTCTTCAAGAATCTCTCCACCTCTTGCTGAAGCTGCGCGTTCTTACGCTTGAGCTCCGGCTTGCTGGAGTATCGGTTGTAGCTCAACGACGCGAAAAACGGGACGAAGATCACATCCGCTGTTTGCCAAGAATCCACTCGGAAAGCTGTGCATGGGGTCTGCCGATCCGGCATGTTGGACGTGACAAGATCATTGGTGAGCCAGAACTCAGGGCTATGTTGCTGGTAAAGCCCACCAGGATACGAAGGTATGTCCGATGAATTCTTGGGCCATATAGGTTTGCCTGCCGGAAATGCATCCGGCGCAATCATTCCATAGTGAAACTCCGACGGCAAATCGTACATGAAGACTTTGAGCTTGGCAGTAATGGGATCACATCCCGGAGGTCTTCGTCTCCTACTACTATTACTACTACTACTACTAATATTCGGCAGCAACTCCGCACTGATCATCATCCGCTGATCATCTTCAAGAGAGCCGCTGGTGCTAACATCTAATATAGCAGCGTCGAAGCGATCAGTTTCATTTGTAGATCGTTTTTCTCCCAGAGATTCTGAATTTGAGGAGAGCTGCTGAGAGGTTTCATGCTCATGGGTCTGCGAGACTTGCAATGGGTAGCCGAGTTTACTAGGATAAGAAAGGTAAGCGACGTGGGGTTGCTCTTGCAGTGCAGGATCAGGACTGCTTCCACCGCCGCCACCACCACCACCACCCAAGGAGTCATGAGCAAACATGAAAGATCCGGACAAAGCGAAAATCGAGATAAGAGAAACAATGGCAAGAGTTACATAACTACTCCTAGCCTGCATCATCACTAGTCTCTGATTCACCAGCTCCGATGAAACTGGCGATGGAGTCTCCACCTTCCCGCCACCGGGCATCATCATCCCCCGCTTCATTCCGGTTCTAGGCCATCTATTCTCTCATATTCTCACAACCATATTCTCCCATCTCCTAGAGAAAGAAATTGCAAAAAAAAACACCCCAAATAAGCAAAAAAAAAAACACCAAGCACTAACTCCCCCACAATTCGCCTTCACCAAGACTCCTCGTCTTCGCAATTCACATCGACCCCAATGGAAGAAGATGAAGTTCTAAGATTCCTCTCTCGGAAGTCTCTGTTGTTTCTCTGTTTCTCTCTCTCCCTCTCTCTCTCTCGCTCGCTCTCGTGCGTTGCAAGACGACAATCTCGCGTCCGTTGCGGTGCGCAAGACGCAAGCACGTAATCCAACGATTGCTACGCCAAATTGCTGTGCACGTGAAGGAAGGAAAGAAAGCAAGGCCCTGCCCCCACACGCCCCCCACCCACCCAAACCAAAAAAAAAAGGCAAGACGAAAAAAGGGGGTTTAAAAAAAGTAAGTAACCAAAAAAGGCCACAAAACATGCATGTATGACACCGCTGATATAAATATGGCTCTTTTTTTTTTGCCCTTTTAAAAAAAAAGCAGATCAAGAATCAAGGGAATTTCTTGTTTTCTTTTCCCAATTTTGTGTGGTTTTAAACAAAATACCAACTTTATTCAAAATTGTACTGGAAAAATTAAAAACCTCCAATTTATATTATATTTTATTTTATTTCTTCAAATCAAGAAGTTGTTGACACAGTGCGAAAATTTACCCAAAAAACAACCCCAAAAAAAGAAAAGGAACTTTACAAGGGATGTAACCTAGTAGGAGGAAATTCATTGCTACAAAGAGGGAGAGTTATGACACTGGTTTTTCTTTTTTTAATTAAAAATATATAAAATTTGATTTTATGAATTAATTTCCAAATTTATCAAAACCTACAAACCTCTTACAACTTTTGGAAAAAGAAAAAGAAAATTGATGCCAAGAACTTGATTGAAAATGAGTTGTGAGTACAAATAGGAGGTACCCAATACCCATGCCTCTTAGGATGGGTGTACCTATTAGAGCCCATGTCATGGTGCAAAAAAAAATTTTAGAAATAAAAATTTCATCCAACCAATGAGAAGAAGGCTCAACATGGACTGAAGAGGGTCTAGTTTTTTTTTTTCTTTTTTCTTTTGAGTTGGAGGGAGGGGGGAGGGATTATTTTGATTTTGTTTTGGGATACTGCCAATGTGTTCCCATCAAGTTCTCAAGGGGTTCCCAACCAAACCTCAAAGGGTTCCTTAAGGTCTCGATGTGTTCCTCAAGATGTTCCCAATAGCACCAAACCGTTATCCCGTATCCTTTGTTCAAAGTTGAACATATCCATAAACAATGAAGATGGGCCAACAGGATGAAGCTTTAGGGAGTGACCAATGCTTAAAAAAAAATGGTGATGGCAAATCAAAGTAGCTCCAAAAATATATGTATTCTTAGGAGCACCCCATCTAATTAAAAGAATTAACACTCTACTTTCTATGCAAGCCTTTTTTTGTTTTGGGGGGAGGGGTGGGGCTGGTCAAAGTAAAGAGTTCCCATGTTCCTGACATGTTCCTCAAAGAGTTCCCAATAGCACCTGGCTTTTATCCCAAATGCTTTGGCGAATGTTGTCCTCCTTTTGCCTATATAGGTGGGCCAAAGGGGAGGAGCTCTACACTTCAAAATAGAAACTTCTATTTTGGGGAGCCTCCATAGTTTCATTTTTTTTGGAGTAATGGGCGAATCAAATTGGCTCATTGCCAAAAACAAATTATCAAACTTGGGGGAGGCACCTCATCTCATGAATAGGAGAGGGGAATAGGAGAGGTGGATTTGTATGTCTCTGCCATTAACTTAGGTTTAAAAATGGTGACAAACAAGTGTAGTAGGAAAAGAGGTTCTGCTCAGCCAACGAGGAGATGTGGCATGCACCCAAGAGGCCAAAGGTGTTTTGCTGCTGCTCTTCTTCAATGTGAGAGGACAAAACATGAGGGAGAGTCGAGAGTCTCAAACCTATGCAAATCTCATAAAGCTACAAATATGGGCCCTTTGAGACATGTTGCATGTGAAAGTGGGAGTCTGTTGGGTGAGAGTGTCCAAAACATTCTTGGACACATCCATGACCATTGCCGCAGGAGGTGCTGATAAAGATAATCCTCGATGTCAAAAGATGGAAGTGTTTGTGCAGGTTTGTTGTTGCTTTTTTCTCTTTGCAATGAATTTTTTTCATTGTGCTAAAAAAGAAAAAAGCACAAAAGTGAAAGTGTTCATCAGGATGGAATGTGTGGTTGGGCTTTGCATATTGCAAAGTAGGCAACACTTTTCCACATCTTCCTTTGCAAATGGTTGTCAAGTTTCGTTATCTTGAGTATAAAGATATTGAGCAAGGTCGTGAAGTAGTGTAGCGTGGGATGACTCAAAGAAAGCCCTGAATGACCATGGGCAAGGAATTCTAAAAGAATGAGATGCATACATTTGGAGGTAAGGTTTTGTTATTGTATGAAGGTAGGACCATTTTCAATTTGTGCATCATGATGTTCGTGCGGAGATGATGGAGGTTGGGATGTCAAAGTTTGTGAAGTATGGAGCCATGATAGTGAACAATCAAGTGCAACTCACACACCAGAATGCTTTGGAGTGTGTGACAATGTTCAATAAGCACAAGATGAAGGGAGGATAAGAGTCTTGCTGAGGTCATATTATAGATGATTCAAACAAGCCAATTTACCTTGCAACTAATTGGGTGGTTCCATTTCACAATGCTGGAACAGATTATTGAAAATAAAAAATCCTTATGGAAATCCATGGTTGTTCCAAATTTGGTAGATTTTGAAACGATCATTTATATATTTGAAGAGAATTTCTCTCTCGAGTCCAAGATTTTTGAAGCTGAAAAGGACTCGTTCAATCATCTTAGCAAAGACACACAGGAGCATATTGCAATTACATATTGTTGGATGCTCTCAACAATTTCATTAAATTGCAACAAAAAGTCTTGTTGCATGAAGGTTAGGATCAATAGCTTAGTGATAATGCATCACCAAATGGGTTTTGACTTCAACTTTGTGCCCTTATGTGGAGATGACATATAACAATGCCCATGCCTTTTAAGTGCATATTGGTTCCTTCTATATCTCTTGTAAGAGTGAATGTAAAGAGCAATAAAACTTTTGTTTGATGTCAATCTCACTTGGCACTATAATGGAAACCTCTATTTCGGGGAGCTTCCACAGTTTTAATTTTATGTGCGATGGTTCATTGCAACAAAAGAATGGTGAAATTTGGAGACACCCCATCTACTTGATACAAACTTGAATTCTCCCTCCCCCAATTGTGGGCACCTATTGTTGTTTATATCAATTAGTTGTGAGTGCATTGGATTTTCAAAGTTTTTTCTTTTGTGATAAGCCTCATTCATTGGCCAATCACCCAAACCAAAAAAATAAACAAAAAGTAAAATAAAATAAAAAACTAGGCCTATTTGCTAAAATAAAAGCATATTAAAGAAAAAAAGTTAGAAATTACAAGTGTACTCTCCCCTCCTTTTGTCTCTCATAAAAAGTGAGACCCCACAATTGAAGATTAAAGCTCAAGTCCTTATATACCAATCACTCAAGATAACTTGCCAACAAAACTAGAAAAAACAAATGCCATTGGTCCTTTACTAGTGCCTCCCATATTTTAATAACCGCACTTCAGTCAAATGGAGAATACAAAAAACTTTTGGGTCAATGGAACTCAAGGAACAAAACTAACCCTAAAAATAACACAGTAGGAACTTGATGGGAATCCCTTGGGAACTCAATGGGAACACATTTGGAACAACAAAATCCCCTTGGACCTACCCTTCTGTTACGACACTTCAAGTACCCTAGTTTCCCCGCCCAACTGGCTTTACCCATTACTAGAACCTTAACATATGTAGGTCATGAGGCATAACAAAGGCAGGGTCCTTATCTCTAGAGTGAGAGGGGCCTTATGCCTATACATAGGCATCAGGTCCCGCAACTCTTAAGGAGTAGGCATAACAATCATCCATGGAGGGATTTTCATGGATATAAGGTAGCCTCAAAATAACTAGGGATTTTCTCCAAGTGATCACTACTTCAGAAATACACAATGAGTTGCAAATACCCTAGCCATTGCAATTAGAATTTCCAACTTTCAGAGTTTTGTAGAGTAATAGGCGACCTGGAAACACATAATGGATTTTTTTTGGGGGGACTGCCCTATGATTTAATTTTATGTAGAAATTGGCTTAATATATAAGCTTTAAAATCAATTAGGACTCATAATTTTCAAAAAATATATATTATGCTGAGGAATTGCTTTGTAAGAACTTACATTGAGAGGGGGAAGGAATTTTCTTTCATGAAAATAAGTGTCCACTATCTATCAAACCTTTGAAAGTAAAGGTTTGGAGTTTGGACAAAACTACTTATGAGTGAGAACTTATGGGTTTTGCTCCATAGAAACCCTCAAAAGAAAATTTAATTAATAATTATTGTTGCAATTTTGAAATGATACTCTAAAACTGTTCATATTGTCCAATGGCAGTGTCTATTATTATTATTACCATACAGGTTTTGTGTGTGTGTGAGTGGGTACCTTTCATTTGGCCCTATACCCCCAAAATACTATGATTTTAAAGGATTATCATGATACTTGGTTGGTACCCAACTGGGTCTCATGGTAAAATTTTAAGAGAAGTAATAACATGAGCAATTCAAAAAGCAAAACGCCTTGGATAGATAGGTTGGTGAGCAAACACTTAAAAAGAACACAAAGGGTGAGGACTTTTAAGAACTCAAAAGGATGTGAAGTCTTCACACACTGTTCCTATGCATCTTAAGCCCAAAGAACATTTGTAGACTTTCACCTATTGCTCCCACCACCTGAATTCGCTAAGGAAATGGAGAAGATATGGGGTCTTTGGTGTATGTGTTCAGTGATAGATGAATTAAAACAGATTAATAGGATTTCAAGTTTCAAATTTTTGATTGTTGCATCTTTGCCTCTGGAATACAAAGAAGTTTTTGTAAAGACCTAGTTGATGCCCTCATCAGGTTTTAAATCGCTCAAAATGGACTAAAATAAAAATGAGAAAATTATGAGACTGGTTAAATCACTTGAAAACATTTTGAAAGTGAAATGCCAATAGGGGCAAGTGTATAGTCGCCAAAACCATCCCTTTCTCTCTTCAGCAACAAGCTTCAGACTAAAGTTTTGTAAATTCATGAAAACAAGATAATCCAGCATCAAGAGGTTGCTGAAAATTCACAAAGGCCAACAACAAGGAGAGATTTGCATGAATGAGCCTCAGCAGTAAAACTGCTTAGTCACAAGAATAGAAGTTCAATGACAACCAGTTGCACACCAAACCAAGCACCGAACCTATCATCAACATAATGTTCGCAGAAGGCCAGCAGCATGGTGCAAAAGGCCCAAGCCACAGCAAGTTTCCCAGTCACAACAACCAAAGATCAGGTTCATCGAAAGACAAAATCCATGGTTAAAATCATAAGCTCATCAGCAAATAGTATATTCAGGAGCTCACATCCCAGTCCTGTCCACTGAACCCAACAGAGACGACAAAATCCACAACTCTGGAACAAGCAGAGACATTGGTCCTCACAACAGCAGCAGGCTACAGTATCCATTGAGAGCTTGAAAGTCCCATGTATTTATTCTGAACTCAGCAGCTGCTGCAAACCCTGCTAATAGCTAAACACAAATAAGATAAAAGCAAATGGAAATGGTTCTTCTTCAGCAATAGTAGTAGCAGCATGGCAGGAGTCAAGTCTCAATGCTCAAATTATATATTCCCTAAACCCAAAAGTTATGTGAAGTGCAACAAAGATCAGTGCTAACCCCAATAAAAGAGTACGAATGAAGATCTTAATGGCAGACCCAGTTTATCAACTAAAGCTTGAGAAGTAGGGGGCAGGGGGGGGGGGGATTTCACTGCAAAAATGGCTTATGCATATGGGCGGCATTCGCTGAAGAATTGTAAATGTAAAAAAGAAAAAGGTACCAAGTTGCTAATGGGATTTGAATTTGCCATATCCAGCATATTCTCTCTATGGCGCAATGGATTTTCACCAGGAATGATGTGTGCCGAACAATCAACACATCACCAGGCATGTGTCCCAAACAATCAACACATCACCAGGATTGTATCAGGATTCAAATCTGATGAAAGATCAGGAATCGGGGTTAGGGTGTTAGGACTCCTCCCGCTAGAAAGAACTGATGGAGCATGCAACATGCAGTGGGATGCTGATTGAGCAAGAGCCTCCTCCTCTAGTCCTTCTTGGGCTCTTCTACTACACCACCAGTAGTAGGCAGACCCACAAACACCTTGAAAGCATCGTATATTCCCCACTGAGCTCCAGTGAGGGTTCCAATCATGATAATTCGCAGCGGCAAGCCACGAGTTAAGAGCGCCCTCACACCCATCTGATTCACAGCTTGTGAGACCGTGGCTCCCTTGGCGTTGTTCAAGAATGACACCAAGTTGTCAGCCGGATGGGAAATGATGGCACAAGCAACACCAGCTATGTAGCCTGCAGAGAAACTCACTCCCAGTTGAGTAGATTTGGAACATTCACTCTTGGGCACAGGGACGACGTACTTGTACAGCGCCTCCACTGTGCTCTCAAAGGTAGCGAACTTCATCATAGTGTAAGGGATCTGTCGGGCCCAAAGAGGCACTAATCCCTTGTAAAGACCTCCAACGCCTTCGTTGGCAATGATCTTGGGAAAGCCGTCAACGAGACCCTTAGCAAAGCCTGGCTGTGTTTGCACACGTACCTTGACGGCCTCGAAGGGGCAAAGACCCACATCGGCAATGACCTCGGCAGAAGCTGAACCTGCGAGGTAGATCAAGGTCTTGTACTTCTTCGCGTTCTCAGCTCCGACCATGTCTGAGTAAGTCTTCTTGAAGTACTCGTAGAAGCCATACTTGCAAGCTCCTTGAATGCTGTAGCCGAGCAGCGTGGGTGCCCATCCTCTGAACAGCCCTGTGGCTCCTTGTTCCTTGACCACCAGAGAGAAGCCTCCTGCAATACTCCTGTACTTCTCGGGCGCGATCTGCATATTGCACTTGACGACATCGATGGGTGTGACTGCCATGTGTGTCAGGCCACAACAGAGAGTTCCCCCGAAAGCACAAGCTCGGTAATACTCAGGAGAAAACATCTTGATTTTACCCTCGCTGGCAGCGGGGATAATGAACTCCGGTGCCTTTCCCACGCTGCTACTGCTCCCCGCAGTCAGGGCAGGGGTGGTCATGAACCTCCGATGCAGCGAGCTTGAAGACAAAGCTCCTCCGCCATAACTCCCCATTCCTCCAACCACAGGAGGAGGCGGAGATGAGTATGATCCCCTGTGGTTATACAGAAACTCCGGCAGCATGCTGCTGTTCTTCCTCTCTGCAAGATCCATCGCTACTGCAAAAACCCCCTTGCAAAAATACACAAACTCCCAGATCCGCCAAGAAAAACTGCAACAACAAACAAATCTCAGAGACTGAACACTTTCACAACGAAGACGTAGAAGCTAAGCGCTAGAAAGAGTGCACCGACACACGAAGAGAGACCGGGGACTCTGGAGCGCCAACGACCTTCGTTCTCGCAGATCGCAAAATATGTACGCGATCTCAAGAGACCACAAAATGTCCACCACCCACGCCCGAGAAGGAGAGAGAGAGAGGAAGTCGCCTCTCAACGGACGGGGGGGGGAAGCGACATTCAAAACACTATTATCCGACCGCCGTCCAGCGGACGGTGAAAACTGAAAACCCTAACGAATCAACGCCGTTAGGCGGCCGGCGGTGGGACCGAAATTTCCTTCCTTTCTTCGAACTTTTAATATCTCAATGCTGCTGTTAGGGACCTCAGGGTTTTTGCTGCTTTTCT
>Ga0116228_10005803_pt1 | contig 11023 bp, 8 predicted proteins | sample S1TSphfallax_2_FD_89694 | JGI IMG/M metagenome (GOLD analysis project Ga0116228, IMG submission 89694) | Host-associated microbial communities from peat moss isolated from Minnesota, USA - S1T2_Fc - Sphagnum fallax MG | ecosystem: Host-associated > Plants > Peat moss > Unclassified | place: USA... | reverse complement strand
GCCTGGTCGCGCCGCATGAGTGTGCGGATCTGATCGCGCTGTATGACGACGAACCAAAATTCCGCAAACATGTCGTGATGGCGCGGCACGGATTTGGCCAGGGGGAATACAAGTATTTTGGCGACCCCCTGCCCGCGCCGGTGCAGCATTTGCGCACCTCGCTTTATCCGAAGCTGGCCGGGATCGCGAACCAATGGTCGCAGGCGCTCGGCTGGCAGGTGGTGTATCCGGCCACCCATGCCGCCTACCGCGACCTTTGCCACAGCGGCGGCCAGACAAGCCCGACACCGTTGCTGCTGCGTTACGGGCCGGGCGATTTCAATTGCCTGCATCAGGACCTTTATGGCGACCTGGTGTTTCCCTTGCAGGTCGCGGTGCTGCTGAGCGCGCCCGGCACCGATTTCGAGGGCGGCGAATTCGTGCTGGTGGAACAGCGCCCGCGCCAACAGAGCCGCGCCGAGGTGGTGCCCCTGCGGCAAGGCGATGCGGTGGTGTTTACGGTGAACAGCCGCCCGGTGAAGGGCAGCCGGGGTTTCCATCGCGTCGCCATGCGGCATGGGGTCAGCCGTATTCGCGCCGGGTCCCGGCACACGCTGGGGGTCATTTTTCACGACGCTAAATAGGGGGCCGAGGTGGCAGGTGGATAGGCGACGGCCCCGGCGGACGTGCTAGGATCGAGCCATGCAGAGTCCCCTCGCCTTCCCCGACTGGGTGCCGCCCTGGGCGCAGCTTCTGCTGCTGATCATCGGCATTCTGCTGGGCCTGGCATTCCTGCTCATGCCGTTCAGCGTGTTCGGGGTGAAAAGCCGGCTCGAGGCCGTGGAGGCGCGGCTGGACGAAATACAGAACGAAATCAGGTCGTTGGCGCTGCGCCTGCCGGAGCCGGGACGACGCACCAGCTACGACGACGAACCCGTGCTGCGCGCGGCGCCGCCGCAGCCGGACCGGATGACGCGCCCGCCGATCCCCCCGGCCGCCTGGTCGCCGGACGAGCCGCGCCGGCCCATCGGCACGTCGGCGCCGCCAAGGCCTGATCAGGACGCGTCACGCCCCCGGCTTGAACCCCGGATCGACCGGGGGCGGTAATGCGCGTGCCGCAAAGGATTGCTGGATGAAACCAGCCGGTTTCATTAGAATGGCGGCGGTTCGCGCAATTGTGTAGAGATTAGGTAGGCAATGGAGATGGAGGCGCAGGATTTCTGGCTCGACAACCTCGGCGTGGCGCACCGGTTCAATGCGTGGGTTTTTTCGCGCTTTCGCCGGTACTTGGGCCGGAACGTTCTGGAGGTCGGCTGCGGGTCGGGAAATTTCACCACGCTGATCGCCGCCGAGGGTCATAGCGTGACAGGCTGCGATCTTCACGCGCCCTATGTCGATATTGCGCGCGACCGCCTGGCCGCGTATCCGCAGGCGCGGGTGGTCTGCGCCGACGCGACGCAGGCCGAGTTCGGCGGCGGCTACGATACCGTCGTGCTGCTCGATGTGCTGGAGCATATCGAGGACGATGTCGGCTTTCTGACCCGCCTGCGTGCCACCCTGCGGCCGGGGGGACGCATTATCCTGAAAGTGCCGGCGTACCGGTGGCTGTTCTGCGGCATGGATGCCGCCATCGGGCACTATCGGCGCTACGACCGGACGTCATTGCGGGAAACGTTGCGCGCCGGCGGTTTCGATGTCGTCGAGCAGCGTTATTTCAATGTGTTCGCAGTACTGGGCTGGATTCTCAATGGCAAGCTGCTGAAGCGGACGACACCGCCGGCGGAACAATTAGCCGCCTTTGAGCGGCTTGTGCCGGTGTTTCGGTTGTTCGAGGACCTGACTGGGATACCGGCGGGGATATCTTTGATTGCGGTGGGGGCGGTTCCGTAGCAAGGAAAGGAAGTATTTCTTTTTTGAAAGAAAGCAACAAAAAACTTTTGTCTATAAGGGCGTGAATCTGAATTTTACCAGGTACCACAGGGCTTTTATGCCGTCGCGCCAGTTGATTTTCTTGCCTTCGGCGTAGGTGCGGCCGTAATAGGTGATGCCAACCTCGTAGATGCGCCATTTCCTGGCGCGGGCGATCTGGGCGCTGATTTCAACCTCGATACCGAAATCATTGCACGTAAGTCGTAACGAGTCCAGCACCTCGCGGCTCATCATCTTGTAGCACACTTCGATGTCGCTCAACATCTGATTATAGAGCGCGTTGAACACCAGCGAAATGAGCCGGTTCGCCATGAAATGGTGGAAATACAGGGCGCGATGCGCCTGCGCCGAGAACCGGCTGCCATACACCGCGTCGGCAACCTTCTTCTGGCGAATCAACGAATACATCGTTACCCAATCGGCCGGGTCATATTCCAGATCGGCGTCCTGAATAACCACCACATCACCGGTGCACGCGGCAAACCCCGTGCGCAACGCACCGCCCTTGCCACGGTTGCGTTCGTGCAGAATGACCCTCAGCCGGATCGTCCGCGCGTCGCCGCCATCGTCCGCGGCCTCGACCAGGTCGCCATCCCCGCCCACCGCGATGCCGGCGAACGCGATTTCGCCCGCCGGCGCATTGCGCGTGAGCCAGGCACGGGTACCGTCCGTGGAGCCATCGTCGACAACTATAATTTCCTTGCGCACGCCAGGCAGCGCGCGCGCCACCGCGGCAAGCACGCCGGCTATCGTTTTAACCTCATTATAGGCTGGAATCACGACGGAAAGCATTTTATCCTCTGGTGCTGTTCGGCGACAGGAGCACCAGGGCGTTGGAGCCATTCCGCCTGCACCTTGACGAGGTTGCAAGGTGTTGCGAGTCTCGACAAGGCCTGAATCGGACTTGTTTGGACCTGCGCGGGCCGGTGCAACGCCCTCGGAGCCACACCTGAATGCCGCTTGTATCGCCGATGGCCTTGTCGCGCCATCGCCTGGCAGTTGCGTGTCTGGCGCTCCTGCTACCGTGGACCGCCCTGCTTTGGCCAACGCAGCCAATCAATCACGATGTGGCATGGTTTTTTTACGTTGCGCGCGGCGTCATGCGCGGCGGCGTTCTCTATCGCGATTTCATCGAGCCCAATGCGCCGCTCGCGTCACTGAGTTTGATACCCGCTGTTTGGCTGAGCCATGTCTTGGCAATTCCGCCCGCGATGGCGGTCGAAGTGACCGTGCTGGGCATTATGGGGATTGTCTTGCTGCTTTGCGTCGAAATTCTGCATTGCATGCGCGCGACGTTGCCGGTTTTGCTGCTCGTGCTGCTGACGCTCGCATTGGCGTTCCTGCTTCTGCCGAAATCGACGTTTGGGCAACGGGAGCATATCCTGGCAATGCTGCTGACGCCGTATGTGCTTGGCTGCGTCGCGGGCTGCGCCGGGGTTCGGCTGCCAACCGCACTCGGGTGCGCCATCGGCGCGGCAGCGACGATGGCGGTTGGATTGAAGCCGCCATTTATTCTCGTACCGGCGGCACTGGAGATGGTGACCGTCGCCCAACTCGGCCCGCGGGGTGCATGGCGCGCGCAACCCATCGCACTCGCCATTGGTATGACGCTCATGACGGGCGTTACGCTGTGGTTCTTCCCGCTATATGTAACCACAGTGGTGCCGTGGGCGACCGCGCTGTATGGCGGCTACAATCAGCCAGACGCAGTTATGGCATTCCTGGAACGTGCTTTTATCGTGACTGCAATTCTGTGGTGCAGCTGGAACCTCGATCGCGGCATGGTTCCGCGCGCAAGCCGTTTGTGTGTCACCACAGCTTCTGTCGCGGCTTTGGCTGTATTTGCCCTTCAGGGAAAAGGTTGGGGGTATCAGGCGTTTCCAGCCTGGGTGTTTCTGTTGCTGCTGGAAGCAGGGGCGATTGCGACAACGGGGCTGGCGCCCAGTGGATCGCTGACCTCCTGGGCCCGTTGGAGCGCGCCGAGGCTGTTGGCAGTGTGGGTCGTCATCTTCATCGTGCGCGTGCCGTCGCACATCGACATGGTGCGTTTTGCCGGCCTGGCGCAGGCAATTGCCGCGCAGCCGGGACCCTTCGTCATTCTCAGCACCGATGTGTTGCCGGGCTTTCCCTTGGCACTGGAGGAGGACCGGATATGGGCTTCCCGGATCCCGTGCCTCATCATGCTGCCTGGCCTGGTTCAAGCGGAACAGCGTGGCAAGATATCGAGATGGGAGGCGCCATTCCGGCAATGGATTGACGCCGACATGCGCCGCTACAATCCCGTTCTGGTATTTGTGCCGCCGGACGGCGATCAAGCTTTGCCACCCGGCTTCAACGTGCTCGCCTGGCTTTTGCGAGACCCGGAATTCGCGTCCATCTGGGCGCACTACCGTCCGGACGGCACCCGAGATGGATTCCGAATGTTCCACTTGTCTTGAGCGTCAGTTTTCAAAAAGACATAGCTGCTCCTGCTGCGAGAGCGCGCACTCGAAAAACACTGAAAAAGTCTCCGGAACCTATGAAATCCAGACGATGCGGCAACGGATTGCGCCCGCAGCCATCGTGCATCACAAGCAATGATTGATAGTCATCGGGCCAATGGTGCGCCAACGGCATATCTTCCGAGTCCCGCAAATGTCCTAGCTCCTCGTCAAGTTTCGGGTCGTGACGCGAGGCCGCCCGCAATTTGTCAATGCCGCCCGCTGCTGTAACCGCCTGCAACATCCGGACGCTGGGCGGCAGCATGACCTTTGTTCTGGCCGGAAACGGCGGGTGTATTGCCTGTAGCGGCTGCATACCGGCCGAGGTAAAAATTGACGGCGTGTAGATCCCACGGTCGATCACCGCGAACGAAATCAGGTGGTCGAGCGGTGGAGGCTGCACATCGTGCGTTGGCGTGCAGACATCCGGCCCCGTGGCGTCGACCGCGAGCATCGCCGAACCGGCGGGTAACGTGGCCACGAGCCGCCGAAAGGCAGCGATCTCATGCGCGTCCTCGCGCGCGGATCGCAGAAAAGCCTGATCGCGCAACAGTAGAACCGCCAAAAACGACGAAAGGCAGAGCGCGAGGACGCCCCGCCGGCGTGGCAATTCAAGGCGGCCGCCCGCCAACAGCAAGGCCGCCAATGGCAAGACCATTCTCGTATCGACATCGATGCCTTGGCCGATTTGAAACGGACACACCACGATCAATAATGCCAAAACGATCACCGCCGGACGGACAATCGGCGCGAGTGTCAAGGCACGGCCGAAGAGCGCGAGCCCTATGACGCACAGGGCGAGGCCGAGCATGAATAAGTCGGCGCCAGCGCCCGTCAAAAAAACGGGTGCGATCAGGAGTCGCAATTTCTCCGTTCCGCCATAGACCACGTGCGACCCGCCCGCTTGTTTCTCCGCGGCAAGTGAAAGAACCGCGCCAGGGCCGAGAACGGTCAGCAACACTCCAGCCGTGCGCGCGCCTTGGCGGGCGCGATCACGCCACGCCGCGGCGGGATGATCGAGACGTCTGCCGGTGACATCGATCATGGCCAGCAGGAAGCCGAACATGGCGAAACCCGCGATATGGCAAAACCATGCCATTGTCGCAAGGATCGAAAGTGCGGCGACACGAGCGGACGAGAGGCGTTCCCGCCAGCCGAGATAGAGTGCCAGGGCCGCGAAAATGACGGCGACGCTCAGGATGTAATTCAGATAGCCCATGAAGACGCACAGGCCGGTGACGAACACGGGCGCCAGCGCGACTGCGTAGCTCGTGCCACCCCAAAGCCGCCATTGAATTCGCCATATCGCGGCAAATAGCGCCAGGAGCGAACCGATCAGGCAAAGTCGCACCGCGATTTCGGGCGAAGCTACGAAATGGCAGGCCATGTATATCAGGTCGATGCCCAGGTTCGGCATCAATGCCCAATGCGGCGCATAGACGCGACGTATCGGACTGTCGGCAGCCGCGCCGAGCACATGCAGGCGCGCCAGGTGGTTGGGAAGATCGAACAGCGGCAGCGCAGGGGCCACAACGAACGGAAGCAAAACGACGCCGCATGTCAGGATCGCGGCAATCGCCGGGAGTAAACGAAATATATCGATCCCGGCATCGCGCGGTGGCAATATGCCGGTCCCCGGCAGAGGTTGATGCGCCAAAGGTTCCACGTCGGCTAGCGCCTGTTGACGGCGCACAGGGGCGTCTGAACCGCTTCCCGAGGCTCAACGACATACCCCAAACAAAGAAAAGGTTCTTTGGTTCTTTCTTGCAAAAAAGAACTGCTTCCTTGCTCTCTGCCTTTCCTTACCATGAGTGAGACTCGATGGCCGCCGCAGACGGCGCATGGACCCGGAACAGGCTGAAGAAATCTCCGGAGCCAATGAGGTCGAGGCGTTGCGGCAACGGGTTTCGCCCGCAGCCATCATTTAGAACGAGCAATGACTGATACGCATCCGGCCAGTACGGCGACAAAGGCATATCGCTGGATTCGGAAAGCTTGCCCAACTCATGCAGAAGGTCCTGGCGTTGCGGCACCTGGGCGCGCAGTTTCCCGACACTTCCTGCCGCCGTCACCGCCTGCAACATGGCGACGCTTGGCGGAACGATGGCGTTCGTGCGGGCCGGGAATGGCGGTCGGGTTGCCACCAACGGATGCATGCCGGCCATGGCAAAAATCGATGGCGTAAATATGCCGCGCTCGATTACCGCGAACGACACCAGGTGGACCAGAGGGGGATGCCGCACATTTCGTGGCCAGCAGCTATCGACGGCTTTATCCTCAACCGCAAGCATTGCCGAGCCGATTGGCAAGTTGCTTGCGAGCCTCTTGAAGGTCGAAATCTCGCGCGCGTCCTCCTGCGCGGTTTCCAGAAATGTCTGTCCCCGCGCCAGAAGAAGCGCCAGAAACGCCGCAAGACACAGGATATGAACGCCGAGGCGGCGTGGCAGGTTTAGCCGCGAAGCCGCCAGCAACAACGCGGTAAATGGCATGACCATCCGGGAATCCACATCGGCGCCCTCGCCAATGTGACACGGGCAGATCACGATCAATATTGCCAGAGCAAATACTGCCGGCCGCAGCAGCGGCGATAGAGTCAGGGCGTGACGCCAGAGCGACAGACCCACCACGGAAGCAACGAAAACAAGAACCAGCAAGTCCACGCCGCCGCCTGTCAGCAAAGCGGGGGCAATCAGGAAGCGTGCCCTTTCCAGCCCGTCATAAGGCACATGAGGATGGATAAGTTGTTTTTCTGCCGCAACGGACAACAGCGTTCCAGGGCCGAATACGGCCAGCAACAACCCAGACCCGCGCGCGCCTTGCAGGGCCTTATCCCGCCACGCCGCGCCCGGATGATCGAGACTCCTGCCAGTGACGTCGATGATAGCCAGCAGGAAGCCGAACATGGCGAATCCAGCGATATGACAAAACCACGCCATCGTCGCGAGGATCGAAAGTACGCCGACGCGCGCGGCGGAAAGCTGCGTTCGCCAGCCGACATAGAGTGCCAGGGCCGCGAAAACGATGGCGATGCTGAGAATGTAATTTAGATAGCCCATGAAGACGCACAGGCCGGTGACGAACACCGGGGCCAGCGGCACCGCATAGCTTGTGGTGCCCCAAAGTTGGCGTTGAATTCGCCATATCGCGGCAAACAGCGCAACGAGCGAACCGATCAGACAAACTCGCACGACGATCTCGGGCGAGGCCGCAAAGCGGCATGCCATGTATATGAGTTCGATGCCCAGGTTAGGAATCAACGCCCAGTGCGGTGCGAAGATGCGCCTTATCGGACTGTCGGCGGCGGCGCCGAGCGCATGCAGACGCGCCAGGTGAACGGGAAGATCAAATAACGGCAGCGCCGGCGCCACAACGAACGGAAGCAACACCGCGCTGCACGCCACGATCGCGGCAATCACCGGGAGCAAACGGAAAATATCGATCCTGGCATCGCGCGACGGCAATATGCCGGTCGCAGCCTCTATTGGTTGATGAGCCACAGGCTCCATTTCCAGATGACCAGGTTCACGTCCGCGGCGAACAGGATGGCGGCCAGCGCCATCGGCCGGCGCACGGGGGCGACGGGGGGTTGGGCAAGCAACAGGCAGCCGACGACCCAGCATTCGCTGAACGCGCGAAAATAGGAAAGCGGTTCGATCAAGGGGCCGTCCGCGGTCAGCAGCGACATCAGCGCGGCAATCAGGCCCCATCCGATGGCGAGTCCGGCTACGCCGGTACGCAGGAGGCGTGGCATGCGCAGCGCAACTGCCACGCAAAAGGCGATCAGGCCGCAAATTGTCAGCAAAGCGAAACCCCGGGTGGTGAGACCGGCGCCGGGGGCCGCGTGCAATGCGTGTGTGCCGGTCAGTGTGCCGACCAGCATCGTGATCACACCGGCAAACGGCCAGCCGAGATCGGGGGTTTGGCCGAGCGATTGGGGGGATTGATGCCAGATCAATCCGACGATCCGCCACCAAATGGCAAACGGAATGAAAACCAGGCCGCAGACAACGACGCGCGAAAGGCGTCGCGCCGGCAGGCGCGCAATCGCAAAGATATAGACCTCGTAAGCGAGCACGCCGAGCAGAACGGGGAGGACGGTTTCGCGCGTGAGCGCGGCGGCGGCGGCGAGCACGCAATAGGCGGCAAGCCGGTTGGACATGTAGCAGGCGATGGCGCTGAGCAGCAGCGCGGCCGTGGTGATTTCGGCCGTGTCGTGGGTGAGTGCGACCAGAAAACCGGGCCATGCGGTTATGGCGATCGGTAGCCACCAAGCCAGGCCATGCCGTCGCGTGAGCCACGCTGTCGTCGCCGCAATGATGCCGAGGCCTGCCAGATTGACCAGCAGCAGGCTGGCCGGAACCAGCGTCTGCCGGCCGAGCGAAACCAGCCAGGCGAGCAACGGATAGACGATCCGCTGCATGCGTTTGGCCGGCACGTCGAGCGTGATGCCGTGCGCCGTGCGGTCGGTGGAGAGCGGGTTCAGGGCGAAGCGATAGAAGAATTGCCCGTCATAGCCGAGCGAGTTGTGCAGAACGGTGATGGGCGGAGAGACGGTGGCGGGATTGGCAAATGTGTCGCCCGCCATAATGAACACCGACAGGTCGGGTCGTCGGCTTGTTGCCAGCGGCACGAGCAGGATTGCGTAGAGGACAACTGCGAGGAGCGCGAAACCCCACGGCGAGCGGGAGAACGAAGGAAGGCCTTCTTTTTTGAAAAAAAGAAGCAAAAAACTCTTCCTCTCTTATCCCGTGGACATCCTTGCCCGCTGCATGCCCCTACCAAAAATAAAAGTTTTTCGGTTCTTTTTTTCAAAAAAGAACTACTTCTCCTTCCCTCCTGTTGCCTCACAGCATCACAAGATCATCCCGATGAATAAGTTCATCGCGCCCCCGCCACCCGAGTATCGCCTCGATCTCCCCAGACCGCCGCCCCGCGATCAGCGTAGCGTCGCCGCTGTCGTAATTGGCGAGGCCCTGGCCGACGCGCGTCCCGTCCGGCCCGAGAACCGACACCGCGTCGCCGCGGCTGAATTTGCCCGCGACTGCCGTAACGCCGGCCGGCAGCAATGAACTGCCCGCCGCCAGCGCGCGTGCCGCGCCGGCATCCACCGTGAGACTGCCATTCGGTTGCAGACTGCCGGCGATCCAGCGCTTGCGCGCGCTGCGTCCGTCCGGCAGCGGCAGGAACCAGGTGCAGCGCGCGCCGTCCGCCAGGGCTTGCAGCGGATGGTCGCAATGGCCGACCGCGATGGCCATGGCGCACCCGGCCTGCGTTGCCACCCGCGCGGCGGCGAGTTTCGTGCGCATGCCACCCGACGAAAAGCCGGGCGGCGGATCGCCGGCGGCCGCTTCGATTTCGGCGGTTATCGAGGGCACCACGGCGATGTGCGCGGCGGACTGGTCGCGCCGCGGATCGGCCGTGTACAGGCCGTCGATGTCGGAAAACAGCACCAATTGGTCCGCCTGCACCATTTCGGCGACGCGGGCGGCCAGACGGTCGTTATCACCGAAACGGATTTCCGCGGTGGCGACGCTGTCGTTCTCGTTAATCACCGGCACGCAGCCCATGTCCAGCAAGGTGCGCAACGTGGCGCGGGCGTTGAGATAGCGGCGCCGGTCCTCGGTGTCGCCAAACGTCAGCAGCAATTGCGCGGCAATCAGGCCGTGCGCCGCCAGCGCCTGCGACCAGGCTTGCGCGAGGCGGATCTGTCCGACCGCGGCGGCAGCTTGTTTCTCCTCCAGCTTGAGCCGCGCGCGTGTGAGCCCGAGCGCGCGCCGCGCCAGCGAAATGGCGCCGGAGGACACCACAATGACTTGGGTGCGACGGGCGCGGGCCTGCGCAATGTCGGCGCACAGGCCGTGCAGCCAGGCGGCACGGGGGGCGGCTTGGTCCGGGTCTACAACGAGGGCGCTGCCGATTTTAATGACCAGTATTCGCGCGGAAGTGACAGAATAGGAAGCGAGCATAGTTACAGAAGCAGTTCTTTTTTGAAAAAAAGAACCAAAAAACTCTTGCTTGTTGACACACGGGGCGCAATTCCAATTGCGGCGCGGCCCCCAACAGATAAACGTTTATTGGTTCTTTTTTTCAAAAAAGAACTACTTTTCTGTTCTATATCGATTCACGGCATCCTGCACAGCGCGTAACAACTCCGGCACGCCCTTGCTTGTCACGCCCGAAACGAGATGCACCATTTGGCCGGACGCCCGCGACAAGGCGGCGCGGCGGCTGGAGATTTCGCGCGGGGTCATGGCGTCGATCTTGTTCAGGGCGATCAGCTCGGGCTTGTCGTCGAGGCCGGCGCCGTAGGCATCGAGCTCGCCGCGGACGGTGCGCCACGCATCGACGACGTGGCCGGCGGCGCCGTCGACCAGGTGCAGCAGCACGGCGCAACGTTCCACGTGGCCAAGGAACCGGTCGCCCAGGCCGGCGCCTTCGTGGGCGCCCTCGATCAGGCCGGGGATGTCGGCGAGGACGAATTCCTCCGCGTTGGACAGGCGGATGACGCCGAGTTGGGGGTGCAAGGTGGTGAAGGGATAATCCGCGATTTTCGGGCGGGCGGCGGAGGAGGCGGCGAGGAACGTGGACTTGCCGGCGTTCGGCAGGCCGACCAGGCCGGCGTCGGCGATGAGCTT
>Ga0116228_10005802_pt1 | contig 11024 bp, 3 predicted proteins | sample S1TSphfallax_2_FD_89694 | JGI IMG/M metagenome (GOLD analysis project Ga0116228, IMG submission 89694) | Host-associated microbial communities from peat moss isolated from Minnesota, USA - S1T2_Fc - Sphagnum fallax MG | ecosystem: Host-associated > Plants > Peat moss > Unclassified | place: USA... | reverse complement strand
TTTATTGGTGGAAATTTTAAGAAAGATGAAAACATTTTCGACCAAAACAAAAGAGTTTATTCACACAATTACCTTGCAAGGTTAAAACATTAATGTTGATTTAACTATCATTATATTATGTTTTGTTAAATGCATCACCCAAAAAGTGGTAATCGTCAACCGTCCAATACTAAGCATGGTTTATTCTATTGTTTGATGGGTAAAACTTATAATTACATTGATATACCCATGGGTATATAGAAAATTAAATATGTTTTTGATATACCTCACCCAAATGGTAATTTTTTTATTCCCTTTTAATTTCATATCTAAAATTGGTAAATATTTTCCATGTCTATATTTTACTTGGCTACATACAGTTGTTCAATTTATCCTTCATGAATGGAGGGTAATTAGTTTTGAAGAGGATAATTGACAAAGGGTATATGCCAAAATCATTATATAACATATATGCATTTCCAAATTTTGTAATGCCTATGGTTATGATGAATTTGTGCAAATTATAGTGACTAACAATTGAGTTTTTTTTTAATATTTTATTATACATTATGGTAATTACCTTGGAAAATACTCTTACCAAATGATCTTGGAATATGTCATTATAAGAATGCGTCACTTGAAAATACATTTTTAACACTATTGAAATTGATTATATTATATTATGTTGATTTTATTCATAGGAAGTTTGAAGTTTCATGTGTTTATGTTTTCAATTCCAATATTTTCTTCCTCTTTTAAAACTCTATCATGATTATGTAAATTTTAACCTTATGCTTACCCAATTACCCAATATTAAGTATGGTTTATAAAATTAAGATTGAACATTTGAACTTGTAAGTATCTTGTTCAATGTGAAAAAAGAGAGGAAAACAAGACACTTTTATTACATTAATAGAAATAAGATAATAATTCATTGAGAAAAAAAATGTATGAAAGATTTGAAGGAATTTTTTAAAGAAAACAAAAAAAAACAAAACATTATTCAATGAAAAGCGTATTATCTTTATAATAGAAAAAAAAATCTTCATCCACTTCTTGTGCATGTTTTAAATTCTTCTACTGATGGTTTGTACAAATTATTGTTGAAAGGTGACAAATGCAAGTTTGTCACATGAGCATGAACATCACTTGTATCTCCATGTACACCCTTGTTCTTATATACTTTGTTTGTAATCTAAGTTTTTTGTGAATTGCAAAGTTTTTTTTTAAAAGTCCCTTGTGTTGGTTTTATGCATATGTAGTGTCCCACCACTAGCAAGAAACATGGGTCTAATTCACTAACCCATTTCGCTATAATGTTTTAAAAGTGAAATGGGTTTACTAACTATTGTTTTAGCCAAGTGCAATTTCACCATTGGTGAATTCATTGATGCTTAATTCATTAAGATTCATTTTTTTGTTATTCAAATTATTTACAAATAAGTAAAAAAAAGATTTCTAGTTGTTGAATGTAAGTATTAAACATGTGTATTTATTAGTTTATTAGGAGGTTTGGTATTCATACAACTTTAAAAACATGTTATAGTTTGTATTAAATTTATTTTCATGAATGAAAAAAAAATTCCAAAAAAATTGATGAAAATTTTATTCAAAATTAAAAAATTATACAATTTACAACACCAAAAAAATCATGCGTGTATAAATTCATAATAAAAAATTTTCCATATATAGTTAAAATTAGATGATAAAATCATTTACCCCCTAATTCAAAATATAAATTATTCTATAGTTCATTTTTTTGTTATTCAAATTATCGTCAACATGCATTTAAATAAATAAATCATTATATATTTTTAATTATATATTTTATTTATCAAAACTTTTGGTCATACAATTAGTTTTTAAAAGTTATAATGTTTATTAAATTTTATTTTATAAATTTTTTAAAACCTTAAAAAATGATGAAAAATTATTATTCATAATTGAATGTAATAAAAATTATGATATTGAAAAACATGTATGTGTAAAAAGTAATAATTATTTACATGATGTTTATAGTATTATGTATCATTGTCAAATAGTTTCAAATCACATAATATTATGTGTTTTAATAACTTTACACATTAGGTAATTATTAAATGATTATATTAACATAATAAAAAACAATTATAGGATTTATATTGATTACAAATATGTTTAAAATGTGGAGGGATATAATATTCATATCATATATATGATCATCAACAATCAACTATTTTTTTAAACAAAAAATCAATGTTGTTCTTCAATAGGCTTATTCAAAATTTATGTTATTAGAAAAAAAAACCTTCAAGACATATTGTTGAAATGGATTAAGTAAAAAAAATTCAAATGCATTTTCAAGCAAATTACTTGATTTCTCTTTTCTTAAAAAACTTATATGTGTGGAAATCTTGAAATATGTATATAATGAAATTTATTTATTTTTCATTTGGAGAAAGTTTGAAAAAGATAATAATGATTGAAGAAAATAAGTCTTTAAGACACCACTGTTGAAATGTTGGAAATTGCAAGTTTCAATTGTATTTGGTCATATTAAGTACTCAATTTTTCTTTAAAATATTAAAGATGTGTACATCTTGGAATTTTTAATGTTTTTCACTTGGACAAAGTGTGAAAAAGATAATAGTGTTTTAAAAAGAAACAATATTCAAAACATCATTGTTGAAATGTATTAAATTGCATGATTCAAATGCATTTTCAATCAAATTAAATAGTTATTTTTCCTTTAAAATATGAATGATTTGTAATCTTGGGATAATCTTCTAAATTGAATTTTTTTTTCATTTGGACATAGTATGAAAAAATTAATAATAATTGAAGTTGATTTTTTTAAAAACATTTGCAATAAACAACATAATAAATATATAATTTAATCATCACCCCACTTGTATCATGTCAAATGATGTGATTGGATGGCAAAGGCAATAGGTTATCACCTTTTAATCCAAGGTTCAAACTTTGTTAAAACTTTCATGTGGTCAATGGTGTATGTTGATCATATAGTCAACATTGTACATTAAATGATTTTTTAATATAAAAAATAAAAATTCGAATTAATATTAAATAATCATTAAATGATTCAAATAATAAATGTCATGTGGCAATTTCTAATTTGATTAATTCCAAGTGAATTCATTTGTTCATACCAACCCATTGCCAATCACCAAGAAATGTGGTGAATTCACTAGCTTTTTAATCTAATAAATTATTGATGATATCATCTAAATGATTAATGAAACTCCTAATGAACTAGGGATGCAACTTCATTAGTGCACATTGAAATAGAAAGTTGGATGGTAATTTTTTAAAAATATTCTTTTACTTACTTTTCCAAGGTAATTTTGGGTTGTCTATTGTAATTGTTCTATTGCAAGAGATGGCTAAGGCCCACAAGACCCATGACCAATTGCACCATCCAATTTTCAATTTGTTTTGGGTTTTGTTGGATAAACCCCAACTTAGTTAACAAATGAGTGGCTAATCAAGTTTAAAGGTTTTGAGTAATCTTGGAGGAAAAAATTGTTGCCCATGACTACATACCTATCTACTTGCTCATGAGGATTTACTTGCTCACAATTACCAACCTACCTTGCAATACCTTCATTCATATACATATTGCATTTTTGTAAGTTTGTCTATATGCACTTCCAAGTTACATTCTGCCTCCTCCATTGGCTAACTTCACTTCCAAAGGAACACATGCACCTTCATTGCATTTTCAAGTATGTCTAGCTTGAAGTTCATCATCACTTCTTTTTTTGTGTTTTTTCAAGCCTTTGTGCAAAACTTTAGAACAACCTAAAGCTTCCTCTTTGGCTTGCCCTTGTGTAAGTCATACGAGTTTCAAGGAACATTTAAAGCTACCTAGTAGGCACCCTTCCATTGTAGGTTCCATTAAAAGTAAGCTTGTGGTCACCTTTTTTTGTTTTTTAATTTGAAAGGTCATTGCTCTGTGTTTGTTTTCTTTGTTGCAAGTGTGGTGGCAACTCCTCAAAGCTTATCATCATCATTCTTTAGTTTTTTTTTTTTTTTAATGTTGCATAAGTGGCATCAAGTTTCAAGCTTGTTGTCATGTGTTTTGTTTTTGTTTTATGTTTTTTTGTGAGACAAGGGCAATGTAATGTTTTAAGCTAGTTAACATTCTATCTAGTTTTTGTTTAGTTTGTGTTGTTGTATAATGGTGACAATGAACTCCAAGGTCATTATTGTTGTAATTTTTTTTTGTTTATTTGCTACAAGTGCCATGACAACACATTGTGAATTCAACATCATCGAGTTTTTTTATTTGGTTGTGCTATGAGGGTGACAATGAGTTTCAAGTTTGTTATCGTTTAGTTCTTTTTTTTTTTGCTTACAAACATGGTTGTAAGTAGCTCTAAACTAATCATTATATCATATTTTGTTTATAATGTGTTACAAATGTGATGGCAAGTTTTAAGCTTGACAGTGTTATGTTTTTCATTTTTGGTTGTTTTATTGTTGTGAGCACAACATCAACAAGCTCTAAGCTCATCATCATCAATACTCCCAAATGAAAAGCACTTTGGGAGTTGTAGTTTTATAAGAGTCCTAAATTTTTTTAAAAAAAATTTAAATGACATATGATGTCCAAATTAGACCCTCAATATGCCATTGGAAATGTTGTGAAAAATAATTATCAAAAGTGGGCTCACATTTTTCATTTGGAGTTATGAAATAAAAGTTATGGCCAAAAAAATAATCATGAGTCAATTTGGCAATTTAACTCCCAACCACAAAAGGTAAAAAAAAAGGATTAAATCACCTTTTAATTGAACATGTGATATGAAATTGGAAAGTCTCTTCAAATGCTACAACTTTCCTTTGAGAGATTTTCAATCAAAGCTTGTATGTAAAGATCATGAACCCATAAAGTTGCAAGATTCATAACTTGCCAAAATCAAGAATTTTCTAGTCCGCCTTTTGGGAGTTTAGGATTCTCCTATATTCTTACCATTTTGATGCACCCCCTAATCCCATACTATATACTATAGGAAAAAAATTAATGGTTCCTCTCCAAGTTTAAGTTGTGGTGTGTGTTATGAAAATTTTGGTTCACCCGTGATTCATATAATCACCATTTAAATTCCAACTTGGACTAATTACTTCTTTTTTTTTGCATTCTAAATTAAACATGGGAATTAACATTATTTCACCCCACATGCTATAACCTAAATAAATTCCATGGATTTGAAAATGGAAACATAAATAAATCTAGGCCCCCACTAGCAAATATCTTCCCTCATGTGTATCACTAGAAGGGTCAATAGGGTCCACATTTTTAAAGATGTACCAAAATATTGTCACCATGCTCAATCTTTTTTACCTAGTCATTTTTACTATGTAATGACACATTTATGGAAGATTACGATGGAATCTAAAATTGTAGTGGTTTAGAATATCGTAGTTATGAAATATTTGACACTTTTTGATTCATTATTTTTTATGGGGATCAAAATATAGGGTAAAAAAGGACTAGATTAAGGACTAGGTCCTTTTCATCCTAGGTGGCACACCTTAAAGGATTTTGACTTGACAATTATTAATTTTTTCATCCACCAATAGAATCTATTCCCCCCCAACAATAATATATTCCTTATTTTTAAATAAAAATTCAATAGACTATTTATTGGTGTGGCATATGTTTTGGGTTTAAGGAGGACATGCAAAAACTAGATTTTTTTTATGGCTTTGAACAATCACTATCAAATTGAAACTTGTTTAAGGTGCCACGGTTGTCAACAATTTAATATTCCAAATACAAGAAAAACAAGGATTGCGATGTTATACATTTTTAATTAAACAATTCAAGAAGACCAATTTGCTAACCTTGGGCTATGGAGGATGTTGATGTTCACCTAACTTTAGGCAAACAATTGTTTCTTAAGTTTGATGTCATCCTTTTTGGGATTTGGAATGGGGTTCCATTATTTCCTACATAGGAAATTTTGGAAATTGATGTGTTGCATAATAGGGAAAAATGTATATCCATATTTATGTGTGTTGCATATTAGCCTTCTTCAATAGTGAAGATCATCTTATTATGATTATAGGGGGTATACATGATTAATTAATGTGCATTCAACTATAGTCAATCATTAGCTTGAATAGAACATTAGACACGATTCCAATCATATTTTAATCAAATCAACTTCTATGCTTTGCATTTCTGTAAGTTGGGCAAAATGAACATGTATCTTTTAGAAATTTTCCATTGTGGTGTAGTCATGATCCCCCACCAATTCAATTTTAAATTGACAAGAAATTCAACTTGTTGAAGAGTCAAAATGGAATTGTTTGGTTTTTTAAACATGTAACTCAAACTAATTTTAAGACTCCAAGATTTTATCCTCCATTGAGCCTCTTTTTCTAAGTCCTTTTTTATTCCAATGATTTTTTTTCTTCCCTCACAAAACACTTAAAAACTCCCAACAAAAGGAAAAAGTTGGGTTTTTGAGTTTTTGGGGTGGTAGTTACTCACTTTGAACCATAAACCACATGGGCTAGAATGAACCAACACCCATTAGCACACCATCCACTAAATGCCCATTTATGATTCAATTGAGATGAATTTCAACAATTGAATCAACATTTGATTTCACCTTGGTCACCCATCATCCCATTGCAATTCATCCATGCATTCCAAAATTGTTCATACATCCATTGAATATCATTTGTGAATTTTCAATGGATGAATATTACATGAACTTTCCATTCACAAGTTTTTGTGGATGAAATTTCAAGGATGAATGATAAATTTCCATCGATGATGAAATTCACTTGATGAAATAAAGTTTAGATCCATGAAATGTCACTAAAATTTTTATGTCATTGATGAAATATAATTCATTCACAATTTGATTTCATCTTGTATGATTCATCCAATTTCCATGGATGATGAAATTCACTTGATGAAATAAAGTTTAGATCCATGAAATGTCATTAAGAATTTTATGTCATTGATGAAATATAATTCATTCACAATTTGATTTCATCCATTAAAAATCATCCAAATTCCATGGATGATGAAGTTCACTTGATGAAATAAAGTTCATATCCATGAAATGTCATTATAAGTTTTATGTCATTGATGAAAAATAACTCATTCACAATTTGATTTCATCCGTTAATATTCATCCAAATTCCATGAATGAAAATTTGTGAACTATGATTTGTGAATTTGTACTAGATCAATGATAAGACTTTAATGGATCAAATTCAAGATGAAATAATTTTGAATATGAGATATTGTCCAAAATCTTATTTCATTCTTGAAAGTTCATGTGGGTTGTCATGTTAACATCACCACTTAGTTGGTCTTTTTAAACATGAGGCAAAGGTTAACTTTATTGTAATTCTTTTTTCACACAACCTTGTTCTTTTTTATTTTCAAAATGCAAGTAAATAAGTATTTGAAACAATGACTAGGATGTTCATATAAAAAATGATCATGGTAATATGAAGGTCATTACCTAATGGTGATCAAACATGATTCCCTTTGTTTGATGTGGATTGAAATCATCATCATTGTTCAATGGTAATCAAAAGTAAGATCCACTAGTAAGATAACAACCAAAAGTGATTTTCACCATTCAATGGCACCAAAAACAATAGTCATTATTGAGTGGTGATAAAATTGTTGAAATCTTATCTCCAAAATCATGATGACCAATTTTGGTAAGTTGTCATGAAAATTGACATAAAAAAATTTCAGGGATGGTACAAAATTTTGGATCAAATTTACATCATCATGCATATAATCCTACCCGTGGGGAGGCCACTATTTCTATTTTATGGAACACTTAAGATTAAAAAGAATATTTATTACTATGCTATGAAATAATGGTATATTTTAAGTATATTTTCATGATTAATTATAGGCACCCTATTTAAGTTTTATTATATTATATTTTATGCTATTTTCAATATTATTATTGCACCTTATATGTTTTACACACATGTTTGAAATAAAATGGAAGTAACTTCCCCATGATCCTACCACTATGGATGTAGTGATTTAAACATGACACAATTCTTTTATTAAAACTACCATTGCAATGCCAAGTGGGTGGAACATAATGGAAAATAGGCAGAATATACATGTAATCATAACCAATTATTTATTTTGTTAAGAAAAATTGGTGTTGTTATTAATCACAAAAGGCCCCGAAAGAATAACAAAATAGAAGTTTTTTTTGGCTTCAAAATCTAAAGTCTTATGGTCAAAGTTATTTAGACAAGAGGTAATGCTTTGATTAAAAAAGAAAAAAAATTGCAATGGTTATAATTGGAACAATTATCAAAAATTAGGGTGACTATGTTCTCTTTTTTCTGTCCTTTTTAAAATTTATATTTGAAAATTTCTATTGGCAAATAGTTTTTATTTTGATTTTTTTATAATGTTGTTGGCTACTTTAAAAGGCTCCATAATTCTCTAGTTTAAAATCTATATCTACTTGGGTTTCATGTTAAACTTTGCACTACCAATGATGATGATTTATTTTCCATTAGAGACAATTCAATTCAATCAATTCTATTTGGAACTAAAACTAAATTCAATCGGACTAATCATTTTACTTGGAATTAAATTTGTTATAACAACTATAGAATGAATAGAACATCTTTATGTGCACTTTTAAAACTTATTTTAATTATAAAATTATGATGAAGCTCATAGTGTGGTGGGGTGATGATTCTTATATGGCCAAGTTAGGCACTAGTGAATGTAATTCACCACCTCCCACAAGCAATAGTCTAGGATCATATTATTTAATGATAGTTTGAAGATATGCTAATCTTTCCATGTGTCTAATCAATATATATTTTGCACTACCTACATTTTTTTAATAAAAATGAAACAATTAAGGTTCAAATCTAGGAGCGTGGTTTCATACACTTTGCAAAGCAAATTTGTTACACACATCAAGTGGTAGGCATTCTAAGAGGATCTTCAATGGTGCTCGATATATGACATTACAAAAATATTTTTCACATTCAAGTTTAGTTATTTACTTTTTTCCAACCACACCCATCAAATTAAAATTGGGACTACAAATAGTTGGAAGACACTAGTAACAAAACATTTGGACCAATCATTATGATTGCCCAATCCAAAACAAGGAGAATACTTAGATTATATTTATTACAATACTTTGTCATAAGTGTTTGAATTTTTTTTGCCTTTTACCAACTTCAACCAATTGTACAACAATCTTGGGGCAAAACCATTTTTTAAAGCAAAACCTACAAGATTTGATTTTTTCCATCCAATTTTAATTTGTAGGGTCACATATTAAGCATTGGTGGAATTGTTCTAATAGACTTTGCAATGAAGTCAAGATGAGACCTTCAAACCTAAATAGGTTTTAGAAAAAGGCAAATGTGCAACAAGATGCACCTAATCCAAAAATGGATGTTGAACGAAATATAGCTCTTCCTTGGAAGAATAACCAACCCTTGCGTGACATTGCTCCATCAATTGAAACATAGTCATTAATTTATGTCTCCACCCTTCGACAAGATATTAATGTTCCTCCACATGCCTCTTTAGTCAAATTTTAACGTTCTTTCATATTTAGAAAACCCAATTCATGATGCAAATAGTCCAAGAAACAAAGACAACTTATTTTTACGTCATTTTTGTATTTTGACCACATTATGGTTGTCCCTACAATTTGCATCACTCACTAGTCTTGTAGTTTTTGCATGTAAGCTAAACAATTGACCTAAAATTGGATGGTGCAATAATTCCCAATTTTTCTTTGTAAATATTTGAAATCATTCCATTTGGTCAAAATAGACTAATGAGCCATGGGATGTATGATAATGATAAGCAAACCTAGTAGGAAATAGTTTTAGAACAAACTTCAAGGGATCAAATTTCATTTCTTCTCTAGAAATTTGCATTAAAGGGACCCCTATCATAGACATTCTAGTACTTGCAAAAATGAGATTGGTTTTGATGCTTCTACTTCTAACAATATGCCAACCTCCTCCAATCCTTAAAAATGTACTAAGAATACATAAAATGGAATACTCCTTGTTCTATTATCAAGCAAAGCTTTCCTTAGAAACATCCAAGACTTAATCCATTCACTAAACAACAAATATTTTCAAGATTGTGTGCAAATTTTCAAACCCTATTGGAAACTTGTCATTTGACATGTAACATGCATATTAGGTGCTCAAGAACCTAAAATTACCTCCCTCGATCCATTTCAACTACTAAATTTGATGTATTCCAATACTATCCCAAAATTTCATATCTTGTAATAGAGGGTAAGAATTTGATATCCTCATTGATTTTGAGTAGTTCTCTTCTATACAAGACCTCTTATGGCATTGCAATACTTCATATTTTTTGTAATGCAACTCCCTTACTATACTTATTTTTCCCTGACACAATTTATATTCTTTTCTTCTTTGACTACTTCTTGATATTTAGATTTTCAATTGTTGTATTGCTTCCTTACCCTCCTCACTTTGTGGTTCATAATTAGTTAATTAATTAATATATTTCAACTTAATACAATTATAAGTAATACAATATACCTCCAAATTGAATTGGATTTGAAATTTCTTTCAATTGAATGCAATTCCAATCAATTGAGTTTCAATTCTAATTCAATCAATTTGCAATTGAATTTCCACTAACTTCAATTGAATTGAAATTAAATTCAATTGAACTCCACTTTGGAATGTGGACTAGCTAGCATACCATCAATGTTGGACTAGCTAGCATTTGACAAAGAAAATGTTCCCCCGAGCTTCAAGTAGATACAAGAAACAAATCTCCATAGACTAGTAGGGTCCTTGCAACAACTAGAAGAGGACAATGGATAATTAAAGCCTTGGTAAAAGCTATGGATCTTGTTTGAAACAAGGACGTGTTCATTGAAGACGGCAAATAGGTAGGTCATGGAACATACCATTGATCTCTTTTTCTAATTTTTTGAATGACAACCTCAAGAAAGGTTAGGCCAGCATGTGTGCAAATAAATTAGGAGGATGCAACAATAGTTGCT
>Ga0116228_10005801_pt1 | contig 11024 bp, 15 predicted proteins | sample S1TSphfallax_2_FD_89694 | JGI IMG/M metagenome (GOLD analysis project Ga0116228, IMG submission 89694) | Host-associated microbial communities from peat moss isolated from Minnesota, USA - S1T2_Fc - Sphagnum fallax MG | ecosystem: Host-associated > Plants > Peat moss > Unclassified | place... | reverse complement strand
CCAAAGTCACCATAGTTTGATGAAATCACAATATTTAGATTATAGGTTATAATAATTTTGCATGCTACTGAAATATAATAAGGTTCCAAGAATTTCTACTTTCTTCTTTGATTTATGACCAAAATTGTTTTAAGTCTTTTTGTTGATGATCACTAATTCACTTACATCACAAAATTGGAAAAAAATGAACTCTTACTTGTAAGCATATAAACTTTTATATTATCCTAAAAAAATAATCACATATTTTAAAGAAAACAATTCATTTTCTTTTACTTCAAAACCGGAAATATTTTTTATACTAGATGGGTCCATGTTACAATATGCAATACGATGTGCATGTGTGAAGCTTAACAAAAAGGTTTTGAAATTGTGAATTATAAATGTTCAAGACAAATTTTGGCTTGACTACTATTGTGCCAAGAGAAATATGAAGTATCACCGAGAGCTCTAGGCCATTGACGATACATAAGAAAGAAAGAAAATGCAAGCAAAAAGCACATACAACCAATACAAAGATATGCACACCCTAGAAAATTGTTTTTGCCACCAATCCAACTACTTGTAGATAACACTATTTTTTTTTTGCCATGAAAACTATATGTGTTATATACATTCAATATATTAATAGTGACCACATCCCCATCATACAAGTTTTGTTCTATTCGACCCCACAACTTTCGAAAGTTTGGTAATGCGGCTGCACGCATCCAAACTAGAAAGTCTTCGTTGTGGTTCAAAGCAACACTTGGATTAAGTGCACCACCTCCAATCCAAGAATTTGTGGATGAATTTGTGGAATTTATATTGTTGTTTGGAAAGTTTGATGGTTGGGCACCAAACTTGACTTTGATGTCAGAATGCCAAGCAATTGATGTTTTGTTGACAGGAAGAGAAACATTGTTCAAAGTAAAGACATAAGAATCATTGAAAAAACTCCAAGCAATAAGGCCACATGGCACTATAGGATTGTTGTCAAGAAAATCTTCGGGTTTGCAAGAAGCCAAGCTGGAGTTTGTTACAAATTTCCCCTTAAGTTGGGCATCGTCTCGACTTTTGACATATCTTCGGTGGTTTTGGTAAAAGTTTTGTAATTCATAATAGACATACACCGGTTGTTTCATATAATGTGGAATTGTCAAAGCGATTGTGCAATTTTTGGGCGTTGTTGGATCTTGAATGTAATTTACTTTTTGTGCAATGGTTGATAAGGTTATGTTTTGCAATGTTGATGCTATAATCAAACATACATCTTCATATCGTTTCACAATTTCAACCACGCCTCCAGCAGCATGAAGGCTGATAGATCCTATGGGGATGAAGATTGCCCCAACTAACATCAATGTGGCCATGACATATGTAGGGGTCATCACCGGTTTACAACCTGCCAATTCTTGTTGAGAAAACTTGGTGTATTTTGGTTTGTTGGATTTGATCTTCGGAGGTGTTTGCAACAAGTTTGGAGCATTATCGTTAAGATGGGTTCTAGCCATGTCTACCACTCCATAAATCAAAGCATCCAATCTCAACAACAACAACAACAAAAGTGTTCATGGATATTCACAACAATTGGGCAAAAACATTTATGGAGAAAATTAATCCAATGTTAATTCAAATCATGTTGGAATAACTTTGTGGTTTTAGAATAGAATTGAGGGAATCTCATAGTGAGGAGGTTGAAAAATCTATGCAATTAAAAATCTCTTCAAAAGTTGTAAGGAGGCCATTATTGGTTTTACTCAAGTTTCCATCTCAACTAGAGAGATATATGGCCATTTCTCATTTGCTATTATGACATTCAAAACTTTTATTTCCAATTCTTCTTCATGGCCTTTTATAACTTCACAATTTCCAAACAATGAACATTGTAAGAAAACCCAAATTTATTTATTTATTTGTTTATTTAAATAAAAATTCTATTTCTACAAAAAAATTCTTCTAAAGGCACTTTTCTTTCTCATGAGGATATTGTATTTGTGCCTACAACAATATGCCAAGACTGAAGTAGCTCTCAACCCCTTGTTAGAGGTCAATTATACAAAGGGCAACTATTTGGGAACCTAAATGGAGGGAGGTTAGGCATTCAACCAACCCCATAACTACTATAGATGTTGATACACCTAAGCTAAGGTGTATCAACCCCATAACTACTATAGATGTTGACAATGTAGTGTCATTTTTAATTTGAGGTCAAAGGATGGTAAATTTTAGAAATGTGATACAAAAGGCCCAAGAATATGTAGACTTTTCAGTTTGGTTGTTTATATTCAATTCTTAAAAATAATAATAAGATATAATTTGGCGGGTTTTTTTTGTTAACCAAGGCTTTACAGGGATTGTGAAAAATGTTAGAAATTGGTATTGTGAAAGTAGGGGAAAAACAATATATGAATGAGTAGGTTGGAGAGGTGTTGTACGCACTAGGTTCTATCAACACATATATACATCTAATTTTAAACCACAATCATTTTGTAAGATATTGTTACAATTGAAATATTTGGCAACAACTCAAATCCAATTCACTGACAATCTTTGAACATTCATATTCATGTGCACATTTTGTGGACATAATCTTTCTCTCGAGAAACTCCACCACAAGATGGTAAAAAATTAAACATGCTGCATCAAACTGCTCTGCTGAAAATGCCAACATGTATCATTGTTGTGTAATCCCACAAAGTCAAGTCTGAGGAAGATCTGAAGAGGCGCTCTTGACAAGCTTGCACCACTCATATAATCTGAATGAAGTTTTGACACAAGATACAATACTTCCCTGTCATTAAAGATTCTCATTCTCCCATGTCAGAGTCGTCCTTCTTCCCTTCCAGCCATGAGGCAAACACCCATGTTCTGTTCCCTTATGGCAATGTGGCCAACACCCATGTCCTGTTCCCTTATGGCCATGAGGTCAAGACCCATGTTCATCGATATGGTTGACCCATCATGAACAAAAACAGGTTTTAAGGACCCGAGTTCAATGCCAAGGTTGAAGTTTTGCTCACAATTTTGTGTTTGCTTTGTTGCTCCTGATTCAGTCCATATGAGGAGCAGGTGGTCCTGCAAGCTCATCTTGAAGCTTGCTTTCTAGTTTCTTGACCGCCTTTCTCCACACAAGGGTAGCAGCTTTGATTGATGCCCTTAGCCCAGACTTTGACAAATCCTTCTCTTCCAGCATTTGAAAGTCTGGATTGTTGCTGCTAAGGCTTTCGGTTTCAGTTACTTCATCGACATTGGAGAGTGACCGTGGCAAAGATCCAATGTAGATATGATTGTCCAGCATGTAAGCTGCAATTTCCTTTTCTTCCTTGGATAGCTGAACTGTAGTAGTGTCATAGAAATTCTTGGCCAGCTTCAACCTACTCTTCTTGTCACAGTAATCTGCAGCTCCTTGTTTGTCCAACCTGCTGCCATCAGGCCAATTTTCCACTGATTCTGGGATGCTTGTTGTACTTCCCGGTAACCAAAGTCTGCCATTTGCTTTGCTGCTAGTTCTAAGTTCGTCCAAGTAGAAGCCATCAGAGGTGACTTTTGCCAAGGAGTTGATAGCTGTGTGAGGATCTTCTTCTGGGTGTCTTTGGACTGGTGGCAATGGAAACATATTGTCAGATTCTCCCTCAAGTTGGTTTGGCAGGCTTTGCTCAGATGGGTGTTTCACACTTTTTTTCCTCAGCAATCCTCCCCAAAAGCCTTTCCGCATTTCCAAACTATCATCTCCCACCCTCTTTAGTAGATCCTGAAAAGATTCCAGTTTTTGCAGAGCAAAGAGGCTCACTTGGTCAGTGATACAACACAAACAATACATGGATTGTCTTCTCAAACACAAGATATTTCAGGATTATGCCAGCAAAAAAGAATTGTAAACTTGAAATGTCATAAAACTCCATACTTTGAGCAAATGGGTCTTCTTATTTGTGAATGGGTTCATTAAATTTCCTATTGTGATACAGAATGCAGAGGAGGCAGAAGTAATGGTGGGTACCTGATCACACTTGGATTCAAGTTCTGTGCTCATGTGCATAGCAGCCATGCTATGAGGTGATTGGGCTGGTGAAGAAAGAGCAATATGCAAGGGACTCCCATGTGTAGGGGATGAACCTGCCGACTCTGCCTCATGAAGCAATGCCTGGAGCCACTTATCAAGGTTGGATTTCCCAAGCTCACAAATCTTCTCATCATCAATATTTGGAGAAGAATAGTGAGCAGATGCTTCATTCCTCCGAATCCTCTCCACATGAGTTGTTAACACCTGGACCACATTCTTTCTTAGTGAGAGTAGTAGGAGTAGTACTCTTCAAATCGTACCAATCTTTCATGGAGATTTAGGGTTTAGGATCTTCGGGGAAAAATCTCAGGGTGGCTTATGAATACAAAGTTTTGCAATCTGCAAGCTTTTGGGCATTGAAGTACAGCATAAGGATGTTTGAAGCCTACATATACCTCATGCAGTAGTTCATCGAGGTGTTCTTCTTGCTTGTAGTGAGGGTCTGTGTTGTCATCATCATCCCTCTCATCTTCTGCCACCCCTGTCTCCAGAACCTCATACCTGATCTCCCGGGGCAATTCATCCACATGCTTTAGATCACAGTGAGGACTACAGGTAGTTGCTGTTTCTTGCGATCCCACCTCTCTTTCAACATGAGTTGGAACAAGGTTTGTTAGATGCTCTTCCAGACAGTGGAACACAGGTCCTCCTGAGGTGGCAGCAGCAGCAGCTCCATTGTCATGACCACCAGCAACAAGGTTTTCATCAAGATCAATTTCCTTGTCATTTTTCCCTTGAGGAGATACTTCCTGTTTTGCAGCCATCTGTTGTATCATCTCAGTTTCGACCTCCACTATCTCTGCATCTGTATAGGTGCAGGTCTCATGATTCTCACAAAGTTCGCAGCTCATCTCATCATCGGCAAAATCACTCTCCCCTTCTTCTTCAGAAGTATCTGGACACAATCCTGACTTTCCATATTAGATACTTGTAATGCAGAAAAAATCCAAGAGAGATTAGAGCAGAGTTCTTGAGGCTAGAATTCTATTCTGCAATTGAACATCAACTTCTATTCTTGCTTATCCTTTCCTCATCATTGTCACCTGTAAGTTGATTGTCATCATTGGATTCCTTCTCAAGTTCTTCTGCACAAGAATCACTCAAAGTATCCTTCTGTGGTAGTGGTGGTGCATCTGGTGCCTCTGTCTTTTGCTTTACCAAAGGTCTGATATCCTGTCGAACTGCTGCTAACTGTGACGCTGCTACCACTTCTTTCACCCCACAATCTGGTAGCAGTAGTTCTTCTGAAAGACAAAGAGCTTTCACATCACTATCAGATACATGTTATGTCCCCTCTTGCAAGTATTCCATATAGTGTTTCTTCTGTAACAAACATGAAAGTTGCAGTTCAGCAAGAAGAGATGATAAAACACTCCCTGGGAAGGAAGACATCAACAAACAAGCACACCTGTATTTGGATGTACAACAGGACATTTGTGCAATAATCTCTGCTTGTTTTGCTGTGAAAAACCTGCACTTGGATGATTCACCTCCAACTGCAGACAGTAAACCTGATCATGATCAGCTTTCTTGTCCTCACTATCAGTCTCACTAACTCCATCTGCTGGAACAATTGCCTCGACCACATTGTTCTCTTCATCAGTGGCTAGAGGTGATACACAGCTGCTCAGATCCACAATATCCCGTCCCCGCATCACAGGATGATGATTCTTCACCATCTGAGCAACATCAGGATTCAATTTGGCTCCTAGTTTCTCTCTCTCAGTATATCTCTGAAGCAGGTCTCTCTCAGCAGTTTCACATGCTGACTTTTGGCATTCAAGTTGCGCCATCAGTGCATTGCAGGCTGCTTGATTAAGCCGAGCTTGCTCCTTGTATGAAATACTTCTGCACAATCAGAGAAAGGATTTAAGAGTATCTTACATTTGGCTACTTCATATGGTTGGCCCCTATCATTCTTGCTTGAAACTTACTGCTTAGTGTGAGAGACATGAAGAGAGAAAAACAGAGAGGAAAATAGAGAGAGAGGATTTAGGCTTTACTGGTGCATTGTGTCCCGAATCATGCGCTCCAAGCAAATGCGATATGAGAATTGGGTCTCTGCTAATTTCCTTTGCTTCTCAACATGCCGTCGATGTTGCGATACCACATTCTCCAGTTTGGATAAAGCTCTCTTGGCTTTCTCATTCTGTTGCTTCAAAGTCAAAACTGTTTCTTCCAGCTCTACAAGTTCTTCCTCCTTCTCCCGCTTCTCTTCCTCTCTCATAATCTTCACTCGAAGCTCCTGATGATGACACCCATGCACCAGAGTGTGTCATATGCCCAAATCTGGAGTCATAGGAGAATTTCTGAACAAAATATTGCACACTAGATATCTTCTTCTCTTTTGAAGTAGAAGATCATATATTTATTTATTACCTTGTTGGTGCTGACAATTTCATTTCTCTAGTGACAGTGTCCACAGAAGTACATAGATGGAGAAAACGGAAAACTGAAAAAGGTTCAGGGTTGAGGTTGAGAGAAAAAAAAGCATTAGGTATGCTTTGGTTATTGTACAGAGCTTACTGTTGGAAAAGAAAATACAAGCTTTATTATACCTTTTGCAAGGCAGTAGTGATAACAGACTGTCTATCCAGGTGGTCCATTCTTCTGTTGGCTTCCAGCTGAGGATTCACAAGGTTCTCTTTGCCGGGTTGCCGATCCCCTTTCATTGAGTGTAACTGCATCATAAGGGTGGGCACACTACCAAATTCATTGAGAGATTGATCAAGCCTAATGTGAGTAGAGAAATTTGTCAGCAAAGGAAGGAAGGAGAGAATGAATTTTGCTCATCAGAAAAAAAAAATCCAAAAAAATTTAGAGCAGAATCCAATCTCTTGAACACAGTCTGATTGGGGACATAATGAATCTTGCAGCCCAAAGGTGGCAATCCCACTTCAAAAGATGACCCAAAAGTCAGAAACCCATGTTTATGATGATCCCAAGTCAGAAGAAACCCAAGTTCTGGGATAACTAAGAATCTGAAAAGATGCAGGTGGTGGTGGGGTTTACCTTGTCCTTGATCTGCGCAGTAGATCGGTGGGTGACAGCAGCAAGTTCTTGTTCCTTAATCTCCTTGCAGCTGCCAGAATCGAATCTATTTGCTACTTGCTTCTTTAAAGCCTCTTCTCCTTCACCACTCTGTGAAGAGTTGGGTTGCTGTGTTGTTCTCTCATCAGCTTGCTGAGCCAAAAAAGAATCAATAGCAGCTGCTGCAAGGCCACACTGTACTTTCCTCTCACGAAAATGTGGGGGCCATGATGGTCTGCCAAAATCCCCCTGCAAGTGCTCTCTTACTACATTCTCATCCTCTCCTCCTGCAAAGAACAATGCAAAAGACCGCCGCCTGCACAAAAAAGCACAGTATCCTAGTCAACCCTTGGTTAGTTTCCAGTAGTCATTGCTAGCAATCACTAATTAAAGTGTGTGACAACAAAAAGAATTCAGACAATGTCTATGGACAAACCCTAAACCCTAAAACTCTCTCAAGAGCAATAATTGTCTTCTTCATGCACTTCCTAGCCTTCTGAAAGCACATCTCCCCTGACATAAAACAAAAGAGCCGCCTTACCAAAAGTGTAGGTACAGAGAGAGTGGTTAAGAGCTAGCTGAGCTAACCTGAACTCTGCATTTTTGGACACAAAGGCAGACAGGAACTGATTGATGGATACACCATGCTGCAGGTCCCACCAGGGTACCAGAAACTCAAGCCGGTGTTTTTTCTTCTGATATGCCTGCCATTGCATGATCCGTAGATTGCCTACCACCGTCCTCCCTCCCCCTGCATGGTTTCCATAGTAGCAGCAATTGGTACATGTTTTGCACACAAGATTTGTTCAGATTACGAACATCAAATTCTTCTTCTACTTGGTCTCTGAACTGAACCAAAGCCATCAATCCTTGGGGTTTGATCATTTGGCAAAGTTCTGTTCCTTGCTGTTAAGCATAGGAAGATTTGCCGAGTTGGTCCACTTGTAAGTGGATACATGTATACACACCAGAACATGAAAGGTTTCTTTCTTCCTGGGTTCTGTTTACTATTTGGGTTTTGTTGTGACATACGTGCATGAGGGAACCAGTGATCAACTTCCCATGCAAGTGGAGAGGAAGGATCCGCATTCCAATACAGTACATTCCCATAAAAATCCACTCTGAATTTGTCAGGATCAAACCCTGCATTGCTGCACAGCCATCCCTCCAGAATTATCAAACAACTGTATCTCCACATGTCTCTGCATGTTTGTGTGTGTCCCCAGCCAGCCACAAGAAGAAGCTTCTTTCTATACATGTTGGTTGTGGATGTCTTCGGTATAAGAAACAGTAGCATGAAAGAAGGGAGAATGTGCTGGTTTTTAGAAGCATCTACCCAAGATGGTCCAGTTGCTGCCAAAGCTCATGCACATACTCCCGGGTCGTGGTGGTGGTGCTCTTGGGAGGAGCATGATGCCTGTTGTCAGCTTCAGAAACTACAGGAAACAAGTTGTCCCAGTCCTTCAACGACACAGAGGACTGGTACAACAACAAACATCAACACCCACCCACCCATTAGAAGAACATTGTACTCAGAAGAGTCTGCAACAGCTGCTTCAGGTCTCTTGGGTCCAAAATCAAGAGAAAGGAGAGAGAGAGAGAGAGAGAGAGAGAGAATGGCAGCAGCAAGAACAACAACTCACATTCTGGGTGACTGGAGAATAAGGGAGGAAACGCTGGGGTGGTCCTCGAGAATATGGTGTTGTGAAGACGGTCACAACACTATCACCACCCTCTTCCTGCTGCTGCTGTCCATGTGCATGAGCAGCAGCAGCAGCAGCAGCCTGCTGACTACAGAGCTTGGCGTAGCCCAGAGGATACCCGAGCTGCGGGTCCACCACTCTCTCCTCCTCACTCAACACCAGAAGAGGAGTCGCCAACATTTTCCAGCCCCTCTTGAGTCTTCTCTCTCTACAGCTTCTCTTCTCTCAACAGCTGCTTACCCAAGAAGCCTTCCAGCTCCTGCACAACAAACGAGCATGAGCTCAGCAGAGCTGCTGCTGCCGCCACCCAACAAAAATCACACCTTCAAAGTCACAGCAACAACAACCATAACAATCAGCATTGTGGAAATCTTCACTTCCCAAAAACCAAAAGTTTCTTGTTTTGAACAACAGAAAAGGAGGGAATGGGAATCCACAGACAGACCAGAAGAGACTAGTAGTAGTAATAGTAGAAGAAGAAGGAGAAGCACCTACCTCACACAAATTTTGTCAAGGAGATTTTTGTCAAGAGGAGGAAGGGGGTCATGTTCCAGCAGCTATTCATTCATTTGTGGAGAACAAAGAGAACCTGGAAAACAAAAAACCCACTGGAATCATCATCATCATCATCTTCTTCTTCTTCTTCTTCAAGCTCCAGAAATCAAATACAACCACCATCTTCTTCTCTCTTCTTCTTCTTCTTCAAGCTCCAGAAATCAAATACAAACACCATCTTCTTCTATCTTCTTCGTCTTCTTCTTCTTCAAGCTCTTTTCTTTCCTGCTCCTTTAGAAAAACTCAAAATCCCACAAAACACACTACAACCCATCATCATCCACCACCTTTCTCTTCAAGCTCACCTCGTCATCTTTTTTTTTGGCAACTCAAAAGTTTGTTTGCACTTTTTCTTTTTCTTTTTCAAAAAATCTCATTAACCAACAAAAACAAAACCCATCAAACAAAATTTTCAACTTTCAAATAAACAAACAAGTAAATAAATAAATAGATAATAATTGGGATTTAAAAAAAAAAAAACCCCAGACATTTTCATTCCTTCTTTTTCTTGTACTGGAAACTTTATTCACTTTACCAGAAATTGAGAGAGAAGAAGAAGAAGAAGAAGGAGAGAGAGAGAGTTTGAATTTTGGATCCTCCAAGATGCTGTTGCTAACTGATGATGATGGCAATGACAAAAGAGTGGGAAGAAGATCATCATCATCATCAACATCAACAATAACAACATCATCATCATCATCATCATCATCATCATCTTCTTCTTCTTCTTTTTTCTTTCTTCTTCTAGAGCCAAATGGGAAAATAAATAACTAAATAAAAGGGAAAATGATTATTTACAGAAGCTGCAGCAGCAAGAAGAACAAGAACCCCCAAAAAATTAAATAAATAAATAAAATAAAATTTTAATTTTAATTTTTTTTTTAAAAGGAAAAATGTAGATGGCAGTAACCTGCAACTTTCTAAGTACCAGAAAATCAAATCCATCAAACCACAGAAAAGTAAAGAGAAATGAATCCCACTCCAAATCATAAACAGTGGCCTACAATAATAATAATAATAATAATAATAATAATAATAATACCATAATAATAATAAATTTTCAGATTTCATTGATATTTGAATTATTTTTGGAAATGTTGAATTTTTAAAAAGATTTTTGTTTTTTTTTTAATTTTGAGTTTTAAGGAAAGTTTTTACAAGGAAGGGAAAATTAGCCCCCCAAAAAACATTTTGGTGGAAAACCCATGGAAAGGAACTTCTTGCTTGCTTTATTTTTTTTCACAAAAAAAATAAAAAATTATTTGGAACCACCCACCCCACACTATATTTATTTATTTTTGAGAATGTTGGAAAATTAGCCTCAAAATTTTTATTTAAAAACAAATTGAAATTGCAGAAGAAATTGTGATGGGAAAAATATTGAATTTTGCTGAAATCAGAATTTCAAAAATAATTAATTATTCAACACTCATTGTTGGTACTATAGTTTATAATATTGTAAATATAGGTACTTACCTTCTTACTTTGCCCTGTTTCACAATCATGAAGCAAAATTAATTATTAATAAATTGGCCAAGTGCTACATTTCATGAAACCCCCTTTTCATTTAAGCCCAAAAAATTAAATTAAATCAAATTAAATTAAATTAATAAAAACCCCCTTTTCTTTGTGGCTTTTTGAACTCCACCTAAAAACCAGGTTCAATTTTTGCATCACAAATGTCACGGCGTTCTTTT
>Ga0116228_10005800_pt1 | contig 11025 bp, 8 predicted proteins | sample S1TSphfallax_2_FD_89694 | JGI IMG/M metagenome (GOLD analysis project Ga0116228, IMG submission 89694) | Host-associated microbial communities from peat moss isolated from Minnesota, USA - S1T2_Fc - Sphagnum fallax MG | ecosystem: Host-associated > Plants > Peat moss > Unclassified | place: USA... | reverse complement strand
TGGAACACCCTGCCCGCCGCTCAGCAGCAGCAGCTCACCACGCTGATGGAACAATTTACCGTCGCAAGCTATGTCAGCCAATTCAACGGTTTCGGCGGCCAGCAAATCAACCTGCAGCCGGCCGAAAAAACCCTGGGCGCGAAACGCATCGTGCAAACCCAGATCGTCCCTTCGGACGGCTCGTCGCCTACCGAAATCGACTACGTCGTCGGCCAGGACGCAACCGGCTGGCAAATCTCCGACGTCCTGCTGAACGGCACAATCAGCCAGGTCGCCATTCACTCCTCGGACTTCAGCGCCCTCGTCACCTCCGGCGACGCATCCCAGCTCATCGCGGCGCTAAAATCGAAAATTGCGGCGCTTGCCAACGGTTCCACCAGCGCCCCTGACCAATGAGGGGCTTGGCGTTTGGGCCGGCAAGCAAGGCCAGGGGGCTCTGCCCCGCTGGCGCGGCGCCCCTGGACCCCCGCGAAAGGCTGAGGCTTTGGAAGCCATTAATAAGGGTTCTAATGGCTGTGCCCTTAGCGGGGTCCAGGGGCAGAGCCCCTGGCCTTGCTTTCTTCGGCCGATACCCCAAGCCCATGAATGACGTGGGGCGTTGTTGACCCTGGTGCATGGACTTGCCTCGATTGCCGTGTTGTTCACGCTTATCGGCGTGGTGCAGCAGGTCATCGGCACGATACTCGTCACCCGGTTCACCGCCCAAGAAATCTCAAAACTCGCAAACCCGCCGCCCGTCAGCATTTTAAAACCGCTTTGCGGCACGGAACCACTGACTGAACTGGCATTGGAATCCTTCTTCCTCATAGAATACCCCGTCTTTCAGATCGTCTTCGGCGTGCAGAACCCCGCCGACCCAGTGCTTGAAATCGTTTCCATGCTTCACGCCCGCTATCCGGCGCAGGACGTGGCCGTGGTCATCGACCCCGCCTTGCATGGCAGCAACCGCAAGGTCTCCAACCTCATCAACATGCTCCGCGCGGCGTCTCACGAAACACTGGTGATGTCGGACGCGGATATCCACGTACCGCCCTATTTCCTGGATCGTGTGATCGCCTGCCTGACCGCCCCGAATGTCGGCCTCGTCACCACGCTCTACACCGCCCTGCCCGGCACGCCGCATCTGGCCACCACCATGGGCGCCAACCAGATCAACTACACTTTCCTCCCTGGCGCCCTGCTTGCCCGCCAGCTCGGCCGGCAGGATTGCCTGGGCGTGACCGTGGCGATGACAAAGAGCGTTCTTGCCAAGGTCGGCGGCTTGCAATCCGTCGCCAACAACCTGGCCGATGACCAGGTTCTCGGCCGCAAAGTTCGCGCGCTGGGCTACAAGCTCATGCTCGCCCAGGTCATCCCCGCCACCACGGTGCCGGAGGCAAATTTCCCCGCCCTTCTGCGCCACGAACTCCGCTGGGCCCGCACCATCCGGGCGCTGGTGCCAATCCCCTACGCCGCCTCGGTCCTGCAAATCTCGCTGCTCTGGGCGTTCCTCGCCGTGCTGGCAGCCGGCGGCGCGGGCTGGGCCTGGGCGCTGTTCTTCGCCGTGCTCATCATCCGCTACGCCCTGGCCCGCCGCATCGACGCCGCCCTCGGCCTTGCCAAATCCGGCGAGGCATGGCTTTTCCTGGTGCGGGACTTCTGCTCCGCCATTATTTACATAGCCAGCTTCAGCGGCGCCACGGTAGACTGGCGCGGCCACAAGATGCGCGCCGATCCCGGGAAACCGTGAATAAACCTTGAGAGAACAACCATGATGAAAACGCTTTTTCTCCAACCTCCCTCCTTCGACGGCTTTGATGGCGGCGCCGGCTCGCGCTACCAGGCAAAGCGGGAGATCAAGTCTTTCTGGTTCCCCACCTGGCTCGCCCAGCCTGCCGCTTTGGTTCCCGGCTCAACCCTTATCGACGCACCGCCCGCCCGCCTGACCATGGCCGATGTGCTCCCGCACGCCAAACAAAACGACATGCTCATCATCCACACCTCCACCCCCTCCTTCGCCAATGATGTGAAAGTGGCGGAGGCGTTCAAGGCTGAGAATCCAAACCTGCTCATCGGCTTCGTCGGCGCCAAGGTCGCCGTGCAACCGGAAGAATCGCTGGCCCGCGCGCCTGTCGTGGATTTCGTGGCCGGCAATGAATTCGATTTCACCATCAAGGAAATCGCCGAAGGCAAGCCGCTTTCGCAGACCGACGGCATCATGTACCGCGCCCCCGACGGCCAGCTCGTCAAAAACAAGGACCGCGCCATCCTGCACGACATGGATCAGCTCCCCTTCGTCACCGAAGCCTACGCCAAGAACCTGCGCATCGAAGATTATTTCATCGGTTATTTACTCCACCCCTACATTTCGATGTACACCGGCCGCGGCTGCAAATCCCACTGCACGTTCTGCCTCTGGCCGCAAACCGTCGGCGGCCATAAATACCGCACCCGCTCGGTCGAAAACGTCGTCGCCGAAATCAAATACGCCCGCGAAAAATTCCCGCAGGTGAAAGAATTCATGTTCGACGACGACACCTTCACGGACGACCTGCCCCGCGCCGAGGCCATCGCCAAGGAGCTCGGCAAAATGGGCATCACCTGGTCCTGCAACGCCAAGGCCAACGTCCCCTTCAAAACCCTGAAAGTGCTGAAGGAAAACGGCCTGCGCCTCCTGCTCGTCGGCTACGAGAGCGGCAACCAGCAAATCCTTTACAACATCAAAAAAGGCATGAGAATCGACGTAGCCAAGCAATTCACAAAAGACTGCCACACGCTGGGCATAAAGATCCATGGCACCTTCATCGTCGGGCTGCCTGGTGAAAGCCGTGAGACGCTGCAGGAAACCATCGAATTCGCCAAGGAAATCAACCCGCACACCATCCAGGTTTCCCTGGCCGCCCCCTACCCCGGCACCTTCCTTTACAACCAGGCGGTCAAGGAAGGCTGGCTGGACATTGAACATGCCGAACTGATCGACGAGCAAGGCGTGCAAATCGCCCCGCTGCACTACCCCCATCTCTCGCACACCGAAATCTTTAAATCCGTAGAAACCATCTACCGCAAATTCTACTTCCGCCCCTCCAAAATCATGTCCATCCTCAACGAAATGATCCGCAGCCCCCAAATGATGAAGCGCCGCCTCCGCGAAGGCGTAGAATTCTTTCATTTTTTACGCGAGCGCTCCGCGTAGTCCCTCGTAGGATGGGTTAGCCTCGCGCCAGCGAGGCGTAACCCATCACTTTGCTTATCACCCACGCCGCCCCCATATCTGCCCTGTCCAACGGGCGGAGCAAAAACATGCCATACCAACTCTACTACTGGGACGGCCTGCAAGGCCGCGGCGAATTCGTGCGCCTGGCGCTCGAATATGCCGGCGCCGCATACGAGGATGTCGCCCGCACCGAACCCGGCATGAAAGACATGCTGAAAATCCTTGCCAGCAAAACCACGCCGCATCTCCCCTTCGCCCCGCCTTTTCTGAAAGACGGCGACCTCATCATCCCGCACGTCGCAAACATCCTATTCTACCTCGGCCCAAAACTCGGCCTCGCACCCACGGATGAAGCACTGCGTTTTGTCGCCAACGGCCTGCAACTCACAATCACGGACATGGTGGCCGAGGTGCACGACACCCACCACCCCATCGCCACCACCCTGTACTACGAAGACCAGAAACCCGAAGCCAAAGCCCGCGCCGCGGACTTCATCACCAACCGCATCCCAAAGTTCTGCTCCTATTTCGAGCGCGTCCTCACCCGCAATGGCGGCAAGCACATCATCGGTGACGCGCTCACCTATGTCGATCTATCCCTGTTCCAGCTCACCGAGGGCCTGCGCTACGCCTTCCCCCGCGCCACCACACATTTCGCCCAGGATTACCCGGCGCTAACCGCCCTGCGCGCCGCAATCAAACGCCGCAAACCCATTGCCGATTATTTGAAATCGCCCCGCCGCCTGCCCTTCAACGAATCCGGCATTTTCCGCCACTATCCGGAGCTGGACCAAGACCCCTGAGCAAAAACCTCACTCAACCTCCATCTTGAATCGCGCATGGTCCTTCTCCGTCTGGTCGCCATACGCCTCCGCCCAATCCGCCATCGCCCTGTCCAGCGTGTCGGAGGCCCCGCAATACCCGCTGATCACCGCCGCATCCCCCACCCGCGCATGCGCCCTTGCCAGCAACGCCCCATACCCAAATGCAAAAAAATTGAACGGCTGGCCGGAGAGCCACTCCGTCGGAATCGCCCCCTTAAAATTCTTCATCTGCCGCACGTAATACGGCCGGTCTTCCATGCTCGTCCAACCCAGCAGCGGGTCCCCCGCCGCCTGCAGCAGCCTCTGCCCATACACCACACGCTGCCCCTCATGCTTATACGGCTTTGGCAACACCGGCAGATAAGGTGCCAGCGCCGGCGCCGCCGCCTGCTTCATCTGCAAAAACAGCGCATCCTGCTCATCATTGCCAATCAGCAGAATCAAATACGCCCGCAAACCCACGCTCCCCACGCCCACCACCCGCCGCACAATGTCCACCACATGGTAGCGCCGGATCATATATTGCCGCTCCGGCGCAATCGTCTCGATATATCCATGCAGCGCCTTCACAATCTGCTTTTTCAAATCCGCATCCACGCCCGAAATAATCGGCGGGTCCAACTTGATCCGCCACCCGTCCGCGCCCCGCTCGGCCGCGCTCTCCAATAACGCCGCGTTATTGCTTGCCCGCGCCTTGACGACCGATTTGCGAATAATCGCCGCGGATTTCTTGTCCAGCGCCATCTGCCGGTGATCCATCCGCTCCGGTACCGTATGCCGGTTCCACAACGCCAGCACCGGCACACTTTGCAAACGGTCCAGCGCCCAGCGATACCCATCCGAAATCTGCAGCACCGCCCGGCGCCGCTCTTTGCGGTTCAAACCATTATCTCGCCCCGCCAGATTCACGCTCGCACACAGCCGTTTCAGGTCATATTCCCAGGGCCCGATCGTCGTCTCATCAAAATCATTCAGGTCCAGAATCACCTGCCCCTGCGGCGTGCCGAAAAGTCCAAAATTGTCGATATGGCAATCCCCGTCAATCACCACATCCAGCCCCATGGTCGGCGTGCGGTGCAAATCCCAAGCCATCACCACCGCCGCCCCGCGCAAAAACGCAAAAGGCGATGCCGCCATTCGCTTCATCCGCAGCTTGATCAGTTCCGGCAACCGACCCTTATTGCTGGCCTCCACCAGGTCAATCGGGTCCGGCCTGTCATGCTCTGGCCGCCAATCCCCATGCGCCTCGCGCGGATGCGCCGCCCGCAATTTCGCTCCTGTCTCCGCCCGCACATGCCAGGGCTCGCCCGGCGTCGTCAGCGTATCAACCTGCGTATCCCGAGGCTCAAAAACCTCGCCATCCTCCAGCCGGCGCACCAGCAACGCCGGCGCCCCCTGCAGCACGGCGGCCTGCGCCGCACTCATGCTTCTATGCCCGGCTTTGTGCTTTTTCATGGCAAACGATCAGCTAAGTCAAAGAAAAGCAAAAAAACATTTATGACTTTAGCCCATGCCGTTGAAACCGCAATCGCCTGATTAAATAAAAGCTTTTTGGTTCTTTTTTTTCCAAAAAAGAACTTTCCTTTTCCTCCTTAGCTATGTCCGCAATTCGCGCCGCAGAATCTTCCCCGTCACCGTCTTCGGCAAATCCTCCACAATCTCCACCGTCCGCGGGTATTTATACGCCGCCATCCGCTCCTTGCAGAACCCTATGATTTGCTCCGGCGTCGTCTCCATTCCTGGCTTCAGGCTGATAACCGCCTTCACACTCTCGCCCCGGTAATCATCAGGCACGCCGATCACCCCGGCCTCGCGCACCGCCGGATGCGTATACAGCACATCCTCCACTTCTCGCGGCCACACCTTGTATCCCGCGGCGTTGATCATGTCTTTCTTGCGATCCACCAGGTAAAACCACCCGGCATTATCCATGAACCCCACATCCCCGGTATGAAATCTTCCGCTGCGAAACGATTCCGCGGTCTTATCGGGCTTGTTCCAATAGCCGGGGACAATCTGCGGTCCCTCCGAGACAATTTCGCCAACTTCGCCCACCGGCACCTCTTCTCCATCATCGTTGCAAATACGGGAGATTGTGTTGAACCAAGGTATGCCGATGGAAAGCGCGCCGGAGACAGAATCCACCGGCGCCACGCTGTGCAAAGGCACCGCATGGGTGGGTGAATTCGTTTCGGTCAGCCCATAGCCGTTATGAATATAATGCCCGAATTTTTCCTGAAACTGCGTGACCACTGAAGGCGGAATCGGCGCTCCTCCCGAATAAATCTTTGTCAGGCTCGCGAGTTTTTTCGCCTCCGCCCCCGGATAATTCATCATCGCAATAAACACGGTGATCGATCCAATGGTGAATTCCGCCTTATGCTCCTCAATCGCATCCATCGCCACCCCGGCCTCAAACCGGTAGCACAGAATCAACGGCGCGCAGGCGGAAAACGCCGCCCCAATATGGCCAATCAACCCGGTAATATGAAACAAGGGTGCCACGCCAAAGATCGGTCCGCCATCGCGCAGTTCGATCCAGTCCCGATACCCTTGGCTGTTGAACGTCACATTCCCATGCGTATTCATCGCACCCTTCGGCACGCCCGTGGTGCCGGAGGTGTATACCAGAAACGCCACATCCTGTTCCTTGAACGCAGGCGTATGCGCCGGTTTCTGGCCGAGGTAGTTTTCGACCGTCTTTTTGAAATCCAGCGTCTCATCAAAGTACCGGGTTTTCGCGCCGGCCAGCAATCGCGGCTCGTTACGGGTCTGATAATCCGCCGCCGTCGTGGTAAATATAACCGGCGGCCGATGCGTGTTCGGCCCCAGCTTCGTCACAAAGCTCTCATACAGCGAGCCATGGCAGATCAGCGCTTTAGGCTGGCAATCATCAAACAGAATGCCAATTTCCCGGTCCCTGTTCATCGGGTTTATCGCCACCGCAATCCCGCCGGCCTTCCACGCCGCCAGAATCGCAATCACGAACTGCGGCACGTTCTGCAAATAAATCCCAAATCGGTCCCCGGCCTCAAACCCGTTTTCAACAAGCGCCACAGCCAGCGCATCGCTTTGCGCATCTACCTCATTGTAGGTCAGCTTTGCATCAAAGTAACAAATTGCCGGCTTGTCGCCCGCATGCTCCACGGCATGCTTGAACATCGTCAACGCGTCGTGGAAATCCGGCGTAATCATGCTGAGCTTGTTGGAATCAAACAAGCTCAGCCATGGCTTGCTGTCATACGGCATTATTTCACAACAACCGGATTCACCGGCGCACCCGTTCCCCCCACCACTTTCAACGGCGCCGCGGTATACAAAAACGTCCACTGCCCATCCGCCGCGCAATCCGCCGCCAGCGCATCCAAAGCCGCAATTTCGGTAAACGTCACGCCCAAATTACGCATCAGCGCATTATGCAGCGGCAGCACCACGCCGGAAACCGGGTCCGCCGTCACCTCATTGGCAATCGTATCCGTCACCAGATTTGGTATCTCCATTTCGTGAAACCATTTCACCAGTTCCGGGCTGTAGGTGAGGCCAGGCTCCAGAAAATCCTTGTAAAACTCCGCCCGGTCAGTCGTGTAAAAACTGCCAATCCAGCCCGTCCGTATCAACAGAATATCATGTTTTTCGATCGTCACGCCTTGCGCCTTGGCGGCCGCCAGCAAATCCTCATGGTTAAACGTCTCGCCCTTCGCCAGCACTTTTTTGCTCCGATGCCGCGCCATATCGATAAGGATCCCGCGCCCCACAATGCCCTTCTCGGCAATCGGAAACACGCTCGCCTTCGTCATCTTGCCGGCCGTCGTGCGGGCATCATAGCCATTATACAGCTGGTCATCGCACCAAACATGCCCCAGAGCATCATACTGGGTCGACCCCTGCAGATACATAATCAGCATATCATCCGCATACTCGGCATGCCCCGGAAACACCGGCCCCTTGCCGCATAAATAATGCCCCTTATCCATCACGTTCACATGCACCGGCTGCGACCGGCCCGGCCATAAAGGGTCCCCACCCGGGTGCCCCATGGTAATCTGCAACGTAAACGATTTTCCGGACTTTATGGCCTGCGCCCCCCTCAGCGCCTCCTCGGGCCCCAAAAAGTTGAGCGACCCCACCTCATCGTCAGGCCCCCACCGCCCCCAATTTTTTGGATCATTCTTCAACAATTCACTGGCAGGAATCTCGGCACGCAGATTCGAATCCGGCATTTTTCTGATCCTCTCCTAAAGTCAGCTCTTTGGCTGGTGGGAGAAGTGTGCCTCTCAAAGGCCGGGGAGGCAAGCGAAAAAGTAATCGTAGGATGGCTTAGCCGCGCGCCAGCGCGGCGTAACCCATCACTTTGCTGCCCCGCATCGCCCTAGCATATCGCCTCTACCTCCTTACAATATCCCATCCCGTCTGCGACGTTATCTTCGTCATCTCATGGAATTTTAGCGCCCGCTCATCCGCCGCGTTGCCTGCAAGTGCGCGCGCATAAACCCCCTCGGCAATCGCCGCACTGCGAAACAGCGAGAACCCAACATAGAAATTCCAATCCGCAATCCCCGCCCGCCCGGTGCGTTTGCAGTACAAATCCAGCACCTCCGCCTCACGCCGCAACCCATGCTCGGGGAGCGAAATACTCGCATACCCCGCATAAGCCAGCCCCGCCTCAACCGGCATATGGTACGGCATGCAGCAATACGCCAGATCCGCCAGCGGATGCCCCAAAGTTGAAAGCTCCCAGTCCAGCACGGCAATAATCCGCGGCTCGGTCGGGTGCACCATCATATTCCCAAGCCGGAAATCGCCATGCACAATCGCACTCGCATTTTCGGCCGGAATGTTTGCGGAAAGCCAGGCAATCAGCTCATTCATCGCCGGCAAATCTTCCGTGCAGGAGGCAACATATTGTTTCGTCCAACGAGCAATCTGCCGGCTGATGTAGTCAGTTGATTTTCCATAATCCCCCAGCCCCAGGGCGAAAAAGTCCGCCGAATGCAGCGCGCCAATCGTCTCGAACAATTCTGCCTGCACAGCCCCCCTTTCCGCCGGCGTCAATTCGGACATCAAAACGTCCGAGAATACCCGGCCTTCCAAAAACTCCATCACATAAAATTCGGTGCCGATCACAGAAATATCGGTAGAATAATGATACATCCGCGCCAACGGCAAAACCCCAGCCAGCGCCTTCTGAATTCTGTACTCCCGGTCAATCTGATGCGCCGATTGCAACAGCGCCCCCGGCGGTTTTTTGCGCAACACATATTTCTGCGCCGCCGTCTCAATCAAAAACGTTGGATTAGATTGCCCGCCCTGAAACTGCCGCAGCCGTACCGGGTTTGCAAAACCCTCAATATGAAGCGCCAAATACTCAAACAGCGGTCCCGTATCAAACCGATGCGCCGCCAGCGGCTCAATCAGGGTGGGAGAACTCATGCAAACCGGCTTGTCGTTGTGGTGCCACCATCAACGATAATGGACTGCCCGGTAATATACGCCGCCGCAGGCATTGCCAAAAACGCCCCAACACCGCCCAAATCGTCAACCTCCCCAATCCGCCCCAACGGCGTGGATGCCTCGGTAATTTTCAAAGTTTCCGGGTTTTCCCACAATGCCTTGGCAAAATCTGTCCGGATCAACCCAGGCAAGATCGCATTGACGCGAATTTTCTTCGGCCCCCACTCCACGGCCAAATTCTGCACCAGTGCAATATCCGCCAGCTTGGAAATGTTGTACGCTGGAATCAGCGTGTTCCCATGCAGCGCGCCAATGGATGAAATAATCGTAAAACTCCCACCCCCCCGCTTGGCGATTTCCGGCAGCGTCATATTCGCCAGCCACAGATTAGATTTTATATTCACCGCCATAATCTTATCCCACGCCTCGTCCGAGACCGTGGAAAGCGGCCCATAATGCGGGTTCACGGCCACATTGGCTACCACCGCATCCAGCTTGCCAAACTCGGCAAGTGTGACCCGCAGCAATTCCGCCAGCTGCTCCTTGGACCCCGTGTTGCAAGCCAGCGCAATCGCCTTGCCACCTTTGGCAATAATCCCATCCCGCACCTCTTCGCACGGCCCGAGCTTGCGCGACGAAATAACCACCGCCGCCCCCAGCCCCGCCATCGTCTCCGCAATCGCCCGCCCAATGCCGCGCGAAGACCCGGTGACAATCGCAACCTGCCCATCAAGCCGAAACATTTCTGACATAACGTTCCTCTTTTATTTTCTGCTCCCGCCAAAATCCTGGCCCCCGCCCCCTATGTCAAGGGCGCTCCGTGCTGGGCACTCCCCGTGCCGGGGCACTCCCCGTGCGGGGGCACTCCCCGTGCCGGGGCTTGCCATCCCGCCCGACGCCCTCCAAACTGCCGGGAAAGAAAAGTTGAGGAACCAGCATCATGCCAATAACTTATACGCCAAAAGTCGAGGCTCTGCGCGCCAGGCTGAACGATTTCATGGCGGAGCACATCTACCCCAACGAAAACGCCATGTTCCACGCCATGCACCACGCCGCGGACCGCTGGCAGCCAATTTCTCTCCTGCAGGACATCAAGGCCAAGGCAAAATCGGAAGGTTTGTGGAATCTTTTTCTCCCCGAAAGCGAATTGGGCGCCGGGCTGACCAATTCCGAATACGCGCCGCTGGCCGAAATCATGGGCCGCTCCCCTTTTGCTCCGGAAGCTTTTAATTGCTCCGCGCCGGACACCGGCAATATGGAGGTTTTTGTCCGCTACGGCACTGAGGACCAAAAGAAGAAATGGCTGAAACCCCTGCTGGAAGGCGAAATCCGCTCGGCTTTTGCGATGACCGAGCCGAACGTTGCCTCCTCAGATGCCACGAACATCGAAACCTCCATCATCCGCGACGGAGAAGAGTATGTCATCAACGGCCAGAAATGGTGGACCTCCGGCGCCCCGGACCCGCGCTGCAAAGTTTTGATCGTCATGGGCAAATCAGACCCGCAAAACCCGGACCGCTACCGCCAGCAATCCATGATTCTCGTCCCCAACCCGCA
>Ga0116228_10005798_pt1 | contig 11026 bp, 8 predicted proteins | sample S1TSphfallax_2_FD_89694 | JGI IMG/M metagenome (GOLD analysis project Ga0116228, IMG submission 89694) | Host-associated microbial communities from peat moss isolated from Minnesota, USA - S1T2_Fc - Sphagnum fallax MG | ecosystem: Host-associated > Plants > Peat moss > Unclassified | place: USA... | reverse complement strand
GGCCTTGAATAACACATATAATCATGCCATGTGTATACATTCCCACCACCTAATATATGTGACATTTCAACTTGTTTGCAACTAATATGCAATTATATTTCAATTTGAAATTTGAAATTTAAAGATCTAATATTTGGGTAGGAAACTAGCAAATGACACATGGTAATATACCAATAGATCTACCCCAATGCATCAATGACCTTCATGCACTTATGCTTATTATCAAGAAATTCAATATGAAGTTTTTTTTTAAATATTGTTATTCAAAATTTTTGTGTATTTCCTAGTCTTTGGTGATGTAATTTTCATATCATGTGTTATAATAAAGATTATTTGTGTTTGTTTAATTTATAACTAAAATTAAAAGGTTGTTATAAGTTATATTATTTATTTAAATAATTTGGAAATTGAAGGCTTTTGGAGGTTGAAGATTCTTGTTCTTGTTTTTTGAAAGGTTTTTGCCTTTAAAGATATTGAAGGCTTTTGATGCGCTCCCAAACTCTTTAATAAACTCAAATGTGAGTTTGAAGTGAAAATAGTGGAAGAGCAAAAAGTCGGGGCATGCTCCTTGGCTCGCAACATTTGGAGGGGTCGAGGGGCATGCTGGAGCTCTGAGATGGGACTAGGAAAAATGACAAGCAACTTATTCACTCACATGGATTTACACAAACCAAACAACAAATTGGTTAGTGCATAGTTTGAACACTTTTGGTGCTAAGACGAACCATGAGCAAACTCGGACTCACAAGATTCACCATGGCCTGGACTTGGGGGAAGCCACCACCTTCCCCCTTATAGTATACTCTATGCTTCTCCATGAAGCCCACATCCAAATGGCATTTTGTCCCAAAATTGCCAAAGTTGAGACTCCCACGACTTTGGGGCTCCATAATTTTGTGTGTAGACCTCGAGATGAGGTCTGAAAAAAAGTTGTAGCCCTCGTTGAGAGATTTCTAATGGTATGTCGCACTCCACCTACACGCAAGGAAATCGGGTTGATTCCCGACTTTTAGTGGTCAGGAATCAAATTACCAATTTGATTACCAGCCCTTCTTTTGGCCATAACTTGTGTTTCAAATGTCCAAATGGGTGATGCAAGCCCATTTAATACATTTACGTTTCAATAGATTTCCAATGGTATAAAGAATTCTTCAATCCATTGGGTTTTGACCCATGCAATCCCTCTCTGAACATTCGGAAGTCCACCGGGACTCCAACTCCCAAGGTGGAAGCTCCCTTGAAAGTGTGAAAGTTCATTCCCTCACACTTGCTTTCACTCCCAAGCTTCCTTTCTCGGCCTGCAACCTTGCAACCCCTTGCCTTGGTCGTGAGCCCAAAGCTAGGGTTGTGACAACTTTTGTTTTAGCTTTTGGAAGTTGAAAGTTTTTGTTCTTCCTCTTAAAGAAGTTGAAGGCTTTTACTTTTGTTTTTTTAATGTTGAAGGTTTTTATTGTTTCTTTTTGAATGTTGAAAGTTCTTATTTTTACTTTTGGATGTTGAAGGTTATTGTCTTTACTTTGAGATGTTCAAAATTCTTATTTTCAAATTTAAATGTTGAAACTTCTTATTCTTACTCTTAGATATTGAAGATTCTTACTTTTGTTCTTGGATGTTGAAGGTTCTTACTCTTACTCTTAAATTTTGAAAGTTTTTTCTTTTGGATGTACATTGAAATTATGTAAAAAAAAACCTAAAATTGTAATTTAATTTATCTAATTATAAGCACAATATTTGATTATATTTGCAGGTGTACAAATTATAATTTAATTTGTATCAATGTTTTATGCATTGCATTTTAGTGACAAATAAGTTGCATGTTAATGGCAATATAGTTGTAAATGAATTTTATTCAAATTGAAGGGATTATTTACATATTTTGACATTACAATGATATGATATGATATTGATTCATTTCACATGTGGAACTAAATATCATAATATCGTAGATTTCAAGCAGATAATGTGCATTGAAAAAATTGCATGGCTCAAGTTCCATTTCAACAAAAATAGAAAAAAAATTCATTTATGAACCATAATGTTTTAATGACAATATTTGATTGTTGTGGGTCATCATTTTTATGATCTAACCTTTTTTTTAGATTAAAAAAAAATGTTTGTTGTATATAGCTTGAACATTATGTTTAAATTTCTAATTAAATTATCTTTTGATATAAACATTTTCTAATTTTTTTGTAATTTATTTTTCAACATGGAATGTAAATGTATTTAAAATTTCAAATCCATTTCATGTTTATAAATAATGATGTCCAATGCAATTCAATATTATTTATTAAAATTAAGACAACATTATAATGGTTGTGTGAAGTTTGGATAATTACATTGTAAGTTGCAATTTAGTTTTTTAGAGTTATTAAAATCAACTACCATACAATTGCTTTGAAACCCGAATTTAAACATCTAGTTGCAAATTAATCACTAAATCCTTTATTTTCATTTCATTTTTAATTGTAAGTTAGTCGCAAAGGATACAAACAAAATTCATTGCTCAAATGGATGAATGAAATAATTAAAGAATATATTTGTTAGACTACTTATAAAGTGGTTATAAATAAGTTGCAAAGGATTGGGATAGAATCCATTCACATCAAATGGATGAATGAAATTATGAAATAATATATTTGCTGAACTAGTTGTAAAATAGTTGTAAATAGGTTGCAAAAGGTGTTAACATATGTCATTTGTCGACAAATGGATGAAATGCCATGTTGGCATTTTGTTCACCATGTTGGAATGTGTGTGGGAATTTAATGTGTAGATTAGTTGCAAAGAAGTTGCATGTGAGTTGCATTGTATATACAATATTATATATTACATAGGATGTTTGCTATAACTTGTCTAATAACACTCAAAATTGTATAAATACCATGAGTTGCAGTGTCTGTTACAACTAGAAAACCCAATTGTAAAACCCTATATTTTTTCATAATGCATGGTTTTAATTTTTAGTTTGAAAAAAAATTCAAATTATAACCTTTATAATTACAAGGTTTCACCCCCCTTCTTTTCATGAAAATTGTTAATCCTTTGAAGTTTTTTTATATAATTAAAACCAACGGTTCTTAAATTTTTTTTATAAAAAATCAAAATAAGAACAGATGGTTACTAGCCAAAAAAAAAACCCACCCAAGTCTCGTGCACACTACATACCTACTTGAAAATGATTGATGTTGAAGATGGTAGTAACATGTTGATGATGGTGGTAACTTGGTAAGTAGCTCAAATATCAACATGGTATGATCCCTAGTATTGTTGTGCATACCATGTAACATATACCAACCACCAAAATACACATTTATGTGTACATATTTACATACCTACTTGAAATTGATTGATGTATTTTGATTGAATGATTAAAATCTTTGTTAATGGCATATTCACAATTAAGGTGCCCAAAAAGGCAGTCTAACAAAAAAGGACTGCAAATTATTATTTTGGATTTTTTTACATACATTATTTCATGGTTCTAATGGATTGGTTGAATATAATTAGAATGATGTCATGTTAATATAATAAAAGAATCCAATAATAAATTGGATATAATATAGATGTCTTTTGTGTTCTTTTAAATAACTTGAGTCTTTGTTTTAGTTATAATTTTCATTTTAAAAGAATCAAAAGGAATGCATTGAATAATGCAATTGAATTCAATTTTTTTTCTTGGATAAGTAATGCATACATCTATGTTTTGTAATGTTCATATAATGCATTTAATTAAATAATATAAAATATATATTTCTTGAAGATTACAAAATCCATTCTGAAAGGGCAACAAACAAAATGATTCCTTTTTTTTGTAATTTGGTTTATTTTTTGTATTCACTAGGCTTAGAAATTGTTTGGGTTTGTTCAACTCCTTGATCAACTAGGCAACTAAACTTGTGGACCAACATAATAAGCAAATAAAAAGTAATCATTGATCAATAGAAAGTGCCAAAATTCAACATAGAAAATATTCAATCCATCTAAATCAAATTATAAATAATTTGCAAAATTTATTTGAACATTTTGAATTCGCATGTGAAATTAGAGGTTAAATAGACTACCAAGTCACAACTATTTGCATTTAAAAAATTGGGTTGTTATACATGGCCTAATACTTTTCACTGTCCATAATGAAAGCAAGTTGTTCACATGAATCATTTGAGTTTGTCATTAACTACATGTGGATGTAGTCATGACAATACTCCAACAACCCTTTAAATGTTTATAACTCATCATTGGAAAACAATGAGCTTCCATCATTGCATAAGAAATGGAATTGCCCTTGGTAAATCTTTATTGCATCCATTAAATCACATATCAAAACATCCATTGTTGTGCAAATTACATAAGATAGTCACTACTTTTCAACAAAAGAAATATGTAGCACATTCCCATCATGTAGTAAGGATAAAATAGGATCAAATGAGCTCACAAGTGTAACCAAATGAAACATCAACAACCCAATTTTGTAATCGCAAGCATGACTAATTTAATTATAAACCAAAATTAATTACACACAAGTTACAAAATGACTAATTGTATATGACAAGATGTTTACTAGTGATTGTGCTACAAACTTTGCATCTCACATTATGAAAAATGTCATTAGTGGCAAAGACACCTTCAACCCAAGGGAGCTTTGTAGGCCACTCACGTTGAATTTTTAATGTGTGATTCTACAATTTTTTAGACTTTTGAGGTGGAGGAAAAGGTATCGAGTTTGGGTCTAATTCAATATCAAATAGGTTGTTCAACACAACCTTCTTTGATGATGTGGGGGAATCACCATGGAAGCTTTCATTGGAATTCAAAATTTGCCAAGGTGATGAAATCAAAGTGACCGTAAAATAAGGCAAACCAAGAGAAAAGATTACATGAGAATTAGAAGGGAGTTGATTAGGATAAAGTGATAGATTAGAAGGCCCACTTGGAACAAATTCAAGATTTGGTAAAGGCAAGATACTACACCAATTGCACGAAAAGAAGATGAATTTTTTGAGAGCTGAACATAATGCAACTTGCAAGGATTTAGCCTTGAGGAGTTTGTGGGCTCCCATAGTCAAAAGTTAAGGGCATCAAATCACACACCAATCACGATGGTTTTACATTTGACACATTTTGATTACTAAACAAAATATTGCAACACGGCAAGTTTTGACTTGGCTATAGGCCTTGATGATATGGATTCTAGTGACTTTAACTTCATCATGATGAACTCTAAATGTAACACATCAAACATGCACAAAACACAACAAAAAAAAAACAAACAAAGAAAACAAAAAACACAAAAAATATTGTGCCAAATTGACCAAATACACATACATTATAAACACTTTGGATTGGAATGCAAAGAAATTGAATCTAAAATTGTACCTTAATTAAATTCAAAGTAGCCTACATATCTCAAATAAATTTTTTTGATCTTTCTTGGGGAGATGCAATCTTCATTTCATGGTGGTGCTTGTTCATGGTCACAAGTTCAACATTAATAATCCTCAAAGCATCTAACAACATTGTAATGTACAATTGCATAATGATATCCATGGCTATTAGTAATCCAACACCTTACACTACTTTGCTTTGAAATTCAACTCTTGAGGCAATCACTAATGGACACATAATGCAATCAAGTGACAAACATTGCTTGAAAGAACAAGAGCTACGATGAGGAGGACCTTTTCTCTTAGCAAAAACTCACTAACCGCTCAAACCCTAAAACCCTAGCCAAAAGCGGCTACATGAATGATCATGATGACACCGTTGGCTACATCCTATGGTAGTTGCTTGACAAGATGGCAATGGACACAACGATCGGATGGAATCATCACGGTGATATCATTGGCCCACTAATGACGATGTATGGCTCCATTGGCAGATGCCATTGCCAAGGTTTGGCTATTAGTTGTTGTTTTTTCTCTCATGTTTTTTTGCATGTACCTACTTATCACCTCACAAATATTTTGAGTGTTTTTTGGCTATATTTGACCCCAAAAAAAGGGGTTGGTGGCCAGGTTACATACTCCTTAAAAACCTACCTAGTTTTTCCTAGTGTATCTAGAGGACACCTTTAAAGCATAAAAGGCAAGTGGGCATCTCAAAAAGCATAAAAATGCCCACACAATGACTCTCACATTTCTTTCTTTTGGAAAAGCCAGCCCAATGGGCTTTTCTCTTGTGATACCTGGCGGGTACCCCACCCGGGCATCATAAGAAAAAAAATTTACCATAAAACTAATAATAATTTTTTTATTTTTCAAAAAATGAATTCTTTTTAAAAAATTTGAAATTACATATTTCTCAATCTTCTATTATAATATTGTGATATGACTAGTGAAATTATGCATAGTGTATATAGCCTATGATAATAACAAGTATGATTTTCAACATGTCAACTTCATAATTTTCACAAAAATTTCATTTTCACTATTTTGAGGATTATTTAATGATGAAACTGACCTTAGGGTAAGGTACCTACCTAAGTAGAGCCTAATAATTATATGGGGGCTCTAGTAAATATATGGGTGTAATAAATTGGATGTGACTACTGCTGCTGCTGCTGCTCCCTGTTTCCAATTGGCGAATCATAATGATTGGTCCAGGTGGTTTGCTATTAGTAGTCTCCCACATATATATTTGCAGTACCAGTTTTGAATTTGAGGGGGTAGAATTGAGCCCAAAAAAAAAGGAGTTAACTACACTTGGATGTGAGAAATATGTTTTGCTTAAGTAGTCAGCACCGTTGGAGCTACATTTCCCTAAACCCTAAACCCTAAACCCTTTGCCTTGGGTCTGCCACGAAGGCATGGGACTTTGCCCTGCGGCAGCTGCCTGACTGACTCGTCGCCTCATGTGACTGTGCTCCGGGATGCGCGCTTTGACGTGCTTGCTCCCGGGCGTCTTCCAAATTTGCTTCGTTTTGCGCGAGAGAAGAGGTGCAGCCTCTTTTGCTGCTGCTTCCGTCGAGCTTCTTAAATATCTACGCATATTCTCTCTCCACTACTCTCATTTCTCTCGCTGACTCTGCAGTAGCAGCAGCGGCGGGGGTGGGCGGAAGGCACGCCAATTGTTACAGCGATCAGGATCCATCGACAACAACAGTAATAATAATATTCCCCGAGTGAGGAGGATTTTACAGCGATCAGGATTCATCGACAACAACAGTGAGAATAATATTCCCCGAGTGAGGAGGATGAGTTGGGGCTCTAAAGTAGCTGCTGCTAGCTGGTGGGGTGGATGGGTGACTCATGCCAAGAAGCAAGCAAAGCAGTTCTGGATTTTTGCTACCCACACCCCAAGTTGTCAAGTCCACTCCTGTAGCTCAGTAGCTCAACAATATTTCATAAATATTTCATTATTTTTTTTTCCGTTTCTTGGGTTTTTCCGTTTTTGGGTGTTGGCTATAAATTCTCAAGCTCATCGATCATCTTCAGTCTTCTTCGTCTTCCCGCTTTACGTCTCGGTTAGTGCGATTGATTTGTGTACTTCAGCTTTTAAAGCTTTCGGAAGCTGCTTTTGACCTCAGCTTTCGAACAGCGCTCATAATCTTTTTGCGGCAAGCGCGATAATGCAACGTGCACTAGTTGTGCGTACGCAGGGGGTTAATTTTGATTGCAATCAGATCAGCAAGCTCGTTATAAATTCCGTTCTATTCCCAGGAGTTGTTGCGGTGCCGGACACCCATTCTAGAACTCCAGTGATCTCCTGTCCCTGTTCCCAGCTTGTGCAACGCAGTAATAACAAGGTATTGATCAAGCTTACAGACGACGGATTTGCAGCACATCGGCGGCGAGGAAGAAAAAGCAGCTCTTCGTCTTCTAGCTTCATCGGTAAGCTTCCCTCTTCAGCTTGTTCTCGGAAATCCGCTGCTGCCCAACATCTGCATCTTCACACTATGTGTACAGCGGTTGTAGAAAGTGTTCTTCACATTTATAGCTGCTGATGGGTTTGTGATACTCATTCTTGCTTCTCCATCACAGGGAAGACTTTGATTCCCAGTCGAACAACAACCCAGTTTCCAGCTTCAGTGCAGCATCTTGTTTCAGTTTCCACTACAAGAACTTCTGCATTTGCAATTAGGAACAGCATCATGCCTTCAACCGATCAACAGCAGAGAACGGCATCCCCAACCGAGGGACAAGTTATCAAGTGCAAAGGTGTGCTGGATCCCAACACCTCTCTCTCTCTCTCTCTCTCTCCAGATTCATGATGTCTAGCTGCTGATAGAATTTAAGCAATTATGCATCTGCACCTTGGATCAGATCACAGCTCTGTTCACAAGAAGATGATATCTCTGATCAGAACCCACATGAGATGTCTGCAAGTTTGCAAGCTCTGCTGCATTGATTTCTATTTGATCTGCTAAGAAAAATTGAGCAGGTAGCTACCCACGAGCAGATTTCACAGAACTTTTTCCACTTTCATCGATTGTGATAAGGTTTTTTGTGTGAATTTTATGTGTGCAGCTGCGGTTGCATATGCACCTAAAGAGCCATTGTCCTTTGAGGACATCCTTGTTGCTCCTCCACAAGCTGGTGAAGTTCGTGTCAAGATTACACACTCTTCCATCTGCCAAAGTGATCTCTATATCTTGTTGGGAAAGGTACACATAAAATATTTTCCTGGGCCCTCACCACCTCCTCCTAAAAAGAGAAACAGAAATTTTGGTCTTCGAATGTTGTTCCTAATTACTGGCATTTTGTCTGTAATTTTCCAGGATAAGAACCACCTCTTCCCTCGTATTGTGGGACATGAAGCTGCTGGGTAAGAGTGAAATTGGGTTTTCAGGGCTTAGGGATGCCAATTTTGTGTTGTGCTCAATCAAGCACAGGATATGAGAGTCCTTCCTTGATTCATACAAATTTTTTTTCAAGACATGATTGTAGAGCAGCAGCCCACTGACTGCTGATTTGCCATTTTGTGATGCTGCTGTACTAAGCTACTTGTGACCTCTGCAGGATTGTGGAGAGTGTTGGAGCAGGTGTGACCAGTGTACAGCCTGGTGACCATGTGATACCTGCATGGCTAGCAGATTGTGGCAAATGTTTCCATTGCAAATCAGGGAAGAGCAATTGCTGTGATGTGTTATTCCACCACTTTGATGGTGGTGTGATGCTGTCAGACAAGAAGACGAGGTTCACCACTCTGGATGGGAAGCCAATTTACCACTTCTTTGGAATCTCTACCTTCAGCCAGTATAGTGTGATGGAAGAAGCTTGCTGTGCTAAAGTGAACCCGAGTGCACCTCTTGACAAAATCTGTCTCCTTGGATGTGGTGTTGCCACAGGTAACGAGTGATTGATGTATTGCCAAGTACATGCTTTTTCTCCATTCTCGACTATTAAGCTTGAGGTCTGCTGTGTGATTTTCCCATTTGAAACAGTTTCTTTTTGTGAATGGATTCTTTTTTTGGGGTTTTCAGGGATTGGATCTGCTTGGAAAATTGCAAAAGTGACACCTGGATCAACTGTTGCAGTTTTCGGATTGGGTACAATTGGATTGGCTGTAAGTGTTCCTGGGATACTGTTGTAGACATATATCAGTTGTGATTCTGCCATGATTGCTTAATTTGCAATGTGTACTTCTTTCTCAGACAAATCTCGCACCTGAAGAGTTTCTTGTGGATCTCCTCCCTCAACTGTGTCATCCTTTGTGTTTTTGCTCCAAATTGCAGTTTTTGGCTGCTCCAGGTGCTTCTGTGTCATGGTTAATTAGAGTGAACCTTTGCTTTGCAGGTTGTGGAAGGTTGCAAGGCAGCAGGTGCATCTCGCATCATTGGAGTTGACATTGCAAATGGAAAATTGGAACTGGGTATGTTCCCAGTTATTCATACTTTTGACATGATAAATTACTTCTTGGTGAACAAAATTTGACTATTGGGCACCAGCTGCATATTTGGTATCTACATATATAAATCTGCAAATGGAGCTATAACTTTGTTATTACCATCAAGAAGCTGAAAATGTGTATGTGGGGGGTGCAGGAAAAAAGTTTGGTCTGACCGACACTATTAATTCCAAGGAAATCACCAAACCTGTTGAAGAGGTTAGTTAGTGCCCATAACCAACTTGCTTTCTTTCTGCACTCTATGATTTCTAAGCCTCCTGCTTCAGAATGATTTTTGATGGGTACCAAGTCTCATGTTGTAGATTTCGAATGGGTACTAAGTCTCACTCTGCTGCAGAATTGTTTTTTTATGGGTTTCTGACAAGTGACAAGTTTGGTGGTGGTGGCAGGTGATTTCTGATATGACGAATGGAGGTGTCTGGTACAGCTTCGAGTGTATTGGCAAAAGTGGTGTTGTCACGTCCGCCCTGGAATCAACACAGCTGGTTTGTACCAGCAACCCACCACATCACTATCTTCAGATGAATGCTTGTGAACTAGCAACTTGACAAATTCAAAGAAGATTGGCAAGAGCAATCTTTGTCTCTGTGTCTCTGCATGTGTCTACACAAGGACATCATGGCTGATTGATAATGTTGAAGAATTGCAGGCAGGTGGTGTAGCAGTAATTCTAGGGCTGGCAGCTGATAAGGACAACGTGACATTCCATCCCAGCACTCTTCTGTATGGTCGCACCTGGACTTCGGGACTGTTTGGAGGATACAAAGGAAGAACAGATCTGCCTGGTCTGGTTGAGAAATACATGGATGGGGTATGAGATCAAAATCCCTCTTTTTTTTCCCACAAATCTTAACAGATCTTGTTACAAACTCAAAAGAGACCTTCAACTCAACAGACGCACACACACATCCACACACACACACACACACACACATATAAAGTTCAAGTGCAGTTTGATTCACAACTGCAACATGTAAGCTTGTTGTGCGTCTTTGAACAAGAAAAACATAATACAATACAATCATTGACAATCTTTGTTTTACATTGGGTGGGATGCAGACAATCAATTTGGACCACTACATTAGCCACAAATTGCCCTTCTCCAAGATCAATGAAGGCGTGCAACTCCTGAAGGATGGAAATGGTCTTCGCACTGTGATGAACTATGATGAGTAATTGG
>Ga0116228_10005797_pt1 | contig 11027 bp, 9 predicted proteins | sample S1TSphfallax_2_FD_89694 | JGI IMG/M metagenome (GOLD analysis project Ga0116228, IMG submission 89694) | Host-associated microbial communities from peat moss isolated from Minnesota, USA - S1T2_Fc - Sphagnum fallax MG | ecosystem: Host-associated > Plants > Peat moss > Unclassified | place: USA... | reverse complement strand
GAGATTAGGGTTTGGAAAGGAGGCAGCGAAAGACGAACAAAGGTGGGAGCTTGGAAAGAGAAAAGAAACCAAAAGAAGAAAAGCCCCACAAGATTATACCAGCTATGCAGACGCTTGTGGAGGTGGATGGTATACTCGCGAGTGACGACCTCGTCCTTGCGGCTCTTGCCCTTGTCCACCATCGCGAATTCCTCGTCCAAACGCGCCGCTCTGTGTGTGCGTGTGTTTCGCGAGATGGCTTCTTCTTCGCTCCTTGTCCGGCTCCCAAGTATCGAGAGGAGAGAGACGACTCCACAGCCGTTCGATTCAGATGACTCTCCACATCTTTACCGTCCATTTATCATCCATCTAGAGATCATCCCACGTAACCCCAGTGCAATTAATCCATCCATCTATGCACAAATACATCTATAACCGACCATTGTGTTTAGGGTTTCAGATTCAGTTTTGGGCGGTTATCAGAAACAGGGACACAACAGTGGGGGGTGGGTCTTTGATTTTCCTAATAACCGCGGTCTCGGGTATTTGAACAACCAAAACCAGAGAACTGGCGGTTCCGAGATTCTCAAAACCTGACTGGGTGTCATGAAAGAACTGGCAAATACCCAGCAGCAGCTTTCTAGGCAGTTATTTGACTTTTTCAAAAAGAAATTGAGTATCACAGAGTGCCAATTTACACTGAAAAGCAGCCCATGTTCGGCCTGTCCGATGTTTGGAGGTTAACCGGGTATTTGATTTTCGATAATCATGATTACAGATCAGAAGTGGGTATTTGATTTTTTATAACTGCAAAGTAGCAACGTTGATACCCTGATTGATACCCAGGGAGGTTTGGTGCACCCAGAGGTTGTCAGGCCGGTTCTTAAGGTCCATAACCATGGTTCTCACCAAATCAAGGAACTGTTTGTGATATACATGACCACGATTCTCAAAATAAATTGCCTGCAAATGTGACCTTCATGACCACCCCTTCTTTACAGGTTCTTCCATGAAATCCACTGGTCCTTTTAGGGTTTTCAAATAAATGGAACCGCCGGTTCTATGATTCTGAGATAATCCAAACCAGAACTGGCGGTTATCAACAAAACCAAATACCCGACCAACACTAGCTCTAACCTGGACTTTGTTAGGGAGTATTATACAGATACCTAGTGCATTGAATGCAGGAGTGTGCAGATAGTGCATTACCTGCAGCTTGGAGACCAGATGGTTGCACAAATGCAGAGGCAGTAGTGTGGGGGGGGGGCATTGTAGATAGTGTGCAATCTTGTACTTGGCTTCATTTGTGTGTTTCTGTCAAAGCCAATTCTTTCGGGTTCAGAGTGTGTGGTACTGGAAAAGATTTTAGTAAATCCACAAATGTGGCACAACATAAATATTTTGGAGAAACATTTAAAGGAAGTTTGTAATCAAACTCAAAAATCCTCCAAAAGATTTCTGTACATTGTGCCTGCCACATTCAATCTTTCCTGTTGTTGTGTGGCAAAGCAGCTGGAGGATTAGAGCGTCTGGAAGAGATGGTGGAGCCAATTGAGGTTTTCCTGAATTACTGAAACAGATTGTCCTCTGGAACAATACACATACTCTCTCTTTCTCTATGTACACAAGAATTTCAGCTTCAATTGTGAAGGTTGCCACCATAGTACTTACATTAGCTAAGGAGAAAAAGTGGCAACTTCTGGAGTTTCAGTGACTAGACTTGCAATCCCAACTTCTTTTGCATTACTATAGATAATGACAAGAATTTGAATTTGCTCCTGAAATGCTTTAGTACAGAAACCAAAAGCACCCCAAGATCGAATTAGGCTTCATTCATAGCAGCAGCTTCTTCACATGTAGATGAGGGCAACTTGGAGGTGTTTTCAATTCCTCTCTTCCCAGCACATATTTGGCTGAAAGGATGCACCAATCAAGCCTTTTAGTACTTGAGCAGACAAGAAGGAAAACCCAAGAAGAGTGTGCACCAAGTCCAACAAAAATCAGCAACAAAACTCTCACTTTGTCTACTGATTTTATGTATGAAATTCATAACAAGCCTCCTACTACTACTACTCAGGTGGCTGGCGATCATGGAAGCCATCAATCCATCAACAACCAGCTTGATGGAGTGCAAAACTCTTCAGAAAAAATCTCTGTGAACTCAGGGTGTGGAAGAGGTAAGGTGATGGATCTAGAGCAATTGGGTGTTGCTGCAAAGTGACAGAACAGAGACTGGTCTGGTTGCAGCAGCAAAGCTAACCCTGGATGGTGAACTTAGCCCCGGATGGTGATAGCTTTTGGGAATAATTTTGTTGTTGTTGTTGTTTGTGGCAATTCGCTGGTGGTCGTGGTGGTGCCTTCAACTCGGGCTCGTTTTGCAGCAGTGAGAGCTTGCTTCTTCACGAATGGAGCAAGCTCTTCCCAGCTAAGACCTCGGGGTAGCTCTGGGAGATTCTTCACAGACTCAGGGAAGTTGAGAGGGATTTTTTTTCCTGTATAGTGAATCCCTACATCATAAGCCCTTGCAGCTTCCTCTGGACTCTTGTAGGTTCCTAACCAAATCTTGCGCTTGTGGGCAGTTGGGCGGATCTCAGTGACCCACTTGTTGAGCTCCGACCTGTGCCGCACTCCTCTGTACACTAAGACTTCCTGCTGTTGGAACTTGGAATTCAAGCTGCTGCCCCGTGATGATCTGCAATTCTTCACCTCAGAGAATTGCTGTTGCAACCTGCCACGGCCAAGTCCAGTTCCTGATCTTCTGTTGCTGTTGTTGGAATTGGATTCCTCCTCTTCCTCCTCCAGGGTCGTGCTGTAAGTAGTGCTACTCTCCCCCTTCGTTTCTCGCTCGTACTGATCTACTGGCGGCGAATTGAGATCGATTTCATGATTCTCTAAATCCTTATGCACTCTACCAGCAGGTGGTGGTGGTGGTGGTGGTGGTGGTGGTGATGATGTCCCGGTTCCCAAGCTCAAGAAGTTTGCGCCCGCGAACCCATCATCAGTGTTGCGCTCCAGCAGCAGCAGCTTTGAACTCGGCAGATTCTCAGCTTTTTTTACGCGTCCTTGGTATCCCAACATACTGTGAGGCATAGGTACTGCACCGCCACCGCCTCCGCCGCCGCCTCTTCAGGTTTCAACTTGATGCGCAACAAATGCTCACAACAAAGAGCGAGATTCCGGACAGTAGTAATAGAGTCGACGGCCTTGGCGAAGTCTTGCTCCCAGCTTCTCTGCAAGCGGGTTACAGTAAACAACTCCTCCGCCGTCGTCCCCTGTGAACTGGAAAGTAGCAGCAGCATCACCAAGTTCCTAGATTCTGAAGTAAACAAACCTCGTCTCTCCAGCTCCTTTCTCTTGAGCCAGATCGAATCCGACCCAAAACGAACTCTGTCTCTCTCAATCTCTCTTTGGATCTGCTGCTATGATACAGAAATTTTGCTGCTGTGGAGGAACAGAAGATCTTCACTGCCAATCTCTAGAAGATGTTGTTGCTACTACTGGAGGTGGATCTCTATGAACAAACAGTTGATCATCACCACAATGGTCTTGCCTTATTCCTTGAAAAAAAAAAAAATTTAATCTCTTCTGAGCTACAATTTCTCCACCACCGCCATATACTCCTCCTCCACTTGCAAAGATTTCGACCCCAGCTCAAAATTCTCTCCTTTTTTCACACTAAAGAATTGCAACTGAGGAGCTTGGTCTCATGTGTGTCTCCTTTGTGTAGAGATCTAGTGTCTGTGCACATATTATATGAATATGAATGATATCTTCTTCCACCTCCTTCGTCTTGACATCAAAGGAAGGGAAAAACAACCAGAGATTACCACTACAGCAATGAAATTTCAATCCTCACTAGAAGATCCACGCGCAATATACAACTGTCAGATTCTTCTTCTCTCTCTCTCTCTCTCTCTCTCTCTCTCTCTCTCTCGCTCTTTCTGTTTCTCCAGAAACTGAGAAGAAATTTCAGAATTAAAAAAAAAGAACATCAGCAGGTGCTTTAACAATGTCGGTTAAAACTCTTGCTAGTTGCATGCAAAGGAAGAAAAAAAGAAAAAGAATGTCGGCAACCCCAGTAAGTACTCGTTCATATACGCCACGGATCGACGCACGCACATCCATGGAGCACCTCCTTCGCCGCCCTTCTCCCGGCCGCCGGTGGACACACCGTAGCCGACGCGCTTGACCGTCCGTGTGCTCCGTCCGACTCGTCGTGCGCCGCACTTGCCGTGTGCGCAAGATTTGCATGTTTCTGAAAAGTGTCGAGTTTCTTGTTTTTCATCCTTCTTTTTCATCCGCCCTCTCTTTTCATCTCCCTTCCTTTTCTTCATCATCACTCGAGTGTTTTTTTTTTTCGTTGCATCGTTCCTCTCTCTGTCCACACACTTTTCATCTTCCTTCCTTTTCTGCATCACCCGCAATTTTTTCACCTTTCTTTTTCATTCTCCCCTCCTGACTCATTTAGGTAGGGTTTTGGAAGGGTCTCTTCAAATGAAAAAGGGAAAAATGAAAGAGGTCATTTAAAAATACCCTAAAGAATGGCATGTGTACCCCACCATGCCCCTCGAGTTGGGGCTGTGCCCAAATGGGTCATTTCAACAGACCCTAAAGAATGGCCGACGTACCCCTCTAATTGGGACCATGCCGAAACAGGTCATTTGAAGAAACCCTAAAGAACGGTGATGTACCACTCCAGCTGGGAAAAAAACCCGTCCATCCAATAGATGAGAAACCATTGCTATAAACTGTAGAGGGGGTGGTTATAGGTACGCGTGTTCTCGTGTGAATGGAAAGAGGGAAAAGAGTGGCATAACAATTTTAGCAAGTTGTAAAAGCACGCTTAGAAATTTCCTAATGTCCATGCATTCCATTGAGAAAGAGCGCATGCAGATCACAACTTGGCTCGGGCATTAGACTTTTGCCCCCAAAGCCGCAGCTCTTGCCATTGACTGGTTTCTTCTAATTGATGCCAAGTTCATGTCATCTCATGTCATGTAGGGAATGGGCTGTAAAAGGTTGATTCTGCAAAGTTGTGCTTACCTCACAAAAGTTGATTGGGTTGTGGTGAGTTTCACATTTTTTATCCTCCACTTAATCTTTTTCGGATGTGCATTGTATGTTAGTTTTTTTTTCTTTTTTTTTTTTTTTCAATTTTTTGATGTAGCTACAGTGACAATCTTCCACAAGAGGACTTGGCAAACTTCATCACATTTTTTTCAGACAAAAATCATTTGTATGAGTCGAGGAATTTTTTTGTTGGACCCAAAAACCTGGAAAGTTCAGGTTTCCAATGCAGATCCAAACCTGCCAGGAAATGCTCACCTGGTGTAAGCAGCTTTCCATGGCCTATTCAATGGCATTAAAATTAGGAAAATTGTCCAAATGTGAACCACAGCCCACCAGTGCACCATCCATTGGAAACCATGGTTGTCATTCATTCACAACATGAACGACAACTGAGTTACGAAGGCTTTTATAACTGAATCCTATAAACCCTTATGCTTTCACCTTACATTGAATGTCTTATGTTAATCGGTAAGTATTGCAGATAAGTAACTAGGGAATGTAAGTGGTTTCTAATGTATATAGGTAAATATATAAGATATATTTGTATCATAAATTTAGAGGTTTTATAAATTTGTTTTAAATTTCTGAGAAATTTATTATTTAATGTTTGTAATATTTAAATACGAATGTTGCGCATTATTTAAACATGAAATTTATGTGCACAACTTTCATGTGTAAATAAAATGAATAAACATATAATATTCATGTCTGAACAATGCATATGACATTAATATTCAAACCATACAAATAAATGAATGACATTCATATTTATTTCATACAAACTTATGAAAAACAAATTTCATGTAATAATTATTGTCAAATCATGAGCGCTGAAATTTGTGATGTGATGACTACCGGATAGGATAAATATGTAAATACATGTGACAATAATGTAATGAAAAAATGCTTCCTACCCACATACATAATCCATTTTGTATGTTCCATTCAATGCTTGTTCACTCTTTACTTATAAATGAATAGATTCCAGTTGCTTAATTGTAAATGCTATATCAATTCGTTAGTATTCTATGTTTGTTAATGATTTTTGGTTGTGGAATCAATGTACAATAGTTGGTTCATACCCTTTATTATTTAGAAGCCCCCATACATAAATAGTAAAGAGAAGTGGTCCTTTAAGAATATTTTCTGAAGGTCATCCTTTTCCTTTTCAAACTATCATAAGAATGCGGTAGCTTGAGGGTGAGGGCCTGAAAATTAAAGGAGGTCCAGAGGAGCAACTCTGCCCTCATCATAAAGTACAAGAGGCTTTTTTACTTCAATGGCAGAAGGTTTGCATGTGAATGGTGGAAGGTCCATTCAATTGACAAAAGCATAGTCCATGCATGAAGAAACCTTGGAGTACTTTGCGTGTAGGGTAAGGTACTGAGGCACCAGGAGTGGGGCATTCTCAAAATGGGTGCCTGGATGTGAGGTGAGAGTCAATTTCAGCATTGAATTTTAAGAATGTCCCACTCTCCCATTTGGAGGCAGTGTTGGTTTGCTTGTTTTTTTATTCAAATTTGTAATTTAGCGGAGGTGGTGATCATTCATGAGACAACTAAAGCACATGGCTACAAAAGAAAAAGAAGCAACTAAAACTAAAGAGTATCATTATAGATATTATTTGCTATCCTGTTGGAACTTAGTACAAAAATATGGTGATTTTTTAATGAAAAATGTCTGAGATCTGGCAACTAGAAAGCTTGAAAAACTCTTTTTGTGCCCATTTTCAAAATCAATTTCACCACTGTGACAAAATTTGACCCTAAAAAAATACCCTGCTTCAAGGGCCTTCCTAAAGTAGAACTTGAATCGAATGTAACAATGCCTTCCAATGTCGACATAGAAAAATCAAGGCGGAAATGATGTAGAAAGAGTTAGGCAGTCATTTAGGATAGCTGTTCACAATGAAACCTAGTAAAACAATAGATCTTACACCGAAAAGACCTAGGCCAAGAAATGTCATGAATTAAACATGATGTGAAATAGATCTTCCACCAGGAAGTCCTAGGCCAATGAATCTCATGAATTAAACGTGACATGAAGTATTCTGCTACGGAAGTTGCCCCTTCAGATATACTACAAAATGATGGTCAAGTCTTTGTCACATTCCAGCTTACAACACTCTCAAATATAAAAATCATACAACCTATAGAAGAAAAGAAAATTGAGATCAAAGTATCCCAACTACATTAGAAGGAGCACATTGACTGACAGAACTGCATCCTTGTTTTTTCATCCTTCAAATAGTCTCAACAAGGGAGGACACTAAATCAGCAATGGGTCCTTATTGCAGGTGGTACAAAAGCATTATCTGGTTCTTTTTTTTCCTTCTCTGCCCTTGGCCCAGACACAAAATTTGTGTCTGGTGATGACCAGACACATCTTGGTTGTGTGATTGGGCAGTCAGGGAAAAAAAGAAACAGACAATACTTTTGTACTTTCTACAATAATGACGTATTTCTGATTTAACATCCTCCCTCTAAAGGCCCGAAAAGTAAAGAACAAGAGTGGGACATGTGCCTTTAGTATTTTGCACTCTAGTGGATTTTGGCCTTTGCCTTGCTTGGAAGACAAGTTCTCTTTGAAAAAAAGAAACTTTAGCTTCTAAGAACAAGGCAAACAATCCAATAAAAATCGATGATCAAAACCACCACTCAGAAGACAAATGGACGACAAAATAGAAGGCCAAAGAAAGGCCAAAAGATACGCAGCCAGCAGGAACCAACCAAGGGAGAGAGGAACAACTAGGCTACCCTTGATCCTTCTGGGCACTTCCTGTTTTCCTATGCATTTCTTCACCTAGCTCCTTGTAGGTACTTCCCAAGTGGTTTTCTGATCCACCAGTAACTACCCACTAGCGACCCCCTCCACTGGAAACTCATTAGGAGTGGAATTCAGTTGTTTATAAAAGTGTCCACACTCCACACCTTGGTAACCAATCCTGCAAACTCTACTACCTCCTCCTCACATACATAGGTAACTAGGTATGTAAGTAGGTATTATATTTGCCCCTCACATCACCCACGGAGCTATCCATGTAGCTGGGTAATAAGTATCATACATAAGTGGGTAAAGAATGTAAGTGGTTACCTATTGCCTAGATAGGTATGTAGGTAATTTAAACCTTATCTGAATCACCAAGGTGTCCACTCTCCACACCTTCTCAAGCTGCCTATATTGCAAAGTTCCCTACTACTTCCATCTCACCTAGGTAACTACCCATGTAAGTGGGTAAGTATCATACTTGTTGCTCACATTACTTGGGGTAATCTTACCTATGCAAATGTGCAATAAGTATCATAGGTAAGTAGGTAGGGAATGTAAGTGATTACCTATTACCTTGCTAAGTAATTATGTAATATAAAATCATGCTTGATTCACCCAAGGTGTTCACTCTCCACACCTTATTAATTGGACTTCACTATACTTCAAACCTTACTATTTCTCCCCTCACATTACCTATGTAGACTACTTATGTATAAGTGGGCACTTAGGCCACTTTAGATGAGGGTCCAATGTCCAAGGTCCAATGAAATAGAGAAATCCTATTGGCCAAGAGCCATAAACTGGGACCACAGCCTTTAGATGAGAGTCCAAGACCAAAAAGTGACAAATCAAGGCTAAACCGACATGGCACCATTTTGGATGGAAAACCAAATGGTTTGAACCAGAAACAAAAAAGGAGCTAGTTGGAGAGCTTATGATTTGAAGAACCAAGATGCAAGGTAAGGTCCAGGGCAGAGTCCAACTCAAGGATTCAATTTACTTCAAATGAGTCTGAATTGGTTCCTAGGAATTCAGACCCTAGGCCCCATCTAAAGTGCCTAAGTATCATAGGTATATAGGTAGGGAATGTAAGTGGTTACCTATGACATAGGTATGCTAGTAGTGATCGACCATGGTTAGTGCATGGCCCAATCATGGTCCTAGCCACATGATCGACCATGGTTAGTGCACCTATCATGGCTAGGAGGAAATTGCTATGTACTCTCAGCAGATCAGCTGCGAGGAACAAATGGAAAAGGAACTCTCGCGGAATGAAATTGGTGTGGGAGTTGTTTTTGTAAACGGGAAATGGCTTTTTTGCTTCATCAGATAGATATACATCTGGTGTATAAACTCAGAACTTGCCCACATGAAGTCCTCCTACATGATTCTTATACCTCCTGCATGCTAGCAGGAGGTATAAGAATCCCAAGCAAGCAATATATTTCGGCTGAATGGGAAAGGGGGATTTGCAAAAAATGAGTTTCTACGAATTCTCCAACAGCCAGCAACAGCCTTTGCAACAAGCTTAGCTCATCTAATTTGGTGCCACTAGTGGCCAGTGATCCCAGCTTCAGAAAATTCCCAAACGTAAACCGACAGATATCAGCAAGCTAGCCGTGTGGAAGATGCTTAATCCGACTTCTTCCCCCCCCCCTCACGCCCCACGTGCAAAAGAAAAATAGTGTTGAAGATGACTGATACGTGACGTCGCTACTTGACAAAATTGCAGCACCCGTGGTTTTTTCCTTCCTCCTTTTATGGACCTTCACACTTTGGAGGTTTGTTTGCCGGCAGATTCTTAAGTCTTTAGATCTAGACTATTTACCAAATGCTGATGTCTTTTGCTGACAGTAGCTTGGCGTCTTCAAGTTGACTGGTAGAGGTTTGAATACTACCGTGTCCACGCAGCTGCAGTTGTTGCAGCTTTCTTTTTCGGGGGGGGGGGGTACAGATTAAGTTTTTTAATCTTACTTTTGTGCACCAATTGCTTGCTGCGGCGTCTAATTAATGGGTGTCTAATATTATGTTGAATTTCTATATTTTCATGAATCTATGATCTTCTAGTTCACTAATTAATATTGTAGCTCTGAAATTGCTCTAATTAACTTGTCAACCTACAAGCCGTGAAGTGTGTGACTCTAGAGTCTGAGATCAAGTAGGATGATGCGGGCGCTCCTAGATCTGGAGGATTCAGTAACGGAAAGTTCTACCTGTTCATCAGCACAATCGGTCCACCAGCAAGTCGGACGTTGTCTAGGTAGTTCCTTCAACTTCTACATGTCCTCCCGACAGTTCCTGGCAATCGTGACTGGAATTTGTGGGCTCTGCAGGGCCGTACCAGAATATTCACAATGGTGGATGATCCAGCTCTACGGTGGGTTATAGAGACGCGAACCACCACCGTCCATGAAACATCCAAGGGACTTTCCGTTACCGTCTATCCACCATCTGCAAGCAACCACTAAACCAAAGCTTGCTGTGTCAATGATGATGAGAAGGTTCGGCGCACCGGCAGGGCCTGAGAATTAGCTGGTCTTCAGCATCAGATATCAGGCTATGAGTACTACAGATAAAGTTTGAGCACATTCGGGGATGGTTCTTGTTCTTCTTCCTTGTATCAGGGTCGCTGCAGCTCGTACCTCTCAGTTCGGATTTGAACAGAACCAGAACACAACTGAAGATCGATCCAGTCAAGCTAATCTAGAATTGAAGGACCACTATCAGAATTCATCGTCATCATCATCATCATCATCATGAAATATGGATTGAAGTTGATTATCTGGATCAAGAAGAAAATTCTGCGGTGTGATCTGTTCGGACACACAAGCTTGGCACATGAACTAGCTAGTGGCTGTTCACGCAACTGGTGCGCGAAGCTGCCTCGGACTGCAGTTGGCTGTGCCCGTAGGAACACCGTCGCTGGCCGTCGTTGCAGCTGTAGTGGTAGCTATTACCGTCCTCTCTTCAACTCTTTTCAAGAGCTGGGACAGGAGGGAATCACCAGCCACCAGTGCACCAGTTCAGGATGAGGCCGTTCAAGCCGTTTGGGGATGATCCAAAAACACATCCTCTTCCCCTGCCCAAGGATTTTTTAGCCCCCTTCTCTGCCCCAAAATTTTCCCCTCTTACCTAATTCCCCCATTCCTACCTACCTCCCCCCTCCTACCTCACTCACCTCATTTCCCGCGCATTCCATCTCCAGATCT
>Ga0116228_10005796_pt1 | contig 11029 bp, 5 predicted proteins | sample S1TSphfallax_2_FD_89694 | JGI IMG/M metagenome (GOLD analysis project Ga0116228, IMG submission 89694) | Host-associated microbial communities from peat moss isolated from Minnesota, USA - S1T2_Fc - Sphagnum fallax MG | ecosystem: Host-associated > Plants > Peat moss > Unclassified | place: USA... | reverse complement strand
CCTCCTTTTATACTGATTTTTGCTGTTACAGAAAACACAGTGGTTTCCAGTGTTTTTGCATGTGATGCATTTGACAGTGGTGTTCACAACCTTGTTCATTATTATTGTGCAGGATCTTGCCAACTTAACTGCAAAGTCTGATCGATGTGATCTGCTTCAGTTTCTTCATTCAATTGAGGAAGTAGTTGCAATGGAAAAACAAAATGCAAACTTTTGAACATCAACCAACTTCTCACAAGGTGGGTTAAAACTGCTTCTGAACTCCCACAATATTTTGTGTATTTATAATACAAGTCACACAGACAACACCCAACCTTGGTATATGCAGTGTGATTGGTAGCCATGTGAGTTTCAGCCAAATCTGGAGGCCTGTTTGTAAGTTGTGGAATTGGCCTAATTCTAGGTATGAAAATTGGGCTTACAAGGGGGTGAAATTTGTCCAATTCACTGTTTCTCTTTTGGAATCGACTCATTCATAATGCATTGTATGGATCAGGCTGACAATAAACCCCAAATTTTGAGTCACTTGTAGTGCAAGTGTCTCTACACAAGTTTATAACCTGATGAGTTTTTGTTCAATTGGTACTAAAGAAAGCTTCATTTTATGTCACATTTGTTTTGTCTAAAGGTTAAGAGAGCCTCTCTTGCTCTAAATTTTATCCAGCCATAGATGTGTATCAATTGCATATTTTTCAATATTCAGCTATCATTGTTGAGAAACAGGAAAGAGTACCTCAGGAGGTTTCTGTGAATGGTAATGGCCAATGGAAGATTCATTACTTCAAAACATGGATGCAATTATGTCACAAACCAAGGGCAACAGACTGACTCTTGAAAGGAAAACTGTGTTGGTGAGTGATCAGGTGTAGATTTGTTTCATCCTTTTCTAGTCTGGTCTGCCTTTTTCAGTGTAAGCAATATGAGGGGCGAATTATGTTGATGCAGAAGCCAACAATTTGTTCCCAAGACCAGTAAAATACAGCAGGAGCTTACATATTTGGCAAAACTACACAAATGTCAAATGTGTAGTTTTGCAGTGGGTTGCATGCTAAATTGTAGGCAATGTGCAATTTGCAGATAGATTGCATCTTTCTATTGCTTCTGTCCTTCTATGATGCTGTAAGAATGCATATTTCCCAAGGAAAATTGTTGTAAGGAGATTGACACTATGTGAATTCCTTGCTGTGAATTCTTTTCCATACTGTGGGTTATATGCACTATCAATATTTTGTGACAGTCTCATGAGATTGATGTGCTTGTACAAAATTACCTGCTAATTGAATATAACAATATTATCTTCTGGAGCATTTGCAAATGGCTCTGCTAGTCTGTTTTATCTTTTGCGTTAATCCTTGTTGCTTTTAAGCTGCAGTTTGTTTTAGTGGCAAAACACTATAGGTGGATGTTGATAGTAAATCTCCAAAAAAGAAGCGTTTTGATAAAGTAGATTCCTTCTATTTACAGTAATTTGATGATTTAAATCTCCAAAAAAGTTTAATACATGAAAGCAAATATCTATTTGGGGAATCTCCAAAAAAGATATGTTTTTGATAAAATTCATGGCATGAGAATTTGTACCCAAAAAAAAAGAAGAGAGATCTTTTTGTTAAGGTAAGGTGAGATACATTAATTAGTTCATGTTTCCCATGACTTCAAAAATGGTAAATCAAATTAGGTTTACTAGTCGTGAGTATGATTTTTTTCATATTGCACAACAAGCAATCTACACTCAATGATTAAAAATGAATTTTGAAGAAGACTAAGAGGGAGCTTATAAAGGACTAATACATGAGCGCTTTCAATGCAGTGCTTTTCTATTTGGCAAAATTTTGACACTGCCAAGAAAAAAAGTCCATTGTGTATTGTGTAAAGGGATGTTTTTGTGAAATAAATACAAGAATTTGCCACATTTTTGACGGAAAAAAAAGTTAGAGAATGTAGGTCACCAGAACTGCCCAGAATTCCAAAAAGTTTCTACTGTTTGGTCTGACGGATTCCGAGAAGCTTCTACTGTCCTGTCTGACCCCTAGCCAAATTTGGCTCCTTCCTCTCGTGGATGATTGCCGGTCCACCTACTTGACAAAATTGAAAAAAAAAAAACGCTGTTTCAATACTTTCCACTTTCCACCATCGTAGAAAAAACCCTTGAAAGTAGCTCCATTTTAGTTTACGTAGGGAATCTCCACTGGCAGCAGTAAAATATAGTGTACACTGTACTTTTGACACTGTATAACTTTTATGTAGGAAACTGGGTTTGGGCCTGTAAATTTGCAAAAGATACACAACACTTTTAAAATGCCTTGAAAAAGAAAATAACTGTTTTTGATTGGCCAGCCATGAATGATAGGCTCAGGTGGTGGCATCAAAATAGGCTCTGGTCTTATATTGTCCAATTTTTCATGTTTATCACCTTTCAGTTCAAATATTTACACATTCATAGTATCGATTAACCAAGTCAGCTTCCTTCTAGTCCACTTGGTTCATATTGCCTTTTGACTTCAGTCTACAAATAACCCACCCATTTCCAAGTATGAATTACTGATAAAGATCTCTGGACAATCAAGGATTTGATCATTTGAAACTTTCTTTGCCATTAGTGGAATTGTGATTGCTTGGTCACTCCATATGAGGTAAAAGCATGTTTTAACAACTGAAAATGAGTAATATGGACATACTTGAAATGAACAACATAACCAAAAAAATGAAGTATGAATGTACAAATGTCCATTAATAATTTTTTTTTCCTACAATATAAATACAAATAAAAGTTTAAGGAGATTGTCATTTGGTCTTCATCAATCATCTACTCAACAAACCATGCCTCCATAGCCTACATCCCCAGAAATTGGGGTTTGAGGTGAGTTTATGATTGACAACCAGGGATCCTACAAATTCTTATGGGTAGTGTCCAAGCCTACGAAGTATGTTATTCTCGAGATCACCACCACAAAGCACATGTTTTCAAAGATCACTCCCACAAATACATGTTCTCAAGACCATCCACTTTATGGACCCACACAAAGTATTATTATCTTAACTGCTTGCCATGTAAGATGACACATCATCAACTTTAGCACTAGGTAGCATTGTTTATTTAAATTCAAGTATAAAATTGTCATTGGTAATGTTGAGTCATTATTGACTTGCAATTAGGTGTGATTCTAGCAGAAGTGATTCTATTGACATTAATAGAGATGTGCCCTAGTTCACGAAGACTTTCATTAATTATTTAAATGAAATCATCAGCAATTTGTTAAGTTAGAAATCCAATGAATCCATCACATCTCTTAGTAATTGATGGCAAGAGGTATGGACAAATGAATGCATTAAAAATTAATTAGATTAAAAATTGACACATGGCATTTATTATTTAAATTAAGTTATTTAATATTAATTTGAATATCTATAATATTAATAAAAAATCATGTAGTCAACATACAACGTTGATTACATAGTCAAGATACACCATTGACCACATTAAAGTTTTATTAGAGTTGAAACTTTGGATCCAATGTGATAACCCATTTCCATTGACATCCAACCACTTCATTTGATATGAAATAAATTGAGTAACAGTTATATTTATTATGTTGTTTATTACGAATGTTATGAAAAAGTCAACATACTATCTCAAAATTTAAAAAAATTCATTTAAAAAGTTTTTTCCAAGATGTACATATTTTTAATATTAAAAAAAGCCATTTAATTTGATTAAAAATGCATTTTTATTTTTTATTTAATAAATTTCAACAATATGTCTTGAATTTTTTTTCTTGTTTTAGATAACATAATTTGTGAATAAGCCTATTTTTTAAAAAATGAGTTTTTTTCTCCTAAAATATTTGATTGTTGATGATAACATGTAATATCTAAATGATTAAACACATAATATTAAGTTAATTATTATAATATATATATATATATAAAGTTCTAACAGTATGTAAATAATTATTAATTTCTACACATATAACTTTTTGGTATTGTAAATTGTATTAATATTTATTTAATAGAATAGTTTCATTTAATTTTCTGAAAAGGTCTTTTCATTTTTGAAAATAAACTTAATACAAACTATAATGTGTTTAAATGTTGTACGAATACCAAATTCCTTATAAATAAATAAATAATTATATTTATTAATTTATAACTAATTTTAACCAAAAAAAGAAATTTAACAAATTAAGCATAAATAAAATCGAACTAAACTAAAACACTAAGTAATAAACCCATTTCACTTATATGAGATGCCATACTGAAATGGGTTAAAAACTTCGACCTATGTTTCCTAATAGTGTGAATAAACCTAGGGGAACATAAATTGTTATGTTAAGGTTTTCACGACCTAGTAAATATTACAGCTAAAAACTAATAAATTGTCAATGGCAATCAAATTGACAAACTGAATGTTTAGGGCCCTAAATTGTAATGAGCTGCACAGCTGGTAAAATTAATTAATGGAAGCTTAAGGGTGGTAATCAATATAACAATTCACTAATGTTTTGTTGAATTATGGACCAGCTTATATGGACGCATCATATCGTTGTCTTCATGGTCGGAGATGTGACAATGCCACACATATCCAGGTCCTAGTGTTGGATCAAATGGAAATGGCTGACCACCTTGGGTGGTAAACTTGATGATGATTCTGGTGACACTAGCTGGAAAAGCTAGCATTGTGTCTTTCCATCCGATCTGGTTTGGTAGTGGACCTTGGGGTTCCTCACTGAAGCAGCTGGTGGTGGCATTGTTGTTGGTGTTGTTGGTGTGTAGATTGAAGGGTACTTGTAATGAGCATCCACCTTCCATATACAGGGACTGGTTGAATGACTGTTGATTTAGAAATTGGAACTGGATCAGGTGGACATGCATGGGGTGTGCATCCGGTGTGAAATTGATGAACTCCCAAACCTCTGTGGAACCCACAACAGGGTAGAAGGACACAGGCTGTGTCCATGTCAGGTTGTTTAGGAGATCTTGTATGGGATTTTGTTGAGTGTCATCAAACTCCTGCATATGGGCTTTCCGCCAATATGCATCTTTTAGGCTTATGATGGGATCGGGTTTTCTAAGTCGAGATGGGATTGGAATATGGTTTTTTAGTGGGTATTTTGTTCGGTTGTTTACTATGAATTTCATGACTGATTTGGTGCCAACAGGGCACAAAGCAGGTTCTGCATCCGGATAGGGAGCTGCCCCGGAGTTGTTCATGAAAATCTGAGAACCAGGAACTAGAGAAAAATCAATTATGAGATCTAAGCGTTCGGAAGGACTAATGATCACAGTGGACAGGTTTTGTGGTTTTTCTAGGAGACCGCCATCTGTCCCGATCTTCACAAAGGAGAGTCTTTGATCACTCAGCGAAAGCTCAAACACACGAGCATTCGCAGCGTTTAAGAGGCGGAATCGGTACTTCCGCGGCTGGACGTTGAGGTAAGGCCAAACCTTCCCATTCACAAGTATAGTGTCTGCGTAATACTCCGAGCACCAGTTGGGGTGGATCTTGGGGGAATCTCCTATGCTGGGAAAATTGATAGAACCGTTGGGGAAGAACTGCTTGTCCCCTATGACGAGGGGTACTTCGAACTGTTTCGTGGGCACCCATGCTGGAGTTTTTTCCTCTGGGGGTGACTCTACGATGTAAAATCCAGCCAAGCCTGCATTAATGTTCAGCCTCGTGATTCCAAAAGCGTGGTCATGATACCACAACGCTGTGGGTTTTTGAACATTTGAATAGGTGTAGTTTTGTGTGATGTAAGCTGGTCCATACTCCCCCTTGGCTGTGTACCACGCATCTGGGTTCCCGTCCGACGCACTTTCTGTCGCGCCACCATGGAGATGTGTAACTGTTGGTACTCCTCCACGCTTTGGATTCGCCCACTGAATGGTTCTGTCCACCGTAAACATTGGCTGCTCATCTTGGATATGGTTTTCAAACCGAACGTACGACTTTGACCTCTGTGTTGCCCGCAGTGTTGGCCCTGGATACGTTGCAGTTGTAGCGCTTGTCCCGAACGCATACAGAGGTGTCGGCGGTAGATCCCTGTGCAGCTTCTGCAGCCATATACAACCATGAGGTCCACTTTTAGAGTAGAGTTGCAAATTGAAAGGCACTGAGCGCAGATGATCGGCTTCAGTCCAAGATGCATAAACAATGTTAGAAGTTAGCAAAATCCTTTTTCCAGCCTCCACAATCTGGTCTCATCAGGCAGGCATGCTAGTTCAACATGCTCTTGCACCAGATCAAATTCATTCCAATTTCTAGCACCACTCTAAGAGCCTGAAACCCATACCCAATCTGAGCCACAGGAAAATGGAAACAGCTTGGAATATAAGAAGCCGGATCAAGAATATTCAAAGACCTGGAGATGGTAAGTCTTGAAGGCACGGATGAAAGAAATAGAGAAACCAGAGATCAAGGGTCAAAGGTGATACGAGTGAAGCTCCAGGCAAGCTCTTCAAAAGAGAAACCTTAGCCTTTTCCTGCAGGTTGGTTAAAGGGCACTGGGCTACTAAACAACAGTTCTAGATTTCTGTAATCATGCTACCAAAATCGTTGCCAGAGCTCTCCATCATGGCTAGACTCATAGATACGCGCAAAGTATTAATCTCATAACAACAATCAATGAAACCAACCACAACTAGATCTATACATCTAGCTTCCTGGAAAGGTACTTTTTTTTCCCCGCAGAAGCTAATTACAAAATTTAGAAGCGAAGAAACGTCACCTGGGTGATCTTGTAGGCACCGAGAGTGAGTTGTGTGCAGTTGCTGAGGTATATGTTTTTCGGTCGCGGTAATTTGTCCACAAATTTCTGTAGATTTGGAGATGGCACCAGATTTTGGCATACAGATTGAACCGATGGAGGCGTCTTTCCTGCGTCAGATGGCAAGAAAAATAACGTGCTGATGAAGCTCATGACCCACACAATCCGAACCATCGACGTTGCAGTACTACTCAGGCTAGAATATGGGCCGCGTTGCCCCATATTACGCAGACGACCCGCAGCTCTCACCTTCCTTAGTTTCTGCTTTGCTGCTGATTCCATCTGCTAGAAACAAAAGCACACCACCAATGTTTAGTTCCGGTCCTTAGAATAGATGATTGAGAGCAACGTCGATAAGTGGGCAATAGAACTGGATCTCGACAGACAAGAAAAACACACCACCTGCGTACTTCGACACTGATAAGGTTCAGAGTACTAGGAAGCTGCTAAAGGCAAACAGTAGGTTTAGTACATGTATATTATAGCAGGAGAAGTGAGTTATGCAAATCATCTGCTGCTAGTACCAGGTTTCGTACAAGGACTTGAAGCAAGTTCTTTATGCACGTGGTGCTCCGAATGAGCTCTCTGAGCTAGCTAGAATCCGAGCAATCCATTCTGGAATTCTAGATCCTGAAGAGCAGTTTGAACAGTCGATTGACTAGGGCGCGAGGTAGACAAGCAGCAGTACTCGACAAATATTCTGGCCTTATGTAAGAATGTTGGAACTGAATATAAATGTGGGTTCTAGTCGCATTGACACAAATTCATTTATTATATATCCAGAAAACTTGCAGCTGGACGTCTATGTATATAATCTAGGGAGGAACTAGACATGAATAAATTATAATCTCACAGAGCTTGTTCTTTTGGTTTGTATATAAAAGGCAACGAGTGTGGATTGAAGACACAGCTGCATACCTTGTATAACAAGCAGTTCAACGCCCACAAGCTAGTCGAGAGGATTAGAAAGGAATAACAAAGCACGAATGATGAAAGAATCACACTACTACCTGCGATGTCTAGGCGCCCAACTGCTGCACAACTCGAGTGCAGATAAATCTAGTCCGTGAGGCTGCAAATCTACAGGTCTAGTACTACAGATAGCATGAGAATAATGGAGATGATCAGCTGCAAATTTGAATCTAGGAATCTACTGCAGGTAGCCTGAGAATACTATAGATCAGCTGCAAATTAATCTAGAAATCTTGTGCACAGGTAGCACGAGAAATACTAGTATAGATCAGGTGGAAATCTAGTAGAAATGTAGTGCACAGGTAGCACGAGAAATACTAGTATAGATCAGGTGGAAATCTAGTAGAAATGTAGTGCACAGGTAGCACGAGAAATACTAGTATAGATCAGGTGGAAATCTAGTAGAAATCTAGTGCAGGTGCATGATTCTAGAATGATACGGCTAGAGGCTGCAAACGATCAGCAACTCATGAAAGCCGCAGAAAACAGTAATATTAATCTCTCAGTGATCACATGAGACTAATTTGGTGGAGTTTGCAAGTGAATCTTTTGCAGATGATCAATAAATCTTGCGGGTTTATCGAAAGAGGAAAGAAGAAGAAGAAGAAGAGCGACTACTGCACCGCGCTTGGCACTTTTGCAGTCTCTTTCATGTCTAGGCTCCAAGTTGTGTATTGGATTCTGTGTCTCCCTCTAGCCCATGTTATACTTGGTCTCCACTCACTATGCTGCGGCTAATATCGTGTCCGGGTCTTTTTCCATTTCATTTCTCAGGTTCTGCAACGGAAGCTGCTTACAATGGAATTCTTAAATCTTGTAACATAAGTATTTGCTTCACCTCACGTGATGGTTTTTGGTCTTGCTTCCCGCAGTGTTTTTTGTATTTTTTGCAGGAATTTCGTATGCAGCCTACGTGGTGATCACATAGGAAGATGTACAAAAGATGGCGAATTTGGCCCAGCGTTTTTTTTTGGCGACTTTTTTTGGATAAAGTTTTGTACAGATCTGTTTTTCCAGTTTGATTTCAATGAAATTTACCTTTTTCCGGGGAAAATTCGCAAATTTTCAACCTCACAAAATTGAAGAATAAAGATCTCTGGTGGTAATCCTCCTTAGGAAGATTTAGCCAAGTCTGGTTATGAACTATAAACCATATATGGAGGACAAAATTTTCATTATCCTTCCATATTTCTAGCTATTTACTGAAATAAATATAGAAATCTAGTGAAATTTTCCTTCTTTTTTCCTGACTTCTGGCGATTGAAACTCTAGAGAATAACTTCATTTTAGAGATTTTCATTTGTAATTTCGCCTTTTTGGCGAAATGTCGCCAATGAAAAAAAAGCTGGAACTCTCATCCCCCCTCCCTAAAACCATTCATACTATTACCAAAATGTTTAATAAAAATCCCAGTGTGGAACTGAGTGTTTTTAGTTTTCAATCTGGTTATATGACCACGGGAGTTGAGGAGTTCAGTTGATCACTCATGAGACAAGTTAGTCAAAACTTGAACATACTTTCATACTTCCAAACAATAAAGTTATCCATAGGGTCCTCCCCAGTCCCATACCCTGTCCCATCACCTGTCCAGATTTCGTCCCCTGTTTTCGGTTATCCGTAAAGTCCCAAAACTGAGGGTGAAAATTTGAAACTAGGGATCAGAGGAGAAAATAAGGGGTGAGATGGGATGTGACTTTTTTTTGGGGGATTCTTTTTTCCTGTTCGAGCACACTTGAGGAACTGTTTTGGAACATTCTTGACATTTTTTCTGGGGGCAGATTCAAAGGGACTTTTTAAAAACTTTTTTCAGGCTTTTTCTCTTTGTTTGAGCACACATGAGATACTTCTTTGAAGGTTTTTTGCCAATTTTTTTTGTTTGGGCACATTTGACCAAATTTTCCTTTGCTTTTGTTGCCCTTTTTTTGGGGCACATTTTGAAATTCTTAGGGACACTTCTTTTTTGTGGCATATCTCTTTTGTATGACAACCTTTTTTGGATGGCACATTTGAAGGACTTCTTTGAATTTTTTTTGTAGGGCACATTTCAATGATTTTTTTGGTTTAAAAAAAAAAGACCTTTGTTAGAAGGCATACTTGAGAGACTTTTTAAACACTAAACATTTGGGCATTTAAAAATAAGTCTCATTACAAAATAATTTTAGAATTTGAAGTATGAACTAGCGAGGATGACTTTTAGAGCTTGTTCAACATGCAAAACTATATAAGTGAGTTATTCAGTTTTCATTTTTTTCCCCCTTCATTTGTTTGAGTTTCTCACTTGAGCCTCTTCCAACTTGATTAAGGCTTAAGCTTACTTACATGCTTGTTTACATTTACATTGTTCATTTTCCCCTAGTTTGCTTAGACTTATCCTAAGGTTTTTTATTGTTTTTTTGTGTTTTTAAGGTTTAGTTTGTTTTCTTGCTATTTTTAGGATTTGGGGTGTTTAGGGTCTATTTTTAAAGTTTAGGCGGTTAGGGTTTGTCCCAAAAAAATTTAAGTGGTTTTTTTATTGGGTGTTTTTTTTACATTATACCTTCTTTTAATGGTGAGGCTTTCCATAATACTTTCGAGTTCAGTAGTTCTTCATCAAGTAGTGATGAGAAGAGGTTCCAAAGGATGCACAGGCAACATTAAATGGTGTTTGCAACATCATGGTTAACATTAGCACATTGGAGCTCTTTAAAGCGAATGAATTGGAGTTGGGTGTTCAGAAAAATTGGTCGATTGAAATGTGGGGGCTCAAAAGGTGTTTGTCACAATGCAAGCCACTATAGTTTTGTTCTTGAAACTTTAACAAACTTTAGTTTGTTAGAATTTGATGAATTATGTACAGTAATGGTTCCCACCATCTAGGCCCATGCAAAGGCTATGAGCAAACCCATCCTTAGGTGGTACCACTAGAAACCACCTCAAAGAATGGTTAAAGAACCAAAAACAACCAAATCATTTTTTTGAGCCCTTTTCATTAAATATTTTCACAATTATAAATTATTATTTTTCATGTTTATCAATTGCATGTTCTAATATATGGCTTGAATTTTGTTTTGGAATTTAAAAAATTGAAAAATTGAAAAAATCTATATTCCTAATTAAAATGGCCTTTTCAAAAACTAATAGCTTTGACTTTGAAAATTCATAACTATATCATATTTAATCAATTAATCACCAAATATTTTTTTTAAAAAAAATTTCCAAATAAATTTAGAAAAAAATTCATAAAAAAATTCTTAAATCATGTTCCAAATTTGTGTTTTTGACCAAAAAGTTCAATGAAAAAAAATAGGCGTTAT
>Ga0116228_10005794_pt1 | contig 11033 bp, 5 predicted proteins | sample S1TSphfallax_2_FD_89694 | JGI IMG/M metagenome (GOLD analysis project Ga0116228, IMG submission 89694) | Host-associated microbial communities from peat moss isolated from Minnesota, USA - S1T2_Fc - Sphagnum fallax MG | ecosystem: Host-associated > Plants > Peat moss > Unclassified | place: USA... | reverse complement strand
GTATCTTATATATTAATTCACTTTGTCCGTGCGTGCGTCTGTCCGACGCGACGGTTCCGCGTTTGGCAACCAAATACAGTTTTCTCTTATTAACATTAATTAGGTATCGATTTAAATAATGTTATTAACATTATTTAGATTACACCTGTATTAATGTTAACGCGCTATTAAGGTTATTAACATTAATAACGGAAAGCGATGTGTAAAAACACTGTTCGCAAATAATGTGAGTAACATTAATTACGGAAACCGGTGTAGTTGCAAAAGACGTGACATGGCCATGAAGTTGAAATTGTAATCACAAATCTCACAACTAGGCTAGAATTTTTCATCCATTGCCATGGATGATCTTTAGTATGATGTGGAACCCCAATTTGTGATTATATTTGTGACAACATTTGGGATAGTTGCATGTTACCAAATGTGCCATGGATGGGTGGTTAAGATTTAACCATGTGATAATTTTAAAAGCCAATGGCCATAAAACATGTGGCAATTTTCCATTTGTTCAAAAAAGATATATTATAATTATAATAATCAAATATTATAGTTACAACCATTAAATATTATAATTAATCAATTATAATATATCCTAGGCTAAACTATAATAAGCAACATATTCTAGGTTAGATTAAGGTAAAATAGGCTACCTAGCATAGGGTAAGTAGGTAGGTAGGATCCTATTTATTTTGTTCAAGACAAGCCTTTTGATTAGTTCATCCCAAATGGTGCATGCACTATGTTTATAATGCATACCATGAATCTAGTCCATTCTTTCATCTAGTTATATATTTTACAAGTTTGAAATTGTAGACAAAGGATATGGGATAAATTTTAATGAAAATGAAACATTACAACACTACAACATTATCACATCCTTTGTTCCATACAAAAACGTTATCATATATCCACACAATAAAATATTTACTATTTTCCCTAACTATTTACTACCTACTACCTACAAACTAATCTACCATATTGATTAATTAATTAATATAAAAACATTATGACATATCCACACAATAAAATACTTACTACTTAACTTAGCTATTTACTACCTACTATCTATCCTACTTATAACATACCACTTAGGCTACACACTTACTATCTACTACCTAACCTACTTAATAAATTAATTACTTAGCCTACATTTAATAAATTACTTGTTTAACATAGCTAATTTATTAAAATAAATACAAAAACACTACGACATATTCACAAAATAAAATACTTCTTGCTTAACTTATAAACTACCTACCTACTACCTACTAGTGTCTATCCTACTTATTACATATTACTTAGGTTACATACCTACTATCTACTACCTAACCTACCTAATAAATTAATTACCTAGCCTACATTTAATATATATATTTTAACATAGCTAATTAGTTAATCAATTAATACAAAACATTATGACATATCCACAAAATAAAATACCTTTTGCTTAGCTTACCTACCTACCTACTACCTACTATTACCTATCCTACTTATTACATACAACCTAGCCTATTTAATTAATTGATAATTAAGTACTTAATCTAATTTTTGTTAAAAATCTAGTTACCACACACAAAAATAAACAAATGTTTTAACCAAATTGGTGAATTTTTTTTTTTTTATGGTGGTACATGGCCAAAATAAAAATGTTTGATTTAGATTAATGCATTGAAATATAATTATATTTATGTTGAAAAATTATGGAAATGCCATGTGTGCCATTTAGGCTAGTTTGAGACATGTTGCAACTTATATTGTCCATAGTTGTAAAAAAAATAAAATTGTTGTCACCATGCAACTTAATTATCATCCATAAGTGGACAAAGAAGAGAAAATGAACAAATTATGTCAAAATTTCATCTACATTTTGACCTAAAACTTTTGTAATCATATCATGCAACTACATATTCGACTAATAATTAGTTGGACCCATCATTTAGTCGCACATGTAATGGTATGTACTTGCATGGACACATAGGATTACAAAAATCACAATCACAAATATAGTAGGTTTGGACAACAATCACATTGTAGTTGCAAAATGATGGTCGAAATGGACAAGATTTCTTCTAATGAAACAAACTCACCCAAAAATCTTCATAATGCCACATGGTAGAATTGACTAGAAAATATGTCAAGATCTACAGTCATAATGGATGGCCTAGATTACTATTTCAATAATAAATTAATTTTGCTGAAATTTTATTATGTTGTCAAGTGGCCAATAATGATAAGGTTATTTATTAGTTGCAAATGCTATACATTGATCAAAGGATGTTTTTGAATATGTTGATTGTATATATCATCCATGTGGAATGTGTTACTATCATGGTGAGTCATCATTTGCAACTAAATGTTGGATGTTATTTCATTTATGCAACTAATAAATTTTTAATCATTAATGTTCATTGCAACTTATTATAGTCACAAATTACAATCACAAGTAAACATTTTTCTTCTAATGATCATTAAACAATCACATTAAATGTAATGAGGACAATGTTAGTCAATTATGCATATAAATAGTGTTCCAAATTGAATTTTTCATTAGTGAATTTCAAAAAGTTAATGAAAATATCAAAAACTAAATTGATCATGAATACATAGAAGGATCATTTTTATTCAATAGAGAATTCATGAAAATATATAAGTTATATATATTTATAATTGGAAAATTTGGATAAGCAAACACACCATTATTTCCATACATTGTAAATAACCATTGATTTTGTCACAAAACATGCACAAAGTTATTTTGATATATTTATTCATATTATGTATGTAATCTTATAACAATAATCAAGTGGTATTTTTCATATATGATGTTTTGTAAACATTCATAAATCTTTATTCAATATTGTTGAAGATTGATTTTATGAAACAACAAAATCTCAAATGTGGATTTCAATGATAATATTATTTACAAGTATATTTTTTCAGTCATTATTTGATCATTTTTCTTTTGTGTTAAAATTGCATTTTCAAGTTGTTTCATCTTTTGCTTCATCCTATTTAAATAATTTGACAAATATGTAGGTTTTAAGTGTTTAGGTTTCTCTTTTCTCTTTTGAAAGATAAAATTCCCATGCCATTTAAACATGCTTGTAAAGGTATAAGTGGTTTGTTATCATATTATGGTTTATGCTATATAATAATGATGTGATGCATAAATTTAAATCAAATTATCAAAACACATATCAAATTATATTTTAGCCAAAAGAAAAATACATTGGAAGAACATTGAAGAAAATATTACATCCTTTTTTTTTGGTTTATTAAATCTTTCAATTGTTGCTTTTCACATAATGCACAAATAATGAGGTGAATATCGTTTGTTATGTAACATCTTGAGTGAGTGCAAACCACAATGAAAAAATAATGTGCATGCACAAACATAAAAAAGCTCATGACAAAAATGCTCCATAAAAAACCACAATTTATGTGTAAAAAATATATTTATACACAATTTTCATATTCTAATTCTATGGTCAAACTTCATGTGTTTGAAACACATAGGGTGCTTGTGAGTAAGGTGGCTCATTTATGAAAATATGGCCCATTTCAAGCCATTCAAAAGTCCATAACTTTTTTGAGTTAAGGTTGTTTTAACAAACTTTTTGCATTTATGTTCCTCTTGCTTTAATATATCATATGAGTCCTAATAAGATATCCCAAATAAAAACCATATAGTAAAATGCATGTATAAAAAGATATAAACAAAAAGTTATTCCATATTTTACAACTTCAAAAGCCTATTATATATTTGGTGTATATATGTTATAATATTTAGATGTTTTCTTATTCAAGTTGATGGTCTAAATTTTATCACAAATCTAGAATCTTTTTTGTAAATTTTATAGCATGTTAATAACATGTAAATGCACAACACTTTGCAAAAAATTACATTGTGATGCAAAAGTGAGTCACCTTACCTTGCAACCATCCAATAATTTTTGTTGGATCATTACCAAAATCATAACACACTTTCACATTTGCTACCTCTTACCCTTTGTGCATATGATTCTCACATAGTATTTACATAATTGCAAGAAATCACACAAATTTGTATAACTTATGATCCATGAAACAAAAGAAAAGTAAATAGGAAATTGACTACCATGCATGATATTGAAATAATTCCATCAAGGTTGTTTCTACATGCTAAATGCAAATGCATCTCTCCTTTTGCACCTTTTGCATTGACATCTACTTCTTTGTTAACAATCTCTTGAACAATGTTAACATATCTACATGAAGCTTAATTAAACAAAACACATTCATATGTCATTTGGCATGTCATGTTGAAACAATTTCTTTTTTACAAAAGGATAATATTGATATGATGCAATGTGTAACATGTAATAAATCTTCATTTACACCAAGACAAGGAAAATATAAAATTTCCAAATGCTTTTTAATCGCAAGACATTAATTCATTCCTACATGAAGTTAAGGCATGAAAGGACATAGAGATTACAAAAGACATTGTTCCATTCCATTTAGCAAAAATGTTAAGTAGTCAACATCCAAAATTGTTGTAGTGATGAACACTAATGAACCCTATACCTAGTTTACAAAATGAAACTTAGGTATAAGGTCCATTAGGGGGGTGGGGGGGGGGAGGATTTTGCCAAATTTAGAATTGAAAATATGATTTCAACCTATACAAAGTATTTTTCATGGAAAAAATGGTCAAAATTCACCAAATTTCAAAGAAAAAAAATTGCAAATCACTAAATTTTTTGTGATAAGTTCTAGTAGGTAGCCAAGAACATGAAGGGATTCCAGTTTTTTTCTACTTTCATATCTACTATGTAACCAAATTTGGCTAAATCATCTTATGGGTCATTGCCACTTCAGCTACATCCCAAAAATTGAAAAGAAAACCTTGCTATGATCATGGTTCTTTTAAAAAGAATTTATGGTACTATGGAAAGTTTCCCAATTTTTTTGTGCGAAAATGACATTTTTTGTCGTATAAAAAACACTGATTATGATTAAGATGTAACTTCTACCTTTTTTTTAAATGCAATGAGTAGCACATGATGGTAGACAATTTGCATCTACTTAGTATGATCCGAATTTGGAGTCAGGTGTGAAGGAACCCAAATGATTGTTTTTCATAATTTGTTTCATCAAATGTTGTTGTGGAAAGTAGTGCACTTGACTGAATTTTTTTTTTTTTTTAAATGGATTTTTTTTTTCAATTAAAAATCTGTTGACAGGTTCAACTAGCTATGCAAGCCTTTGCAAAGTTCAAAAACCAAAAAACAAAAACAGGACAGCAGGAAGTCCATTTGAGCTCTGGATGTGCTCACGTGCATATGACTAAAATTCCTTGCAAGTTTTTGGAGTTAGTGATTGGCAGTATGAACAGATAGTACTTACCGTCTTCTTCTGAACATATGTAGTGGCTAACTGTGGGGGCCATCTTCAGACATATAAGGTACTTTGATCATTGACAGAGCATGCACATTCTGATAACCAGCTGATCTAATTCCAGTCTTAATGATCTAGTGCAATATTTGTTTTGTGAAAGTGGGTACAGAATGGGAGGTTGGAGGGTGCGGGGCTGGGTCCATACTCCACACATATATGCACAAAGAAATTGTTAGAAAGAGAGAGAACAGCATTTGACAACAAATTTTGATCATGGTGATGCATATGACAGTTTCTTAACGCATGTCAGTCTCAGCTTGTTTGCAGCACCAAGCACGTTCGAGCATTTAACAATGAAGAGCCAAGTTCTTTTACAGTGTCACTAATATATATATATATATAAAAGCTTGCTTGTTGCAGGACAAAGCATGTCCCAGCTACAGGGATCATCTGATCCAATGACCCAATCACTTTAGATGTTAGTACTGTCTCTAATCCACTTGAATTCCACAAACTTATCTACTAAGAACCTTTTGTTGCACATAATTTTTGTGCAACATTTGAGGCTGATTAACATCTGTTATCCAAATTGTCAACTGAGTTCAGCATATCTGAGCAATTAAATTTTGTAAATTTCAGGCTTGTGCTGTCCCATGTTATACCTGCTAGGTCATGGGCCATCCCAGGGTACAGATGTACATGTACATTAACTTGTACATATGATTCTGCTGTTCATTACTACTGCACATAGACAGTTGTAGCTGCAGCATTACAAACTTGGAGCCCCAGACTTGTCAGTGTTTAGAGGTGGTACAAGAGATTCTACACAGTAGTCTAAGGTTTCTGAAAGGTTTTTCGGAGTACCCGACACAAAAGTATGAGTGATAGAAAAAATGGAGTAACACGGCAGTGTAGGGTAATGCCTTAGGCCATGAGCATTACTGGAATAAGGGTGTGTGTGAGGTGGAGCTGAGGCAGGCCCAATTCCTGCCCAGGGCATTACATGGTGTAAATATTGATGATTTTTATTTTTATTTTCCTGTCCACTGGGTATCATGGGGAAAAAAAAGATGCAGTGTGAGAATTCTGTTCTTCAAAATGCCTTGTGGAGACCTTGATGGTTCTGTGAGCATTCCTCCAAATACACTACAAATCTTGTTGGAGGTTTTTAGGAGTGCTCAACACAATAGTATAATTAGTCATAAAAAACTCAGGCGTAATGCACATGACTTACTCTAAACCTGACTCCAATAACTGATTTAACCTGCCAAATTCTGTTGCAAGAAAATAAAAGACAAAAATGTATTAAAAGGGAGAAAGGAAAACAAGAGACTTCTGGACACCTAATTTAATTTGGTTGTAGCTTATCTTCTCTTGTTCACAATGCACTAAAATTCAGGCCTAAAGTTGGACTTAGTGCACATATATTTCAAGGGCTCTTATTTCTAGGTAATGTAGCATTTGGGTTTTCAAATGCATCTACAAGTTAAGGTTAGGGCCATTTCACAGCCTTCTTTTCTGCTATTTCTTTTCATCTTCTACCCCTTGTTGACCTGGATTGCAGCCATCTCTTTGTGACTTCAACAATTATATTGTTTTGCTTCACTAATATTGGTGGATTGTTTGCCAAAGTTCAAATGTCTGTGCTGCATCTGCATTATCAGCTTCCATGAAAGAGTTGGACTTATGGTGATCGTTTAGACATTGAAATAATGAGCTTGTTGTTCAATACATGCTTTTTGTGTAGGGTAAAAAGCCCTGGGACATGGGGGCAATATTCCAAGAAAAGGGGCTGAGGACAAGGTAGTAGCTGAGTCCAAGCCCCGCATTTTGGGTAAAAGCCTTGTGGCTGTTACCCATCATAAAGCACAAGAAAAAAGTTGTCATGAAACTAAACAAATGTAGATCACGAGGTGCAGGAGCGGGGAGGGTTCTTAAGCCTATTCCTTAAGAGTGGGATGGAGCTTAAGACTACAATTAGGAATAATGTCCCTGAGTAGGCATAAGATCACTCCTCTTTCCTAGGAGGGATATTGTCCGTATTGGCAAACCTTTGACTGTATTGTGAACTCTCTATATACTTATGATTCAAGCAACCCACATAGATTGAGGAATAACCTGATAAAAAAGTTCAGAGAGATTTCAAACCACTTGTCAAGAGACCTTAACAGCAAGCTACAGGAAGAAGAGATGAGAAGAGAAGAGAAGAGAAAACTCCAAATATAAAAGTGAGTATACAACTGAAAAGCAGTTGGAAATTAATCTCCAAATTAAGCTGTGTCTGCAATAGAAGAAGGCATATGTGACACAATTCACCTACTGAAATGCTCATGTTCTGTCACTCACAGGCTGAATTTCTCAATGTCAATCCAGTCAGTCCTGATGGTATGAATCTGGTGTATTGCATCATGTCCAACAAACTCCCTGCATTAGAACTGTAAACCAGATTTATGCATAATTTTGTGGAGAATTCTGTTTGTGGAGACAGTGGGATGGGTTTACCAGTAACATGGCTAAAGACAAATCAAACACAATCATCCAAATGTGTGAGAAGCTCATGAACTCACAATAGAAAGCAAGAGCCTTACTTGTGAGCCTTGTGGATCTGTTTTTTGGCTGTGCTATAACCCCAGCAGAGCTATGATGCTATCACAATGTCTCATCACCATAGAATATGCTAGCTCTGAAATAAAATGGATTTGCATGTTGGTCTTTGCATTTCCATTGCCTCATGTATAGAAACAGAGCTGAATTATGCCACAGGTCTGGCCTTTGGTGGAGTATATGAGCAGCATGGAAGAATGTTGTTCATGACAATATCTGTCTGGGGATTTGCTGGAGAGTCTCAGAAACAAATGATTTTCAGTTTTGTGTTTGAATATATCCTCTCAAGTTCTTGCTCTCAATTTATCCTTGTTCTCTCTCTGTTTTCTTCCTCATTCCTATTTTGGGTCATTTCCATTTCTTTCTTTCTTTTTTCCTTTCTCTTTGCTCTCTGTGTTTTGTGTTTTCCTCTTTCCATTCAGGGTTGTTTGGTCTTCTTCTCCTCTCCTTAAAGGTTTATTGAAGTAGCCTGAGTTTTCCAGTTACTGACAAACCTTGTCACAGAAATTTAGTATGTTGGTTTATATTGGATATTATTGGGCTCCACAAATTTTGCAGAACTGATGAAAGTCCATGGAGATGTTATGGTAAGTGGTCAATACCATACAATTGTTGCTGTTGAAGGTCCTTGATGGTGCTATTGTTGTTCAAACCACTTCTCAATTCTGTTTCATGCTCTTTGTTTTCTCTTTTCTCTTGGGTTGACAAGTTTCCTCTTATTTCATGCTGGCTGATTGCTTGCTGTTGTATTGTCAAATCTCAAATATCCATAACCTTATTATTATTGGGTCGTCTCTCAATTCTCAGTACTTCTGAAGATACTGTTTTGCTGGACCACTCTCTAGGCTGTATATACACCTTGCATGATTTGATGTCAAACTGTAGTATCCACTTGGGCTTCACTGTGCTAACTGCTCACCACCATGTGTTTCCAATTTAGTATGTTGAATATCTATCATCCTTATGGATGTCATTTCAAGGGCCACCGGTCTTGTTCAGTTGTGACAGGAGAACAACTATCAAGGGGATGCCATGGCGGCAACAATTCACTCCATGAGAGGTTTGGCATCCTTGTAAGTACAGGTTCTGTGGACACAAGTGTTGTTGGACCCAAGGCACTGATTTTGTGGAGATGATTGGTTTCAGCCAAGGAGTCTGCTAATCTAAATAGGTAGTCACCACTATTGTGAAGGTACTTACAACAACTGCAGACATTTGGAGATTGAGTTTCTGCAGTATAAGTTTAATAGGTAGTTTTTAACACAAGTTCATTACAGGCATGACTTGATGTTAGGAAGAAAGTTTGTTTCTCTTCCTTGCTATCACAAAAGCTGGAGTCATTCTGCTTCAGGAAGTGAGTTAGGGTTTAGGGTTTTGGCTACAGTGCACCCTATGATGCACATTCCATGCAGGACCAGGTTCTGGAGGTTGCTCTGTAATTTCCCACCGATTATCATGACCTTCGTCATATGGAGTTGTCATCGGAAGGTTTGATTTGTGCAGGTCATGGATGTTGTGAAAGAGGGAGAGAGTCCTTTTCAAATGCTCGGTTGTGCTCTAGAGGCATTATCTAAGGTAGGAGGCTCCTCAGTAGCACTTCGAGCCCCTACTCACTAAGGTGTTTGCCTTAGCACCAAGGCGACTATATCCTTGACAGGGGCTTGCTTGCACTTCTGGGGCACTTCCATGGACTTTAGGGTGGTCATCATCCTAATCTGTGGCAGAGGAAACAGAACCCAATTTCTGAATAACAGGGGGCCCTGTCAGGATGCCATAGCTTGTGAATAATGGTGGTGAGAATTGCCAACCACTCTGGAAGTAGCAGCTCATAAGGTCTTGAACTGCACCCATAAGCATACTTGAATGCTTAGCTTGTGATGCTTCTTATTTCCTGTTGAATTACCCTTTGTTTCAGTTCCTCTGCTTCCTAAGCATCATCATCTGAATCCCATTGGACTCCAACTACTGCTCATATCTATGGTTGGTCCTGTACAGATATGTGCTATTTTCTTGCCATGTTTTCACAGCACACAAAGAAGACAACGCTTGAGCTTTGATGTTTGCTTTGGTGCAACTGAATGCTTTGGTGAAAGATTACTCCACTGGGCGAAGCTTTGCATTGCAGAGGATTATATCTCCTCACAGGCAGTGTGGAGTCTTGATTTGTGTAAGGTGAATTAGTTTACTTAGTTTTTTGCTAGAGCATGACTACTTCTAGTGCTTTCTTTCTTTTACTTCCAGGTTCCCAGAATCCAGTGATATTTGCTAATGGTAGAGGAACTCTGCACAACTCCACCTTGTCGTACTTTTGGCATTCATGCATATCAGTCCAACAGATCACATTCCATGAGAACTGGTTTTGTCAAACCCAATCTCCAAGTCCCGATGCTCCCTCTCACATTTTGCAACTTTACATGTAAGTCTTCTCATTGACACAATTCCTCCTCAAAGACAAGCATTGTGCTTTGAAAAATCTTGAACCCATTTGGACTCATCTCAAATTAAATCAATCTATCTATGTGTAAGTCAACACTAGTTTGTGTATGTGGGTGCCAAAAATACTGTAGGCTATCAACCCAATATTTTCATTGTCTATGGGCTAGAACCAGCAATGCCCACCCCAGTTTCTATAGTTGTAGAAAATACTTGAGATACCCTTTGATCATTAGGTATTAGGCTCTTGGGTACCTGGTAAACTATACTTAGTAGGTGTGATCCCCACTCATGCCTCAGACACATTCACTAGTTTGTAAAAACTCTGTGGGATTTTTGTAGTGTCTTAGGAGGAAAATTTCCTCTTTTGGGATGGGTTTTGAAAAACCTTACATGACATCCTTTGTGGCTCCTTTTATCTTGTTTGACTTTTGTGGAAAATATCCATGTTGAATTATGGATATTTTGTGTATGTTGTACATTATAGGATGCTAGTCATCAAACATTTATCTGAATTTTCCTCCTTTGTTTCAATATCATTACATTATATTTGACGCAAAAACATTTAGTAAAATGAGCAATATATGAAGGTGGTACATTGTATTCAATCCCTACTC
>Ga0116228_10005793_pt1 | contig 11033 bp, 9 predicted proteins | sample S1TSphfallax_2_FD_89694 | JGI IMG/M metagenome (GOLD analysis project Ga0116228, IMG submission 89694) | Host-associated microbial communities from peat moss isolated from Minnesota, USA - S1T2_Fc - Sphagnum fallax MG | ecosystem: Host-associated > Plants > Peat moss > Unclassified | place: USA... | reverse complement strand
AGATGTATAATTGTTCTAATTAATCGATTTGATGTGTAACCATTTAGTAAGTAGACCTTGATTCTAAGAAGGGGTGTTTGAAGCAAGTCACCCCTCCCTTTCTTGGTGACACTTGTTCCATAACATAATTGTCCCTTTCTTGGAATAGACATTCTAATCTTTTGCTTGAATTGTTCATCTGACAACTTTGCAATGATTGATTGAAAAATGTTTGAGCTTCTTGGTATCTTAGTTCTATCCCCCAAGTACTTTTGTGCTCCAATGCCCATGTATAGCACAAGAAGATGGATAAGTACATCGTCACTTGAATTGCTTTCATACTTATTATTTCGTGGTGAATTGAGACTTTGGACTTTTGATCCTTCAACTTCATCACTACTGTCGGTGGCATTTTCAAGCATGTGAGCAAATAATTCTGCAACCAACATTCTTTCCAACTCTTGAAAGATATTCTCTTGTTCACAATTTTTTAACATCATTACAAAACAATTGAAAGTGTGTGACAAGTGTGAGCTTAACTTAGCCTTCTATGGGTATGATAGGAAAGCACTCAAAATACTCCTCACAAGGTTTGATGATTGAAGCTCAAAGCAAAAACAGGTTCAACAATGTCAAGGTGAAGTTCACATGATTTCACATGGTTTTTTTGTTTTCATGGTTTCATCATGGTTGCAAAATTCAACTAAATAATCATATGAGATAATCGGACAAACCCACTATGGGGGTTGTTCAGACCTTCACCCTTGTGAAACGGCTGCACTTGCAACAGACTTGGGTATTTCGCAAGATGACATGACCTCGGTCTCAAGGTCCACGAGGAATTCGAAGAGTGCAAGGTCCAGGAGGTGTTGGAGGAGCGCAACATCACAACCCATTTCGAAGACTCTGCAGCTCTCGTGTGCAAAGTCATGAATGCACGAAACTAATCGATTCTCACAGAGATTACTATGAATGGTGAGGAGCAATGCGGTGTCCAGGTTTTCGTGATCGACAACGCAATCAAAATTCTCTAATCGTTACCATTTCTGAGTTGAAAGGGGGCGGAAGTGGCCGGGGCAGAGTCTCTTGAGGAAGAAACTAAAGATGCTGAAAGTGGGTGCCATGACATCAAAACTGAATAGCTAGACTTGAGTGTTTCTTGGTTCTATTTAAATGCTTGTTGAACAAAGGGATTGGACCTTGGTTTCAATGAGTTGGGATAAGAGATTTTTTTTGAAGATTTCTCAAGAGAGTAGGGTTTGTCTATCATTCTGCAGATCAGAAACTACCTAGCTCAAGTCTAGAAGAAGAAGAAGAAGAATTTGAATTTTCCGAAGAGTTTTTGGAAAGAAAGTTTTTGCAGCAATGATAATAATAAAGGCGGCATCATCATGTCTTCTTCTTTTTCTTACTCCTGTTCAGCCATTCTTCTCCCTCCGTCGTCGTATCGTTCCTGTCTGTGCAGTTCCATGTAGCAGAGAAAAAGATTTTCCCAAAGATCGCTCTCCTGGAACGGCGAATCTGACACGATATGGTCATTACAACGCTGTGGCAACAACGGTGAAGAAGCCTGCTTCATTCAAGCTTTGTCATTCTCAGAATATCAGCAGCGATGCAAGGTAAATCTTCGACGATGGGTCTTCATGTTTTCCTCAAAATCTTTCTCTTTTCCTCCAGTTTCCTGGAGGAAAATATGTTCTTCCTGAATTCCACCAAGAGCTTCTGTGTGTTGTGTTGCCCTTGACAAAAGGAATCAGGAGTCTTTTGCACTTAGGGCTTTTCGCTTAGGGTTTTTCTTGCAATCATGTCTGTGCGAAGCACAAGCCCAGAGGTATGTATCTCCTTGCTCACAAACTCTCAAATGTCTTTTAAGGATTTCACAGAGGAACACACAAATCTAGACCTTGTTGTCTGTAATCAGAAAAATATATGCTGCGGTTTTCTTACAACTACCTTCAAATTGTTTTTTGTGTGGAGTTTTTCTTTCTGCAACCTCATGGATATCTACTTTCTTTCTTATGACTGTGGTGTTCAGGGTTTCTGAGTAATGTTGTTGGCAGTGGGTGTGTTCTTGTCACTCAATTCTCTCTCTCTTGCGACTCAGAAGAGCAAGAACATCACTTGCAATAATACTGCATCTAGTGAACAGGTTTTTTGCAACATCAGTAGAGTTCATACCAAAAATGCAGAGATCAAACCCACTGTGACATCAAACCATGACTATGAAAGTCAGGACTTAGTAGATAGAAATACTCTGTGCTGCATTGCAGTGTGGAAAGGAATGATGCAGCTTCTACAGGACCTGTGGTGCTGCCACAGCCCGGGGTGAGCATCTGAAATTTTCTTAGTTCCTTAGTCCCCTTTCAAAGGGGAGAGAGAGAGAGAGAGAGAGAGAGAGAGAATGTTTCTTTTGTCTTTCACATTCTGTCCTCTATTTTGTGAAGGATTTAAACTTTGTTGGTGAGTTCTTGTGTCTCTGTTGCCACTCTGTAATTCCACAGGGTCTGAAGTAGTAGCATCATAAACCCAAGATGTTTTTGTTAGATGAGTGATGTGAAGTTTGCAGAAGTTTGGGGTTGGGTGCAGCTCACTGCAGAGGAAGCTGTGAAGTTGCAGATGGGTGCGTTGGCATGCAATAATGAGCCCCGCCCTGACCATGGCCTTGAGGTGCACCTCAATCTCTGCTCTCATATGTCTTCTGGATTGAGATTCATCTTCATCAAGCAGTTCACAATTTTAGAAGCATGATGCATTGTCATTTTCAAGCACAGATGTGTTTGCATATATATATGTCTGAGACTCTGGTGTGATTTCCTTGACATTCATGATGGCAAAATACAGAACCCTGAACCACTGCCATGATCATATTATTGCAGGTTATGTACCATTTTGCAAATGCAGAGGGAACATTGAACGGAGGCTCTCTCTCTTGTTATTTTGGATTTGCATCTGATCTGTATCATTTTGGCCATTTTGCCCTCAAGTTCAAGACTAGGTGAGTTGTCCTCTTCTTCTACCTAAATATTATGGTGGGCAGGGAGCATTGTAGAATAATGCATTGCAGACTTCCTATTGACAATTTGCAAGATGGGATTTGTGAATTTCAGGTACCCACTTCTCATTGACCATCAAGGTTACAAGATTGTGAGCAGGAAGGAGAGTGTTCAAGGAAGAGGAGATGACAAAGCACTTGTTTCTGTTTCTGAGATCAGGTTGGAAGTGAAAGAAAAAGATAAGGGCACAACAAGTGGGTGGGTATTTCACTTATCCAAATGCACCAGAGGGAGGCTTCCTGCTTGCTGGCTTACCAACAGTCTCCTTAAGGATGAGTTGATCTCCCTTCCTTGAGAACAAAGACAGTTCATGTTGTTTATAACTTCCAAAGAATTCCCTTGCAAGCATGGAAGACTGACTCCACTGCATCTTCTGATTCTGCACCCACAGTAGTAGTCTACAATTGACTCTGAGTCTTTGAAATCACTGGGGTCGGCTTACACCCAAATTAGAACAGTGGATAATCCAAATGCTAGCCTGGACTATGCATGGAGATCATTTCAGCAATTCTTCTCTACATGTTGGAAACTGCTAACCAGAGGCCATCTGATCTGACCCCACAAAGTTCTAGCTCATCTCATCTTACTGGCATTGCTGGAACTGTGTGGCAGAAAGATATACCTTGACACACTACAATCTTGTGGAACCTAATGACCAGGGAAAGGGGAACAAAGGTCAATGTTATTTAGTTGTTAAGCTTGTGAAAATGGCACGAATTTTTTCCATAACTAAATTAGACTTGGATTTGACTGAGCTTCTACAGTTGAAGCGACTTTGTTTGAAGTTCAATTTTCTTTAACTGCTTGCTCCTGTGCCAGCCCTTGCGATGGTCGTGACAAGGTGTGCAATGTGTCAATTGATTCCTTGCCAGTCAGGGTGATGGCTAATGAGACAAGCAATGTAATATTTTAAGCTGCTTGCCACAGGATAACAGCACACAGCAGCAGCATCACACATCATGAGCAATGGCTCACTAGCCCACATCAAAGACAATTACACCATCCTGTGGTTGCCCAGCACTGCCAATTGTTTCTATCACATTAAGCTCTCCTGAGCTGCTCCTGGCAATAAACCTAAACCCTAAACCCTCCTAAACAACAAACACACCCTGTGTGCTTTTGCATGCTACATGCAACAACAACTACAAATACTCCATCTAAAGACCATATAAACTTGCCCGTTCACCAACTTTTCTGAATGTTGAACAACAGGCAAGTCACCCAATTGGCATGACCTCACCTGGGAATCAAAAGTACACTCCACAAGTCTGAGGTTTTGCCATCAACCTTTGATAATTACTTGGTTTATGTGAGAACTGGCAGGTTAAGTGAGGGCATTGTTTGTCCACAAATTCCTCATGGCAGTACTGCACATTGGTGGCAATGCATCTTGTCATGAGGGAGTAGCTCACCTGATCAGGGATCACACTACCTGAAGCTGTTTCAGGATATGCATGTCTCAAGAATATTTGCACAATTTTGTTGTAACATAGCTTTCATTACTGGATCTGGTATATGTAGAGCAGACTGACTTCTTTGTTTCTGGTTGTGTCAAGGACTCGATCAGATCAGTACACTAGAGGTTTTTGTGTAACTTGGCTATACAAAGGTGATCGTTGGAAAATCGTGCTTGCAGATTGTCCAATCACACAGTGGATCTCATCATGGCATGCATTTTGTGATCACTTTGTATGGAGGTACCTATATCACACTGATCCAGCCACACATATAAAGTCAACAATGAGAAACCAGAGCAGCTGCCTAAGTCTCTTATTATTAGAGATGCTCATAATTATCATTCTCCAAGGCTCACAAACTCCAGGATTATAATTTGTTTACAGCTTATTTATATTTTGATCCTTGTGCTTTATTGATGGTGCAGGAATGATGACTACTGACATGAAAAACGTGAAGAGGTCAAGGGTAACAACGGAGGGTGCCACCAGCACTTTGATTCCTGGATATGGGGGAGGCCGATATCTGTTGTTTGGCACTATCATGCTTGTAATTGTGTATAAGTTGATGGTTGCTTGCAGCAAATCAGCTTACCTGCAAGAATACATGATTGCAAGCTTCAAGTCTGGGATGATAACTGATGTTCAACAAAGAGAAGTTAAGATCTCACATCAAGACAAGAAGTCCAGATATCAGGCTGAGTATGTGAGTTTTATGCTATTGCTATTGTTTTACCTTTCTGATTGCATTTCTACACACTCCATCATCCAGTCTCTCATCATCTCTCTCTTCATAAGTGAGCCTTAGCATCTGCCATGGGCACATTTCAGTTCCAATCTTATTAGACAACCAAATGCCTATTCCTGAAATTTCTCAAGGATGTCTATTATGTGGCAGAAAGATGCAGCTTTGCAAATTGAATCAGAAGATACAACAAGACGGAAATCTTATGGAGATTTTCAGTGGCCCTTGTTCCCAACCCACTCAAATGAGACACAGGTGATTCTTCAGCAAGTTATAGAGAATGGAACCATGCCATGCTATGAAAAGAGGACTCACACAGCCCACATCTTTGGGCTTCCAAAACCTGAGAAAGGCCAACCCATTCAGCTGAGTGCTGGAGTTGTGTATGACTTGCTGCTTGTATCTTTTGAGGAGAGTGGCAAAAGAAGGTGTGCAGGAGGGGATTTCTTTGAGACAGATCTGACAAGCATTAACTGGAAATCCCGCCCACCCATAATTGACAACTTAGATGGCTCCTATTCACTGAAGATCCATGTTGATCCTCGCTTTGCAGGTCTCTATGTATTCACAGTAATTCTCCTCTTTGGAAATCTGCACTCTCTGGAAATTGGGTGTCCTTCATGGGCTCGTGAAGAGGTCATGACAGCAGTTGAAATTGAGTTCACCTGGAATCATATGGATCCACAACATTCTCACCCAGAACTACTACCGGATCTGAGGAGATGCACAGCAGATGATTTTAGTCTCAAGGCGTGGGGTGGAAGGTGGAGTAGAACTACCTGGAATCGATCTTGTGAAATCAATGATGATGGCAGATTCATTTGCATGGATCCAAGAGAGCCCTGCTTGAGCCCATGGTGTGAGGGCCCTGTTGGCATGTTGGACAGCAATGGGTGGGTTTATTCTGCACATTGCAAATTCAAGATCTTTGAGGAGAGTGAAGCTTGGAACTGCCTGGATGGTCGCTGGCTGTTCTTCTGGGGTGACTCAAATCATGAAGACACTGTCAGAAATCTTCTCAACTTTGTGTTGGGATATCCAGTGAGGGAACTTGACCACATTCACAGATGGTTTGACGGAACATTCACTTATCCAAAAGACAAATCACTTTCAGTGAGGATCTCAAAAATCTTCAATGGTCATGCTGAGCAATATGGGAACTTACATGGCCTCTTCTGTCTGCAAGACAAAGCTTACCAAGAGATGATACAGTCTTTTTTCAATGGCAGCAGTGCACCTGACACAGTAGTGATGAACTCTGGGCTGCATGATGCACACTACTTCAAGACAGTCAAGGACTTTGCAGAGGAAGGGGTAGAGTATGCTACCAAATTCTGGCATGCAATTTGGAGGCATGCAAACCCAGGAGCTCCAAGACCTGCTGTGATCTACAGGACAACAGTTGCTGGAGCTGGTCATGCAAGAGAAAAATTTGGGCATGCAAGGAACGGAATTCCCAATCCTCATAAAATGGAAGTTTTCAACCGTGTCTTTGTTGAAAGGTTGCAGGAGCTCAAGCTTCCAAGTTTCAAAGTTGTGGATGCAATGGACCTCACATTCCCATGGCACTATGATCTCAATCACAGTGATGGTGTTCACTATGGTAGAGAACCATCAAAGACACTTTGGAGAGATGGGCAGATAGGACACCAATATTTTGTTGATCTCATGCTTGTCCACATTCTTCTGAACGCAATGTGCCCTTCCTGAACATGGGTAAGGAAGGCCACATTGCAGTCCAAGTCTGATACTAGACCTGAAACACTGAAAATACAATGGGTGCATATCGTTCCTAACCTGATGAAGAAGCTGATCTGAAGAGAGAAAAAGAGGTACAAAACAGAAAACTTGTCTTGTAATCTCTTTAAGACTAATCTTTATTGCTGGATATTATTTCCATTGTCGCCTTCATCACCATTTTGTACATCATGCACAAAACTTCGACGAGCAATAGGCCAGTGATCCATACACTTCAAGAAAATTGCATATCTATTGTTCAAAATTGAGCATTTGACAAGCATCACAGAAATGAGTCAGGCTATCATTTATTAGATGAGAAATAAGAGAAGAGAGAAAAACTGTGGAGTCAGAAGTTGCACTTTCGGCAGAGGGGCTAAACAACTAATGTAGTGTTGTAATCCACAGTGTACCTTGCTTCTCCCCCCTAAAAACAACAGGTTTGCCAATTTCCAACAGAACCCAATTGTTGTCGTCTATTCTGGACTGGCTTTTGGTGGACATTCTCTTCCTCAAACCCCTCACCCCCATAGCAGAAAAGCAGAAGCTTATTCAATTGGCATAAATCCTCAAATTTGCAACTTCTAAATATCTGCTTTGGTATCAATACATGCAAGCTTGAGATGCCTAAACCCCCAAATCCTCATCTCCTCTACATTCTCTAGCTAAATAAAACCCAAACACATGATCAAGAACCCAATTCACATGAATCAAAGCTATTGTTGTTGGAAAAAGAGCTGCCAACTCACATTGATCCTCACCTGGATTTTCCACAGACAGCTTCATTTGTGATATCCTTGAGCACCACTGCCACCAAAGCTGCACTGATCACCTACTCCTCAGATGGAAAATTTTGAGAGTTGTACCCATTCTTGGGATCTTTCCACAGCTTCATTTGTGATATCTCCTTGGGCACCACTTCATGTAATGTAACGGTAAGTTATTTGGCTCAGAGTAGATAGAGTACACAGTGTTAGTACTTGACGGCCCTTTTTCCAGTCTTGAATTTCGGGGTGTCCACTAGGAATCTGTAAATTTGGGTTGCTGGAACTCGGTTTGCCAATGTTGTTGTTTTGGCACCACCCATGCTACAGAGCTTCGTTGTATGAATCCTGAAACTGACTCTCTCACTCGTCTCCCCTCTCTACCCAGCTCTCTGCCATGCCCTGAACATCATGATATGTAAGTCAGGAATTGTTGTTTTAAAAAAAATTCAGTCCCATCAACAAATCTATCTCCTTTTTGGCATCTTGAATCAACTGACAATCTCAGAGGTGCAAACATTAAAAGAGAGATGCAAAAATCCCTGGTTATTGTAAAAGATAGGCTTGGGGTCTGATCTAACCCATCCCCCTGGTTGACATATTTGGATACCCACAAGAACACAGAAAGCTTTGAAATTGATGTGGGCAAAACAAACAAGTGATTTACAGTGGTTACCTTTCTTCCAAAAACCTTGCACACCACAAGTTGCCATGTCGAAGAGAAATTGAGCCTTCTGGTATGCACCTAATGCGCTGGACTGAAGGCTACATGTAGAAAAACACAACACAGAAAAGAAGTCTCCTTAGCAGCACTTTCACAGTGTTAAAAAAAACCCCCCCTCCTTTGGCCACCTGCAAAATGAAACCCATAGCTGAAGAAGCACGCACTCTGAAAGGTTTGTGTGTGTCCACAGCTCACCTTTTCCTTGAGGAAGTGTTGAATAGAAGTCATTATTGCTAAGTTGAGCTCCCTGGGTCAAGGGCCCACTGCCTGCTCTTGACATGGACACAAAGTTGTCACTCTCCTCTGGCAGCAGTGGACTGCTCCCACCATGCTCTCTAAGCATTGACACTGAGCTTCCACTGTCGAGTTTTAATGGACCCACATGCACAGCCAGCGTTGCTCCTGCCCTCTCTAACAGCTCAAGACAAAGCCGGAGTCGATGATGATCCCCCTTGATGCTCGGGTTATACACACCTGCAGCAAGAGCATCTGCTGCCACAGCCTGAATGATGTCAATTGCTGTCCTGCCACTTGTTGTTGGAATGCGGGGATCTGCTTGATGGTCTAACAGAATGGCTATCATCTCTGGGTCACCTGCTTCTGCTACCATGTGCAATGGTGTGCGCCCATCAGGTCCCCGTAAGTTCACATTTGCAGCTCCAAGATCAAGCAGTGTCTTTACCACCTTCCTGTATACATAACATACATACGTATCCCAACAATTGTTGTTGTTGATGAGTAAAGTTCCATCATCAATCATCATGATGTGTGTTGGCTCAGTCAGGTTAGCCCATCATCATGTAGCTGGACTGAAAAGGAAAGAAATTATGGTGGCAGCAGGTAGCTGATCCCTCTTACCTGCTGCACTTGCTGACGGCATAGTGAAGGGCTAGTGCCTTATCAAGGTTGAGTCCCTCACCCATGACCATCATATTGACGAGCTCAACATCTGATGAGTCAAGGGCTTTTTGCATGCGCTTAGTTCTTTGCTCTGTGAGTGCAGCATTGGATAGAGAGCCACCATCAAATCCATATCCTGTCTTATGTCGGATAGACTCAATTTCCACGACCACATCTGCAGGGAGATGCTTCTGCAATATATCTGATGGCAGACCTGATTTGGCCACCAGATTCGAGCAAAGTGTCCACAAGTGTAGCCCATCTTGCTTCCGAGCTGCAACTAAGATACGCATCACATCCTCAATTGATGCTTTCTCTGCCATCGCTGCTAAGTGCTTCTGTGCAAGCCCAAAGGAGAAGGCCCGGAGGAGGAGCACACAAACAAACCATTGAGTTCAGTGTCTCTCTTGTTTCCTCCAGAAGTTGACAAATTGGACGTGCAGAATTCATATATATGCTCTCAGAAATTTGTGGAGAAAGAGAGATGGATGACGATGATGGCTCCCAAGAGGAGAGAGGGGTCTGGAGCAAGAAGCATACAAAACTGACAAACCGACAGATGGACAGACAGACAGGACAGGACAGACCAACCTGTGTGAGAGTAGAGAGCTGATCAACCCCAAAGAAATGAGCAGCATTCAGAGTTTCAAGGCCGAATTCGACTGCTGAGTTGCAATGGGTATGCCAGCAGCTCTTCTCCTTGCAAGTCCTTGACACGTTCTGCGGTGAGAAAGAAAGATTACCACTGTACAGAAACTGCAGCAAGAGCATAAACACATCATACCCAACGATGCCCACAGGAATGACTTGAGCTGTAGCTGCTACTGCTAGTGCATGAGGAGACTGCTGCTGCTGTTGTGTTGTTGTCCCAGTTCCAGGACCACCAGGACTAGCATCCATGACCTGTGCATTGCCACAGAAGATCATCCTGAAGAAGGGACTGCGAGCTGCCAAGACACATTTGTGTGCATACACATGACGTCCTTCCACTGCGAATGTCACATCGCTGAACGCTTGCCCGTTCAACAATAAGCTTAGGAAATCCTCAGACAGCGACTTGAGCGGTTCTTCCAGATTCATTGAGCTCCTTTCTTCCCCAAGCTTCTTCTTGTTCTTCCCCTTCCCCCTGCCGCCTCCCCCGCTGCAATCTGATTGAAGAAACAAGCACCACCACCCACAGCAGAATATCTATCAGTCACTGAAAAGAAACGCGAACTCCCCTTCCCTCTCTCTCTCTCTCTCTCTCTCTCTCTCTCTCTCTCACCCAGCTCGCCAAAAATAAAAAGCTTGCAAACTCTGAGCACAAAAGAAACAGACACCCACAAACCACGACAAGAGATGATCACCCATCACCACCACACAGACAATCCTCTTCTCTTCTTCTTCTTGTTCTTCTTCAAAAACCCATTCCACCTTCACCAAGCTAGACACTCCCTTTCCTTTTCCTTTCTCTTTCTCCTCCTCCTCCTTCACTTCTGCCACCTCGATCTTCACAAAATCTTCACCAAAAACAGAAAAGAAAAAGGGAATTGTGACCACCTTCTTCTTCTTCTGCTTCTTCTTCTTCTTCTTCTTCCTATTCCTACCCACAAACTGCGTTCCTTTCCAAGTGTTTTTTTCCTTTCCTTTCCTTTCCTTTCCTCCACCAGATGCTTTGTTTGTTTGTTTTGTTTGTTT
>Ga0116228_10005792_pt1 | contig 11033 bp, 3 predicted proteins | sample S1TSphfallax_2_FD_89694 | JGI IMG/M metagenome (GOLD analysis project Ga0116228, IMG submission 89694) | Host-associated microbial communities from peat moss isolated from Minnesota, USA - S1T2_Fc - Sphagnum fallax MG | ecosystem: Host-associated > Plants > Peat moss > Unclassified | place: USA... | reverse complement strand
TAATAATAATTTTAAAATAAAAATTTACAAAAATGAAGAAACAAAATAAAAAATAAAAAATAAGAAAAAATAAAACTTATAATAATGAAGAAAAACCTTACTTGAAAAAGAATGAGGTGTGTCTTTTTTCTCCAAATTTCAAACTTGCATCCAAATAAACAAAAATATAAAAGTGAAAAATAAACACTTTATTTTTATTATACAAAATAAAAACAGAAAACACATAAAAATAAAAAATAAAAAATAAAAAAAACTCACTTCACCATGTATGTTTTCATGGGGGACTTTTCAACGAATTTTCGTCACAGGTACCCACTAGTATTATTAAGAACATGCTTATTTTACATGTTTTCTTACACTACATACGTGAAAGTAAGGAAATAGGTAATTGAAAGGCAAGTTGTAGGTAGGTAGATGACAAATATTTTAATACACTTTCCTAGTTACAACTTATCAATCTATTACATTACACCAAAAATGCCATTCTATGATTGGTCCTTTTCGACCAAATCAATTGCTTATGCCATTTGTAATTGAATTAGACCCATTGTGTATGCCATTTTTAGTGACTTATGCCACTTGTAGTCATATAGGACTAGTCATAGAATGACATTTTTGTGTAATGTTAGTTACCAACATCTAAATCATTTTTTTTTCAAATAACAAATCATCATGTGCAAATTTGATCAAAATTAGGAATGGAAAAACAATGTAAGAAAATTGCATATTGATGATTGGACTATAAATTAATTTTCAATCATAATAGACACATGCAATTCGAAATCCTTCCAACACTTTGGAAAAGTGACAACAAATATCAATTGTAAGAAATATGCAACTAACATATTTTTTTCAAGCAACATATTTTTTTGGGGCAAATAGGTAGATATTAGATAGGTAATAGGGTGCAAATGAGATAAAACAAGCAACAATGTTATTTTAGAATAAAACTACATTTCCTTTTGCCCCAAAAATATTTTTTTCATACAAATGAGTTTTTGAACAATTTTTTTGCAAATTGTTATAATAAATGCATATAGTTGTCTAAGTAGATGACTTGTTTTTTTGTTTATATTTTTTAATAAATATAAAAAATTGAAAATGTGCATATTCCTTATAAATTTAATTTTAATTTTTTTAAATGATAATAATTTCAAATCATAACCAAAAATTTATTTTTAAAATTTTAATGTTTTCTTGTATAATAAACTACAAATTTTCTTAGCACATCATGTACATTATAACCCATTTATATGTGGTAAGGGACTTTTGAAGTTCTAAAATTCTTAATCAATTATATAAAGTTTTTAGAATTTACAAATTTCACGTATTAAAAGGTATGAGTGCTTTTTGAATGTGGCTAATAGGTCTTTATGTTTTTAATTGTTTATCCGTCAATTTCGTTTTATTATATGAATCCTCTTGATAATCCTTTGCAAAATTGATTCCTTTTGATGTAATAGGTGTTCACTTTCAAAGGTCTTAAATTGAAATTTAAACTTAAAATTTTATCAAATAGATTTTTGGTTTGAATGCTTTAACATTCATATGAATGAGAACTTGGAAGAACTTGCCATGATTGCGATGGTTTTAAATGGTAAAACATACTATTTTTCCAACTTTGATTATTTTTAAGGCACATTTTACATCATTTGTGGCTCATTTTATTGTGACTGCACCCAATAAGTAGTACCTATTTACCTACTAACCATCACCCACCTACCTGCCTATTAGGTCATAGACCATAACAAAATCACCAATAATTTAACCCCCTACATATGTAGTAAGATACAACTATTGAATTTATAAAACTCCAAAATCAGCTAATTAAAGCCCCTCAAAGGTGAAAGCTATTTCAATTTCTGGCCCAAGCACAAATTTGTCAGAAAGGTGCAAGTCCAAAAGTGGGAGGTGCCTTTGAACTTGGCTGAAAAACATAGGCTTGCACTTTGCTTGTTTGGAAAGAAATGTTTTTGTAAAGTTTTGCACATGTGGTTCAATAAGAATTTTATTCAATAGTGGGTATCATCTTACCTTCACATCTTGTACTAAGGTCTAGTATGAAGGAATGGATGGCTTGAGTGACCCTACACCCACTAGTGCACCATCCAAAAAATCATGTTTTGGGATTTCATGGATGGGTTGAAATTGTCTTCCAAGGCATCAGTTGCTTGGTGGGTTAAAAAAATTTCCTTTTAAAACTTTTTTTTTCATAATTTTTTTTTCCACACTTTTTTTTTGGGGCCTCCCTTTTTATTTTTATTTTTTCCCAACAAACCTAAACCTTAAACCCTAAACCCTACCACCCTTCCTCTTACCAACCCATCTACCTCCCTCATCTTATTGACCCACCCTCCCCACACTCCTCTTGCAATCACTCCATCATTAGTAGGTTGAACGTTTGGGTTCAGGGAACTTAGAGCTTGAAGAGTGGAGAGCTTGGAGCTTGAAGAATGAAGAGTTTGGAAGCACGAGTTTAAAGGTAAGCACCCTATTTTATTTTTATTTTTATTTTTAGTTTTATTTATTTTTGGTTTTGGTTTTGAGTTTGGTGGGTGCCATTGCCAACTTTCAACATAGGCTAGCTCCCCCTTTTTTCTTTTTGTTTTGTTGTTTTTTGGAGTAGGTGGGCACCATCACCAAGTAAAGCTCCCTCTTTTTATTTCTTTTTTATCTATGTTTTGTTGCTTGTGGGTGCAAGTGGGTTCCATCATCAACTCTTAGCTCCCTCTTTTTTTTGTTTTTTTTGGCTAGTTCTTGGGTGCCATTGCCAAGTGTTGGTAGAAGGGGAGCCCCCATTTTTCGTTCTTTTTTGTTGCTTTTGTGACACCATCACCAACTCTTGGCATAAAGGGAGCTCCTTTTATCCTTTTATTGTTTTTGTTGTTTTTAAGACGCCATTGCCAAGAGTTGGCAAAGAAGGAGCTTGCTCCCCCTTTTTCATTTTTTTGGTTGCTTCTACGGCACCATGGCCAATTTATGGCAAAAGGGAAGCTTGAGCTCCCCCTCTTCTTCCATTTTTTTTCTTTCTTTTGGGCGCAAGTGGACGCCATCACCAAGTATTGGCAGAGGGTTTAGGAAGATGGGTGGGTTTTTTTTTTGGCAATTTTTTGTTTGTAATACCTTTATTACATATGGGTTTCAAACTTTTGCTTCACCTTCCATTTCCATGTGAAAAGGTGGGTGGGGCATTTTTTATTTATTTAAATGTCTAAACAATACCCTATAGTTTTGTAGGTGATATATATATATATTTAGGGTTAGCTTCATTATATGCAAATTTCGAATCTAAGTTTTTGCAATACCTTCATCGTGTAGAAATAACCTTCATTTAAAATGTTAATTTTCACATTAGGTTTATTGTATTTGTTTTTTTGGTTTTAGGTGTGGTTGCCCCTTTTTTAGTTGCCATAGAGGGTGTCCATTGGGCATGGGATGGGCCCAAATTTGTTTGCAAGGTTGATGGGTGCGATACATTGTACATAGCTAAATAAAACTTGGTATGACATTTATAGGCATGCCACAATGTGACCATGGAACTGGGCAAGCTCAAACGCCCATCCACTCAGAAGAAAGGGTTCAAGATTATGCGGCAATGAATGTGCAGGTCTTGAGCAACCCTTTGGCTTGGTTTTGTTGCAATGAGTAGAAGGCAATTACTAGGGCTAGGAGGCACGCTACCTTGGAATGGGATAGGCTTTAGGGTGATTAACAATACACACTTGAGGTTCTTAAGTTGGCACTTGTTAAATTAACTTCTAGCCACATCCTTTAGCTTCTTGGCATGACTGCATGGGGTGTGGGGGCCATGCTTTTCAACATGCAAGCCAAGTTAGAGCGTGATGAGGACCTTGCACTTGTCATTCAAGTGATTTGAATCGAGTATGCAAAAGTATTCAAAGGCACTTGGATGGATTGTGACTGGAAGTTTACATTAAATAAAATAGTGTGGTGTAAAGAAATTGGCCTCTTTACACAATACCATGATTTAGAAATGATTCAAGGTCAATAAGTTTCCAACAATGCCATAACTTTTTTTTTAAAAAAAAATTTAGGTTTTAAAATTCATATGCAATACTTATTGTATTATGTTGTTTGTTTTAAGGTTTGAGGCACCACCAGGGAGTTGTTTATGAATAATGTTGTGGATGCAACATTAACCAATTGCAGGGTTTTTATGTGACAATATGCCCATGATGTAGAGGTTGGATCAACATGTTACAAGAAGGCTAATGGGATCCCATCCCCCGTTGGTATTGATATAAATAGCTCGTAGTTTATCCTAGTTTTGATTAAGGTGTTGTTTTGGTCTATAGGATTTAGGGGAACTATTTATTTTTGAGGCAACCACATATTTATTGGTATGACATGTTCCCCATTTTAGGTTGGGGCTGTTTTGGACTTGGGCATTTTTTGCACATTTTTGGAACACATGTCACCCATTTTATTTTATTTAAAACATTTTACTTTCATTTGCACCATCTTGTGTTAATAATTAAAAATACATTTTCACATATTCTTATATGTATGCTTGATAAATTTATCAAAACAATGATTCTAGTTTTGCACTCAAACCAAAAAATCTTTTTTTACCCCAAAAAATTAAAAGTTCAAACCTAAAAAGGAAAGTAATACACTCATGAAGGTAATATGTAAACACCATTGATTGAACTATTTTGGTCTAGGCTATTGGAGGGGTATTGCTTATGCCCATAATTACTCAATGCACATGCAATAACCCTACTAAAGTATATTAGAAATCCTTTGGGCTCCATAACATATTTCAAAAGTCCTAGAGGGGTATTGCATTACCTTAACAAAACCGAGAAAGAATGCAAGTTGAACCATTGACCTCCATAGCCATAAATTGCACCCTGAATCAACCCATCATGCACCTTCAGATTGTGATAAAATTTGTCAACACATTATTATAAACATGTTCTATTTCAAATCCTTTTACACATTCAAGCTTTGAAATGCATTTGTTTTTTCATATCTTATTCACATAAAACAAATGAAGATACATTCAAGATTAATTAAGGAGATGGTGAAAAACATCATGTAAACATTAAGTAATGGTTACACATTAAGTGGCTCTTGAATTCATGAAAGGACCCATTCACCAATGTTTGTTTTCAAGATCTTACACAATTTATTACTTGAAATAAGACATAATATACAAAAATTTCAATAATTTGTGGGCATTTTTTGAAAATTCAAATATTGAAATTACTTTTACTTATTCAAATAATATTCTTATTCAATAAATTGGAATATGAAAAAAATTTAAATTTATACATAGTATTCTATTTTATACCTTTTTGAATTCAATATTTAATATGAGAAGTTTTAAATTTTAAAACATGAATATGTTAAAAATATTTGGTGTATATTGCATTTAAACTATGGTTTTATTTTTTCACCCATTTGGGTACAGTCATGATAACATGTACCATAACAAGTGTAACCAATGCTTGATGTTCCATGTTATTGAAAATGTAATTTAATTTTTTGTTGAAATTGTAGGATTTACTTATATGATAAAATTCATAATATATCATGGAAATTTGTGAATACATTTGAAATTAATCAAATGAGTAAAAAATATGAAAAAGATTAATAAAACATTATAACCAATGTTTTAAAATAGTAAAAGGACATGTTTAATAACTTTAATTTCTTTTTTCTAAATGACATATTTTAACAAATTTTTTATGCAAGGCTTATCAAATTATTATGATTTTAAAGGATATTTTTGAAGATTTTTAAAGAATATTCCAAGAATATTTTAAGAACATTTCCCCAAAAGTAGTCACAAAAGTAATAAAAAAACAATGGGTGAGGTTCATGTTATCTCGTTTGCACCCATTTGTTTATTTTGTTGTTTATGGGTGAATTAAAAAATTAACAATATAAGCACATCAATATATTAATGAAATGATGCTAGATTTTTACTTGCCAAATTTTGACATTTATTGCATGATTTTATAAGCCTTTTATTCTCCTTTAACCATTAATTGTCATTTGACCAAAATAACCCCAAAAATTGGACCAATGCCCACAAAGGTGCTTAAAGGTCATGCAAAATGTCAAAAAAATAAAAAATCTGACTGGGTTGACTTGTAGAGGACTTCAAGTTAAATGCTTCAATGGTAAAAAAAGAAAAGGATTTGGATGAGAAATGAAAAATTGCAACTATTGAAAGTTTAGACTTTATAGTTTAGGGTAGTTTTCAACATTGCACGTTTTTGGAGACTTGGACCAAGATGCCACACTATATTTATTATAAAACATTGGTGGTAAATAGAAGGTATGCATATGAGTCATGTGGAAAAAGATATCATCTAAAAAACATTTAGAAAAAATTTCATCTTTTTGGGGCAAAAAAAAATCTTGGAAAATTTGGGATTCTAATAAGGAATGGCACTCCATCATTTGATTCAAGTCCTATTTTCAAAATGTTGAAAACATTGGGTGACAAAAGTTTTCACTAAATTTCATCAATGTTGTAAAATGTTGTTTAGAGCTTCTTTTCATGTTGTACTATATTTTAATTTCTAAAAAATATGTAGTGAGAGATAAAAAACTTTGCGAAGTTGGGCTTTACTCAATAATGTGATAGCTACAACCCACGTATGTTAGATTTTGAAGCCATTGCTTCCACTTAAGAATATTATTTTAAAAGGTTGAAGGACCAAATTGGTCTTCCTTAAGGTTTAAGGGCTAACAAGTAAATAATTACTTGTAAACAAATACAAATATTACTTGGGGTGTAGGTGTACAATGTAAACAAATGTCATAGCCTTATGATTAGTAAATGGACCACCATTCCCAAAGAACACAAAACACAATTCGATTGAAGAAAACCATTGAATGTAGTGAAGCATGTGCATTACTTGCAATACAAATTGAATAAGACACTAAAAATGGTTTAGTCAACAAGCTAGCATAGTTTGAAAAAAGAATGGTTCAAAAAGCAACTCAATTATCATGTGTCATTGGATACATGGTTATATGTGGATGAATATTAAGTGACTTTTAATTATTTTCACTTTGATTTGTAAATAACACATAACACATAATTAAATTTACTACTACAAAATTGGAACTTGGTTGTTACCATGACGTAATTAAACATACAATTAGTGAGTGGACATTCCTTCAAACCACATTTTTGTATGTTTGAAAGATCACAAGGGAGACATAAAATTTGGATTATCATAAAAGTTATTGGAATATTTTCATTATTTGCAAATTTTAAATGTTTAAAGGTTGACACAAATAGAAAATGTTTTTACATGTTCAAAGCATTCAAATTTTGAAAATGGACAATCCTTATTTTTTTCAAATGTCATTTTTTTAACCAATGTGCACCATTCTTTTTGAAAATTGGAAATGATTTTGACAAATTTGATGATTTGAAAAGAAAAAGGATTTGAACTAATTAATTTTTTTTAATCATTGATTTGAACATATTTGGTTCAAACATGTTTTTGACCTTGAAAATTATGGATTTAAAAAATGTGGCCTTAACAAAAGTTGTTCATAGTTATGAAATAGAGGACATGCATGCATAAAATATATGATTTAAAATTAAATTTTAGTCAAAACTTATTTATATCTAATATGCAGTGTTAAACAAAATATTCAAAATAAAAATTTTAAAATTATAAACCAATACAAAAATGATACATGTCATGTGCAGTCTTTGGAATCTTTTTTAACCTTAGCGCCCATGACTTCGTTTATTACATTTTCACCCAAACTTGTATTAAGTTGATAAGAATCTATTTTTAAAAATAAAATGAAAATGATCTTTAAAAATAAACTAAAAATAAATTTCAAAAAAGATGGAGAATATGAGCTTGTATGCTTTACCACGAGAAAAAAATAAAAATAAAAAATATTTATTTAATTAGGATATAATGATGATTATATGTGGTGGGTAAGTTTATTTATTTGTTAGAAACTACTGCATTTTTACTTTACAAAAGTTGACATTTTAGAAAAGAAACTATAAAAATTACTTATAATTTGAAAATTTTACTTTCAACCTAAATTACAATGAAAAATTTAAAAATTAATGCATAATAGTGAAAAATGATTTTATCTTTGATTGTTCATGTAAAGAAATTAATATATAAAAATTAAATTTGTTTTTGTTGTTATTTTCTATTTGCACCCAACTTCGACAAAGTAAATTCATTGCATATTTTATTGTGCTTACATGCATAATTCAACTAGAATGGCATCGATCATTGAGTAGTTATAGACAAAATGGTTTCAAAATGTACATCACAAAGTTGTTTTTTCAGTATATAAGGACTTAAATGATCCCCGACATTATTGAATTTGTAATATTTAAAAAAGATACTCAATTTTATGAAGTAAAATATTATTCCAATAGAAGTTCATTAATCACAATCAAATTGTTTGTATAGATCAAATGAAATACTTAAAAAAAATTTGTAAATTGAAAATCATAGTCCATGTAAACTCAGAAATGAACTCATGATTTTCATTGTTGTCAATTGTTTGTTTAGATTTTTACCTCAAATTTCATGGCATAGATAATTACCTAGTTAAAGTTATGTTTAAAAATGTCATTGGTAAAAAGCTAAAAATGTGATGAACTTTTGAAAGTCCTTGAATTGCTTGATTTTTGAAAGTTTTTTGGGAGAATAAATCTTAATAATTTTGGCAACCTTGTTATTTCACTAGGTTCTACATAATGTAAGGAAATTTTGACTATCTTGTTTTGTTTGAAAAGAATAAAACTAGGTTCCTCAAATGTGATGATAAAAAGGTGATGTAGGTTTTAGAGGGAAAATTTGATCAAAATAAACTCCTAATTTGTTCAAAAGTGAATCACTATGACTTGCAATTACCCAACAACTTAAACATCAAGCTTGCAAAAATTTGATGAATTCCAAGTAGCTGACACTATTGGTTGCAATGGATCCACTGAATTCTAACAATTATGGAGATGATTCCAATATTGGTATCTTTTACGTTCCTTTGAATTTCTTGGCTATAAACATCTTCTTTCTTTGATTGTTTTCTATCACTTCTCAAATTGGAGTTAAGAATGTCCCCTTCCTTATGTTATTATTGTTTTGAAAAAATCAAGAGACATGGGGCTATTTTAGAAGCATAAAACTCACCCATGTCAAGTTTTGCAATGCCATGCCATTTTATGGTTTTAGGGAACATCAATGGTATCTTGGGGAGCGCAGGTTAAACGTCCTTAGAAACTTCCAGAAATGTCTAGAGTATGGATACTGAGCATGACATTCTTCCAAAGGCTTTTACAGGTGTTCTCCATAACCTTGATATTTTACTTACTTTTTAGGAGAAGGAGGGACTGGACACCTAAGTAGATGTAAGGTCCCTCTCACTCCGAAATAGTAAGCATAAGAACCTTACTCTTTTCTAGGAGGGATATTCACAAATTTATACTGGGAAAGTTTTGCAATTGTAGTCACCATAAGAATCTTGCTCTTTTCTAGCAGGGGTATTTACAATTTTACACTGGAAAATTTCTGCAATTGTTTTATGAGATGAAATAAAAACATGATTGGGAAAAACAAAAGAGTGTTATTGAAAAACAAGCCAAAGAAAAACATTACAAAAATGTTAATGTCTCTATTACATTAACTAAGAAATTATATAGGTAGAATGGTGGTGGGTTTACAATGGTCAACATTATAAGGTTAATGGCCATAGGTCAACTTGACAACCATTGCTTGACTTCTAATGGGAAGACATCGTATTGTTTGTACTGCAGTATGTAGAACCCAATTGCTTAGGGGAAAGGACATAATGATCTTACTATTAAGGAACATAGTTGGTTTGTTTTGTTAGATTTGTCATGTTGAGATCTCGCAAACCACGAGCTCACAGTTGTGTTCTTGGTATCATTGGAAACCCTTGAGGAGTAAGTGTGCACCTAGGTGATTTTGTAATTTGTAGACCACTGGTGTGGGAGGTATGAAATTTTGAGTAATTTTTGTAATTGGAATTTCAATAAGAGTAAAAATGTACTCAAAGGGTCACAATGTACCTGAAGAGTCTCAGTGTAGTCTGTACCGGCGAGGAGCTCGTGGTGCCATACAACCAATTCAACAAGAATCTTGTTGGGGGGGGGGGCGGCGGGGTTTGGTCGGGTGCTACAGCTACAATCTATGCCATATGGGAAGTCAAGGGATTTTTTTTTCCCCTTGTAAAGGTACTATTCTAGAGTGTATGTTGGAGCAAAGTATGTATATAATGGGTCTCAAAGTCAGTGAGCAGCCAGACTGAACCAACACCCACTAGCGCCCCATCCATTAGAAGCCTCTTATGAGTCATGACTCAGGGTCTGTTTCCATTACCTTGTCATCAGAGTTTCTCATGAACACCAACTGAGTCCACACGGGGTTTCACCTTGCTAATATATCCTTTAAAGGATAGATACTATAACTAGGTTAGTGTAGGGTAATGCACTAGGGCTCAGGCATTCCTGAAATAAGCTGAAGGCCTGTAAAAGCAGAAACTGATCTAATCAACATATTAGTTAACTAGGGAAACCAGAACCCCATGAAAAAAGTGTTTTCCTGTCCACCCACCATCCATCCCCTCGGATGGGTGTTGGTTCATTCTGTCAGCAATGGGCATACATATATATATATATATATGGAAGCAGACCTGGAGAAAAATTCTGGTCTCTGAACTTAAAAAAAATAGTGTTGCAGTTGTGGTATATTATTATATAAAGGTTTGGGCATTAGAATGAGCACATGGAGGTCCCAAATATTTCAGCTAGTTTCCTCTGGTTATATTGGCAACTGGGCCCCAATTTGTCATCTGTCAAATTCACAAAAGCTGCCTCCCTATGTAACAGCTCTGAACCAGAGTTGATTTCAGTGTCCTAAATAAGGTGAGATTTTGACTTGGGGAGAATATTAACTAATTTCCTCGACAAGTAGGCTCTGCTGGTTCTTACCATCTTTTCAAAATGTCTTCACAGTCCAGACATGGGGGCATTGCATTGC
>Ga0116228_10005791_pt1 | contig 11034 bp, 10 predicted proteins | sample S1TSphfallax_2_FD_89694 | JGI IMG/M metagenome (GOLD analysis project Ga0116228, IMG submission 89694) | Host-associated microbial communities from peat moss isolated from Minnesota, USA - S1T2_Fc - Sphagnum fallax MG | ecosystem: Host-associated > Plants > Peat moss > Unclassified | place... | reverse complement strand
ATTTTTATGTGTCTTTTCATGTCAATGTTATATAGTAAAATTAAATTTGAGATAAGCACATCTGAAGCAGCTTCAATTCAATTCAATGGTAGGAGATAGCATCTTGAATATCTTGTGTTTTCCACTCTCTGCTTCAGAGCAATTACAGAATGAATCCACTCAGGCCAATATACCAACACCCAACACAGTAGACAGGAAGAAAACATTGTGATTAGTGCAGAGATATAAATGTCAACAACTGTTCGACAAGAGCAAACAAAGCATACAAATCTACAATAATATAATACAGGAAACTTTTTGTGCGAGGGTGGAAGTACAAATGAGAAGGAACATGAAAATACAAAGATAGATCACAAAATTGTATTTTAAGAGTACCACAGGTGCATTTCCTACTTCAGGAGGGCCAAGAGGAAGGATGTGAACCTTTGCTCATACACTGGCATGCCAAACATGAAACATTTGAACACGAAACAGAACAAGAGATAGTAAAATAGAACCGCAATAAAATGGGGCCTAAACTCATCTTCAGCGGGTACAAACCCTAACCTGTGAAGATGGCGGCGCCTTCAGCCTGAAAGGTGGTCAAATGTCAAGTGGCAGTTTTTGTTTCTTCTTCCAGTGGAACAATTGTTGTTGCACAACACCAAACCCAGCGAATCACATCCTCCTTCAGTGAACCCAAGCCAGCAACTCTGAGGTATTCTTCTCTCCAGAGGAATCAGTCTGAAACGGAAGCCGTCAGCCAGTGAAGAAAAAAGCTCCAACAACTTCTCGCAGATCTGAGAAGCTTGGACACATGGCTGGAAAACATCATCATTACCGCCACAAGAGGCCTTAACCACCTCGCATACAATCAGTACCCCGACTCGTTACGGTCTCTCCAGTTCCCAGCGCCAGAACTTCGACCGCCGCCACCTCCGCCATAGCCACCACCACCATAGCTGCCCCCTCCACGGCCGCCGCTGCCACGATCGTTATCCCCGTAACGATTTCCGCCACCTCCATAGCCACCACCGCCCCCGCCACCAGAACGATAACCCCCGCTTCTCTCCCCGCCGCCGCCACCGCCACCGCTCCTAGACTGGGCTTGATTGACGGTGATATTTCTGCCGTCAAGCTCCTTGCCATTCATCTCCTCGATGGCCTTCAACATGGCATCCTGTTCAAGGAAAGTCACGAAACCAAACCCCCTGGACCTTCCGGTCTCGCGGTCCGAAATGACCTTGCTCGACGTCACCTCGCCGAAAGGCCTGAAGGCATCCTCCAGACGGTTGTCTGTGGTGGCCCATGCAAGGCCACCCACGAAGCATCTGTGTTCTTCTCCCATCTTTCTCAACAAAAAAAACCGACAATAGTTCGGCTCCAAAGTTTACGAACTCCAAGATGAGACGTTCAAAGCCACCAATGTAAAAATTCGGAAAGCAGCAACAAGATCCTCCGCGGCTGGCTGCGAGATCTCACCAGAAAACTTATTTTCTGCCGGCTACAAAGAGCAACCAAGCTCACCAAGACCTAAAACCGCTGGATTCTCCATTTACACATCGGTATACAAAGAGCAAGCTCTCTGACGACCTAAACCCCGCTGGATCCTCTATTTGCACATCGGTATACAAAAAGCAAGCTCTCTCACGACCTAAACCCGCTGGATTCTCCATTTACACATCGGTATACAAAGAGCAAGCTCTCTCACGACCTAAACCCGCTGGATTCTCCATTTACACATCGGTATACAAAGAGCAAGCTCTCTCACGACCTAAACCCGCTGGATTCTCCATTTACACATCGGTATTCAAACAGCAAGCTCCAGAGAGCTAGGACCGTTGGATTCTCTATTTACACTTTGGTATCTCACCCTGTTCCGGAGGGAAAGAACCAAGCTCCCACAACCTACGACCGCTGGATTCTCCATCGACATATCAGTATCTCAGGTTTATACCCAACGGAAAGAACCAAGCTTCCCGACCTTAAGACCGTGGATTCTCAATTTCCACATTGGTAGCCTAATCTCACCGACGGAAAGAACCAAGTTTTCACGATCTACGACCGCTGGATTATCTGTTTACACATCGGTCTCTCACGTGTGTACTCGAGGGAAAGAACCAGGACTCTACAGACGTGGCGTCATCTGGACCTTCCTAGAGAGCATCGTTGAGACCGTTGGATCCAACGTGATGCGATGCATGCCGTTGTGTAGAAGTCTAAGAAAGACAGGGACTGATCGCGACAGTCCAACTAGCCAATAATTCCAGTGCTGCCCGTAGCCAACGGGCCCACACGGGCAAGGAAATGACAAAGTAGACCAATTTTTTCAAAAAAACCCACTAGGCTATAGTCTCAATTGTCTGCCCCTCTTAAAATTTTCAGCCCTGACACAAAAAAGGAAAAACTAATTCTTTTTCGCATCCACAAAAATCACTGGGTCTACTCATACTATATAGTGGTTTTTTTTTTTTTTTTTAATATTTTTTAAATTTTTTTAATTAAAAAAAATTATTGTGACAATTTTTGGAAAAAGAAATTTAGTGTAGATTCCACTATTTTTTCTTTTTTGGGAAAAAATCGTCAAATTTTCAACATCGCACAATTGGAGAAAAGAAACCCTGATGTTAAATTGTACCTATATATATATATAGTTAATTGTAAGAATTTATGCCCTATACAATTAAGATAATGCATTTTAATACTATACCTATATGTTAACAAACAAAATTATATTATAAATTTAGTTATAATATTTTGTCGTATATTGATTATTACATGGTAAGTATTAAATATAATGTCATTATATATTACATGTGTTTAGTAGTCTTATACATAATGGAATATATGAATTAAATTCAAATTATAATATTTCATTTCAAATTAAAATAATTATTTGAATAATACAAAAAATTGACCTTAATGAATTACCCCAGCGAGTGAATTGCTTTTACTAGACAAGGCCATGAATGATTCAAGTTTCATCCAAGGTGAAATGGTGCAATGGTATGGTCATTTAGTTCACTTTTACATCAAATGACACAATGAATTGGTGACCTATGGAGATTTAATTTATTTTTAGAGCTTCATAATGAATTGGGTGGTCAAACTAAACCCAAGTTTTTAGTAATGGATGAATTGTTCAAAGGAAGTGGGCATCAACAAATCATGAACGTAAACTTTCGAAATATGGTGCATTTGTTTGTGCTTCAAAATGTGGAGTTGATGGTTGCATGATGTAAGTAATGCATTCTTATTACATTCTAAATTATGGTACACATCTATTGGACATGGCAAACAAAGGTGTGTGTGTTAAATTGTAAAACAATTAGAGATTCAATTTTTTGTATGTTTAAATGCAAAGTTATACACTAGTTAGCCATGCCAACTTTGGGGATTGAGCTTGCATTGTGATTATATCACCTTACTAAGAGGTGTGATTGGTAAATTAATAATTTAGGTCAATTACTTAGTTTGCAAAGGTCAATGGTAATGAATATGGACATGTCGACATTCTAGGTCTATTATGGACATTGTTAACAAGGACAATTTTGAAAAACCAAAAAGTTTAGGTGAATGCAAGTGTAGTGTCAATTGTGGCAAATCTTATGTTAGTTTGCAACTAGTCTACCTACAAATATGAGCTATGGAAAGTATTGTGGTTGGAAGCATACCACAAAAGTTAAAATATGGAAAATGTAGAAGAGTGAATTTTTGCATAATGTTACTCAATTTTGATGAAATGTTTATGTTTTCTTAAACAAATTGAAGGAAATGTCACCCTTTTAAATGTAGATAAGGATTGCAATTGTTAATGTTATAAAGGATGGGATACACTACACATGTCCATGCCACCAACCCTAGAAGCAAAGTCATATTGTGTAATACGCATTTGGAAACCACATTTAAATTTTAAATGTTGAAAAACACTTAACAACACTTAATAACATTTATTACCATAATACCTTGGTTGTTTCGGCGTTAAATAGTTCAAATTTAAAATCATTGAAATTTTCAATAATTATTAATCAATACTCATTGAATTTTTGAAACCCTAAATTGACAAGTGTCGAAAATTTTTCAATGCCAATTTTTTTGAACATTGTAAAACTACCAAGACCTTTTGTGGTAATGGGATCTAAGATTGTAAATCAAATAGGATGAGGATGGCATTCGGTAGAAGAGATTTCTTAGAGCAGTTTGGTTCAAATATAGTGGAAGAAGCCCAAAAATAATCTTGAAAAATAATCAAAGACAAACAAAGATAAAAATGCATTACGAGGACACAAGGGTGAGAATTTTTTATGAAAATGAAAGAAGAAGGAAGGAATTAGAAAGATGTCATTCATTTTAGTACCAACGTTGGATAGGCTATAAGAGTCATCTGAATGCTCCTTGTTTTCGTCATTGCAACCATCATCAATAGAAGGAATGGACAAAAGAGGTTCCTCAAATGTTGTTATTTCTTTTTTTTCACACATAACTCCCTCTTTGGACTTTCAAACCCTTGTTGTTACTTTTCCTTCATGTTCTTTCTTGCCCTATGTGCTCAACTTTAAAAGATGGGACAATAAATTACTAGTATAAGATCCACCCCCAAATTTTTCATATTCTTTAACGGAGAGGAGTGTAAATGCTACTGTTGTTGTTCTTCCTCCTATTGTTGCTATTCCTACTATTGCACTTATTGTTGTTGAAACCCCCAACTTGGAATGGCTGAGGATATTTTCTAATGATATGATGAAGTTAATGAATAGAAACATGGAGCAATCGAACTATGAGAATAGAAAGAGGAGTGCGATGAATGTAAACATTAGACACCATCTTCCAATAAATGGAATTCATACATCATGTTCATCCACAACTCCTAGCTAAGTCTTAGTTAATTTTCAATTAACTCTCAATTAACTCTCAATTAAGTCCCAATTTACTTTTGATTAAATCCCAGTTAAGTTTTAGTTAACTCCTAATTAAATCCAAGTTAATTCTGAGCTAACTTTTAGTTAAATCCTAGTTAATTCATAGTTAAGTTTTAGTTAGTTTTCAATTAACTTTCAACTAACTTTTAGTTAAGTCCCAATTAACTTTCAATTAAATCCTAGTTAAATTTTAGTTTATTCTCAATTAACTCTTAGTTAAATCCTAATTAATTCATAGTTAAATCTAATTAACTTTTAGTTGACTCCTAATTAAGTTTGAATTAACTTTCAATTAATTCATAGTCAACTACCAGTTAAGAAGATTTCTAAAAAGGTTCCTTACTTGATGCACACATAGAAACTTCTAAAGAAGCTTCTTTGAGCTAAGTCTCCAAAGGGGTATAAATAGTAGTAGGACCCTTCTTTTCCTTCGGTCTATTCAACACCATTTTTAGGCACGATCTTGCAATATAACCTTGTCATGTTTTTTTTATGTTCATGTTTGCACATGTTAGCATAATAAATATTTGTTTTCATGTTTGTTTTGCATATATTGTGTTCATGTGTTCATGTGTTTTTGTTTTTGTTTTGCTCCTTGTTTAGAAGTTAGACTTAGACCTTTCCTTTAACATTTGTTCTTGTGGGTTTTTGTGTCCTTTGACAAGGACTTCAAGACATTGTGAAGGAAAATGGGGATGGCCAAGTAATTGAAATAATAAGATGGAACACTTCTCCTTTTGATCCTCCATGACAAATGAATTTTTTGATGCAGGGGATGTAACTTTTAGTATAATTAAACATCTTACATTTTCTTCTTCTTCTGCATGTGTACAAGAAATTGTCCTTCTTAAACAACATTTTGTCATAGTAACAAAATCTTTGTAGTTCAATTGTATTACACCACTCCTGTTGAGTGCATCATCCATGACAATGATGTTGTTATGTTGTAAGTGACATAGGTTTCCAAGCAAATGATTTTGTGAATCCATCTTAATGTTGTTTAACATTTGAAGATAACTTCTTGCATCATTATCTTTTTCTTCTTCTTTTGCATGTGTGCAAGTTGTTTTTATTGAACAAGGTCATCAAGATAGCCAAAGGTTATGCCACAATATTATTTTTTCATGTCTCTCTTGTTGTTGAATGCATGCATCATCTATGACAATGAAATTGAATGCTTGTTTGTTGCTATTGTTTTACAAAAGACATAGTTTTACAAGTAGGGTTTTGTGAATCTATCGTCATCATAATCATGTTGTTGAACATTTTGAACTTTTGGAGGTATTATGTGAATTGTCTATTTTATTTGGCTTTTGCAGTATGGTTTTGAAGTGGGTATTCACCCTTCTATATTGAAATGCTTGATTTTGGGCTTCATGGTCATGTACATATATGAATATTTTGATATTTGTTCCTAGCCTTGGAATTTGTGCTTTCATGTGGTTTGATCAAGTAGGTTTTGAATTTATATATCTTTAGAGGACCAAACATAAGTGGTTGACAAAATATTAGTTTTATTATTTGTTGTGTTGTTTGTTTCCTGAAATGGCGTTCTATAAACTTGACATGATTATTTTATAGGGGATCATTCAAGTGGTGAGGAGTCATTGCAATTGAAACAAATAGCAATTGGAACTAAAGATTAAAATGGATGAATAGTGGTTTACATCCATGTATTATAAAATAATAATTGACAAATTTTATTATATTAAATTTTAATAATAATAATAATAATAATAATGCAAAAATGAAAATTTCAAAATAAATAAAATATTCAACATTGAATTTCCAAAATAGCCAAGGTCCTATGGTAGTGGTGTGGTAGCCATTTTTGAGCAAAAATGAATTTCAAGGCCAAATGATTAGATGCCCATTCTTGTAAAGTATTTTGGGTGGGTTGAAAAGATCTTGGAGTTCAACCATGGGGTTTTAAAGATTGTTGTGTTATTGTTAAATTGGGTGAAGGAAAATAATAATAATAATGCAACAATGGAATAAGACGAGTATGATTTCACATTTATAGATTTTCTTTTTTGATTTCCCATTACATGTAGAACAAACCTTCTTTACTAAAAACCCAAACAAAAGGGTGTAATTTAACCATGAACTTGACAACCCAAGAAATAAGATTTGGGTAAAGGCTACATAATAAAACATTTCAAAATTTCAAAAGAAAGAGAAATCTTTAAAGAATGCCATGGGGAAGGTAGCCTTGCTTTCCAACATAAAATTAAGAAAATAAAGTAAAAAGAAAAACAAATTTGAGTTTCTAATTAAGGTAAAACAACCTTTTGTCATTTAGGGGTCGGTCAGTGAACACTTGGAGAGTGGTTAGTCAATATCTTTTCGTCGTTCATTAATGTACCTATTACCAAACATTCAATGAAATTTTCTTGTGTTTTGATTTTTGGTCTCTGTTGTTCAAGGGCCTTCTTTGATCAGTGTAGGGGGTAGTTTTAGAATGTTTTTTTAAAAAATTGAATGTTTTTAAAGATTATGGTGTGTGCTAGAAATTATCAAGGTGAATAGTTGTGGATGTTTATTTGACCCAAAAAAGATACCCATGTGTGTTGGTTTTTGTGAATGATTTTATAAATTTCTTTTTGCAATTTGCAAGTTTGAGCCCATTTTTTCACTTTGCAAATTTGTCAAGGTTTGGAAATGGGTGTTGTATGGAACATTTACAAGGGTTTGAAGGTTTGGTTTAGGGGTGGGGGCTTGCACATTTAAAAAATTACAATTCACCATTAAATAACCTAGTAGTAAATTCAGACAACCTTAATCAAAAGTAAGTGCAAGAAGAATAAATTTATTTGAATTTGATTTAAGATTCCATGAGAATGCACCAACTTTTGTTGCTCCCTCATCTACCTGCAAAATAAACCAAAGGAAAGGAGCCATTACTACACTATTTGTGATCGCATGTCATGACCAATGTTGAATACTTAATAATTATGCATAAGAAGGCTATGGAAAAAGCAATTACAAAAGCAATTAGAGAAACATGTCATAAGGAAAGGGAGGAAAATAGGGTTATAAAATCTACAAACTACCTCATTACAGATGAACGGACATCTCAGTGTGTAGTTACTAGAATTGCAAGAATAGATTTTGAATACAATTAGTTAGCAACAATTATTAGGCAAGTAGGGCAACATCTGCATGAACATCTATGAGCTTCCCGAGTTGCATAAGGGTTAGAAATCATTCCAATTACAAGATTTTCAAGGTTTAATCCAGCATAATAGGAGGCAAGGTTACAAGGAAAAGCTAGATTACTTGCTCATGATCATGTTGTAACACGCTTATTTCATTGTACTAAATAACCAAATCAAGGGAAAGGGGGTTTAAGGTTTAGGAAAATCGTTAAACAAAGACCTCAACTAGGAGGATCATTAGTAGCTGCAACTAAGACCACAACAAGGAGGACCACTAGAAGTTACAACCAAGACCCCAACTAAAAGGATCGCTAGTAGCTACAACCAAGACCACGAATATCAAAATCATGACCAGGAGGATTGCTAATAGCTACAACCAAGACCATGAATATCAAGATCATGACCATGAGGATTGCTAGTAGTTGCAAACACAAGAAAGAAACAACAAAGACCACCAAAATCAAAATCATGACGACCATGAGGGTTGTTGGCAGCTAAAGTGAAGAGAGGGAGAAGGAATATGATAATCAACATGAGGATTGTGACCATGAGGATCAATGCAATTACAAGCACAATAGATGCAAGATGAGGACCAACAAGATCAAAATCATGATGATTAGGAGGGTCGCTAACAATTATAACAAAAAAAAAAGAGAAAAAAAATGACGATCAACATGAAGACCACGACCAAGAGGGTTGTGAGCAATTGTAAGAGCAAGAGATGCAAGAAGAGGACCACCAAGATCAAGATCACAACAACCAAGAAGGTCATTAATAATTGTAGCCAAGATGGAGCAAGCTTGAAGTGTTTGAACTTCAAAGCGATTCAGCTCGAAAGTTGTATCGGTAACATCATGATCATTCGAGCTCCAAAGAGACAAAACGTGCACAAAATTTTGGTAGTTGTAGCCAAAGGAAGAGGCAATGGTGGCCAAGATTGGGCGACGAAATTAGGGTTTCGCTCTTTCTTGCCCTATCATCTTTGATTGAAAAAATATTTTAAAAAAAATCATGTCTGTTGAAACCAAAGATGAATATTTTTGTGCCCTTTTTTGTTCATCCTTATGCTGCATTCAATATTTCTGAAGAGGGTAGTAATGTTCAATCATGGATCATTGAACATTTGCTCATGCATGAGTGGGATGATGCTCATACGTTGTTGAGTGATAAAGGAATTTTCTTGTTGTGTTTTTGACCCCCCGGAATTTAAAAATGCATAACTTGCTCATGTCTTGAGCTTTTTCTATAATTCAAGTGCCCTTGGATGTGCAACTCTTAGCTCTACAACTTTTATTTGAGCTCTTGCAATCAAGCAACATCCGCGATGCATCAGCTCTCCGAACCCTTAAGTGTTTGCTCACCGGCTGCTCTACCCTATCCAAGGACAAGGCAGAAATGTAACTACCTTCCAACCCAAGTCTTTGTACCTCTGAAAGTTGCTGATCCAGCAAACCCATAACTTCCAAACCTTGTTGCCCTGCATTTGTGAATATCCATCTCTTCCCCAAATGGGCCACAGTGAACCAGCACCCATCAATGCACCATCAAGGATGGATGATATGTGATCAAGAAACAGTTATCTGTTGGGTTCCAGTTCCCTAGCTAACCATGGTGGTTAGCCCAGTTGCTTTATTTACTATCTACCAACCAGGTAGGTAGTAAATAACAGCCCCTACCTACTATGTTTAAACTATCTACTTACCTACTAGTCCCCTATTTTGTTACCTACCTGTCTATATGTTAGACCTACTTCTCACAGAATGGGTTACCAGGATGAAAATGGGTAGTAACCCAGTTGAGGATCATCCACAACTGAGTCATAACAGGTATCCAGTAGATGGTGCACTGGTGTGTGCTGGTTCACTGTGGCCCCCTAAATGGCTCTTTGCTTTCATCCACAAGAGGGCACATCTGCTTTATAGCGTGTGCCCTCTTTCATCTACTAGGGTTAGGGGTCAGGTATTCAATAAAATATGGATGATACTGGAATGTAAAGATGTGCTCTGAAGTTTTTAGTGTTGTTGGAGGGCATGTTATGCACCTGTTTCAGCAAAGGTATGGGCATTTTTGTTTTTTCAAACACTCCCCCATTTTGCTTTGTTTTTCCTGAGATACACTGAGTACCACAGCATGTCTGCTTTTAGGGTTTAGGGTTTAAGGTTTACCATGTCAGAGCTTGGTAAAGCCATTGGCCATGGGCTTTTACCAGAATGGGGCTGGCCACAGGTCCTTAAACATGCTGTCTTGGTCTTTACCCATCAATTCACTAAGAGAGTTAGGTTTTTGTGCTTAGAGCCATCAGTGTTCCTGTAGAAATGAAAAGGGAGAGAACTCTCATTTCACCCTTGTTTGATCATATGAGTAAAAGATTCTCACTCAGAGCAAGCTACTTTCTACTACTGGGTACACCATATTTTGGTTGCAGATAAAATTTAGGGTTTCTCCACCCATCCCACAATTAACCTAAGCCAAATGATTGCATGAACCTGAAGTGAATGCTTATAATCAGTAAGAATAATATGCAGCAAGTAGAGGTTCAATGCAAAGTCTTGATCCTCTCCTCTGTTTATCCAGCATTGAAAGAGAGAAAATTTCATCTGTAAAATATTTCAGCAAGTTCCAAAAGTTGTTTTGTAAGAAAGATAAAAAACTATATAAATATTACAGCCTAACGGAATCTGTCATCTGGAACGGGTTTCCTGTCTGGGGGTGTAGCTCAAATGGAAGAGCGCTCGCTTTGCATGCGAGAGGTACCGGGATCGATACCCGGCGTCTCCATCACACCGAAAAAGGCTCTTTTTTTCTTCTCCCACTAACTCTTTATTCTTCTTTTTTCGCCCTTTTTTTCCCACTTACAATTTTAACAAACGGAACGCCATTCAAGCAATAGAGTCTGATGATGCAGGCAACGTACTCAAACAGATTCTCCAAAGAAAAAGAACAAAAAAAGAAGCACATTAATTGAATAGCTCTCCTCT
>Ga0116228_10005790_pt1 | contig 11034 bp, 11 predicted proteins | sample S1TSphfallax_2_FD_89694 | JGI IMG/M metagenome (GOLD analysis project Ga0116228, IMG submission 89694) | Host-associated microbial communities from peat moss isolated from Minnesota, USA - S1T2_Fc - Sphagnum fallax MG | ecosystem: Host-associated > Plants > Peat moss > Unclassified | place... | reverse complement strand
TTGTGGATGCTAACGCTTGGCATCACCAGTCAATCTCAGCAATGTGTTTGGAAGGGAGGAGAGATTCATGACGTCAATGTAAGCTGAAAATTGGCACACCTCTTCCAAGGATTGCATGAATGATTTGTACCTGCTCTCCAGGCACGAGAACCGAGTCGACCGACGTCATTATTATTGTCAAGCAAGTCGGGAGAAGATCAAGAATGGAGCCGTAATCCTGACCCACCTCCATGTCCAGATTCGAGATGACAGCCTCAACAACAGAAGGAAGAAGGCGTTGGGGTAAGCTCTCCATTTCTTGAATGAAGAACGAGAGACAGTCTACGACTTTCTTGTCAACGACAAGCGTGTGCGAAATCACCAACTCGATTACATGGACTACAACGAGAACCAAGAGTTTTGCTGCTCTTGAAAACTCGTTGTCTCTCGCAATGGGAAGCAGAAAATAGTAAAGAGCTCGAGTGTAATCCAACGCTGCTTGTCCTCCTGAGCCGGATCCCGCCCGGCATCTTTTCTCGAATGCGGCTAGCACCGTTGCATCACTCCTAGACAGAATCACATCGACAGTGCTCTGCTTCTCCGCAAACAACTGAGAATTCCCTCCCAGCCTTGCCGCCTCTTCCACCACCTGATCATCAAAATCCATATTTCCAGCAGCTAAACCCAAAGCAACTGGACACAAAGAGCTGGCTGATTGTGCATCACCTTACATTTTCCCTCTTCTTCCAGACAGTTTCCGCAACAACAACACCTCTTCATGGAATCATTTAGAATAATGCATGCTCCCAAAAAACAGCGCATTCCAACACAAAACTAGCGCTGGAAAACAACGCAACTTCCCCAGTACAATACTCCGCATTCTGCAAATACCCAACGCTGCAACGCTCATAAGCGCAACCCAATACACCACTTCCTCGAAAAATTCTCTCAGGCATCTGACAATCCGATGATGACCCCGAACAAAAATTGGAGCAATCCAACCTCCGGATTCTTCCAATGGAGTCTTCGAAAAAACTCTTCTACATTCGTCCTCTCGAATTCACCATCATGTAGATGGTTCACATCCGAGCGCGGGAAGAAGCAGCGAGACATTCCGTTGCGTAATATTCCTCTATAACGTCCTCTCCACCCCCACCGTCCGGCCTGACCTATACAACTATAGGCGCAGGGGGCCCAATTCTGCGTCAGAACAAACAGGTGTGCTTCTACTCTTTTTCTTCTCGTTCTTTTCTTCTCATTCCTCATTCTTCTTTACTTTTCTGCGATCTTGTGTTCTGGGATGTTCTGATTCTTGTGTTTTTGCAACTTCATTCCAGCTGCTCAAGCTCTAAAAGAGAACTGCAGAAGAAACACAATATACAGCCATATAGTCCTCATGCACAATCAAGACTTGCACAAAGGCTCTTCATCGTCTTTCTCTGATCTTGTCTTTCTGTAATCTTGTCTTGGACCTCTCTCCTTCTGTAAGAATGGATACACAGAGTCTGGGCTTTTCATAAATCGGTTGCATCTCAGCCTGGAGCTTGCTCTTGGTCTCTCGTGAGACCATGCACAGCATCTCGATCTCAGCCGAAACCCTCGGCCACTGTCTGTGTCCAACTCCCGATGAAAACTATGGCGTTGTTCAATTGATGCAGACAGTAGTGTGCCCTGCAGCTTGACTGGCAATCTGAAAGGGGAGCTTAATTTTCCTCAAATGCTGAACTGAAGATGAGATTGGCATCTTCCTCAAGAGGAGATTGAACCAGGAGGAGGAAACAATTCTTTCACGTGCATGCAACCAGCACATCCAACATGTGAGGCCTAGCAAATAGTCTACAAAGTTCTTAATGACCTAGCAGAATCTCTCCTGAGTGCCATTAGATAATGACCATTGGTCAGACCCAGCTTACAGCCATCCACCGGCCAGTGGCTGTGAATAGCAGTGACTGGCCACCATGTCTCCACACTGAATTCATTATCTCCCAACATTGGGCATAGATAAGTGTGAATAATTTGAGCAAAATGTTTGAGCAAACTATTATACAAAAACCAGCATCCTGAGTTTCTGTCACATTTCATGAAGCATCAGGTGGACTCAGTCATGATATTGGCTAGCTTTGAAACAGGTATATTGGAAGGAGGATTCATATCACAGGCTGATGACTGCAAGCAATAGTACCAAGGATGTCTGAAACAAATTCAAATATCAACAGGTTCATGAACTGGACAAAATTCATTGCCCTTACATCAAAAATTCCACATAAGACAGCCTTGCTCTCCTACTGCTACTGATAAACATGCTGTCAACAAGTTCTATCTTCTCAAAATGGCCTCAATGCTGGACAAAAGGAGAGCTGTCCAGCATTGACAGTGTACCCCCAGAAATCGCCATATTTGCATCACTCTTACAATCCTGGCTATGAGAACCTATGTGTTATTTGAGAGTGTCACCCAATGCAACTGAGTACTATGAGGCCACAGTACGCCAAAGTGCCAGACTGTACTTGTTATCTTTTGTTCCCTGTCCTATCATGCCTACCTATATGGGGCAAGCCTCCTCAAACTCCCGTTGTTCCTTGCGGCAGAGTTCAAACTCATTGGTCCAGTAATCCATGCACTTGCTATATGCATCCATAGCCTTTGGGCACTTGTCGTTGAGCTCCCTCAGTCTAAACATTCACCAAATAGCAATGTTAGATAGTCCAAGCTACCCCAACTCATATTCTCGCTTGTACTGACTACAAACAAAAAGCTTCATAAACCTGACAAATGCTGCCTCTTGCATAAGCTCCAATTAAAGTAGGTTGCAAGATGTATGCAAAGAAGGCTATCATAAGAATCAGATTGACAGGACTTTATCAACCTCAATTTCTGAACATGAGCAAATGAAGTGTCACCTCAAATGATTCATGGACTTGACACACCTAGATGATTACAGCTATGACTATACAGAATCTGGGTCCAAGCAAAGAATCTCAGTCAGATCCAATCATCAATGGTGCACAGCTACTGTCAGGGATGTTGAAGACAAAGGATGCAGACACTAGTTGTGTATCGAAAGCCCTTTTGACCAATTCTTTAATGGTTGATCCTTTCTGCAGAGATGGCTTGGTCTATTGTCCACCATTTGCTAAGGGAAGTTCCATATTTGCTTCCTTTCCTATTTCATGTGCCACAAGTCCACATAGACCATGTTCTGGATTTGTATTTGAACCAAGAAACCACTCAACAGAGTGATCAAGACAGCGCCCTAACAGTAAGCCCTCATCTATGTGGCATTTGTAGCCAAGACCGCTTGTAAACTAGCAATGCGCTGTAGTCACTCCAGCTTTGGCTCAATACTCTACACCCTCAATAGTTGGTCAATGCGTTTATTCTTCGTGTATTTACTTCAACATCTGGATCACCAACATATAGGAGCAGTACCTGCCACATTTTTTGATAGCTTTGCAAGCTGACGAAGACACATGAAAAGAACACCAAAAACGCGTATAATAGGTGAATGCTCGGTCATAGACAACCCTAGATTGCGAAAGGTTTACGAAGCTTACAACGAGACAACACAACTCGTGACGTCCTGGCCCTGACGCAAACATCTCTCGGGGTTGGGGTCATTCCTCTTGCAATCCAGAAAGGCTCGGTTCTGAGCTCCGCATTTGCTGGCGATGTGCTTGGATGCAGCCATGAGGACAGCCGAGGTCGTGATCGGAGCCGGCCTCTCCTGCGGCGGCCTCGTCTCGACTCCCATCTGTCCACCACTGCTTCAAGAAGACACCCTCTTCTGTCCTCCCTAGATCTAACACTTCCCTTCGAGAAAAAAAAACCCGGTGCAACAAATCGATCACGCGTGCACGGAGGTTGGGAAAACAAGCTCCGAAGACGAGGAACACAACGAGGAAGACGATCCTGGAACCGTGCCCTAAATTCAGGTCCCTGATACCAGATTCTCAAATTCAGGTCCTAAAAACGAAGAACCAGAAACAGGAGGCATCAATTTGGGACGTCGATTGCAAATATAAACCTTGTGGCTTGAAGTTTAAACGTCAAAAGGAAATAAAAGCACATATGATGTTAGACGTTCATAATGTTCAGGTCCATTCACACGTAATGTTAAGTCAGTGTTAAGCGAAAATCTAGGTGGCATCTTAGGTGGCAGCTAATGTTAAATGGGTGATTGTTTGATATTGATTGAATGTTAACTAAAGGTAAAATATTCATGGTAAATAGGTATAGGTCCTAAATGACTAGCTTAGTGTTGTCATGTTTACACATAAAGTATGGGCATGTTTTCATGCACATAAGTGAAAGCCAAAATAAGAAGTATTAATGTCAAGTTTTCTTTGTTTGGTTAAGGGTGTGTTTAGGGCTGGTTTTTTAAAAACTCCCAAATGTTTTTTCATGGCAATGTTTGATTTAAAGGTGGGTTGGATTCATTTTCACAAAAGATCACCAAGACAAACAAAGAAAATGTTTGGTTATGTGGGGTTTGTTTGTTAGATTAATGGGCATGCAACTATTCATAAATAAGCTCTAAACTCTAATAAGGATATAATGCATCAAGATTACCAAGGACATCAAATTTTGAGTCTTTCAAAGAAGCTCGTTATTAACCCTCCAAAGATTTAACCCTCGAGATTTTTACTAAGTTTTTGCAATTTCCATTCCTTCCAAAACCCAACACCATAACAACCTTAAACATAGGTAAAGTTTAACTTAAAGGTGCAACTCAAGGTTAGAATCATCTCTCTTTCAAGTATGTCCTCCCTATGACCTAGAGTATAAAAACAATTCCAACTTTACTTATAGTTTTTTAATTTAATTGTTGAAATGCTAAGAAATATATAAATTAATCATAATTCATATCTACCAAAATAAATAGAATATGTAAAAGAAAAAAGGTTGGGCATGAAGCTTTTCCTTAAAAAAACAAATCTAGAGGAAAAAGTGTAGAAAGTAGATGAAGAACAATTAGGTTTTGTGCAAAAAATTGCATTACAAGTGAAAGTAGAACAAGTAGATGATCAATTACTTAATTCAAAGGTAGATTTGCAACTAAGAAATCTTAAATAGAATTAGGAGGAGAACCACTACTAGAGTTTGGGACAAAAATCATAGATCATATTTATAACCAAAGGTTCAAAAAGTATTTGGACTATTGTCAAATTCAATAACATGTAGTCCAAATCTTGGATCAAAAAGATTCATGAGAGCAGGGGATCAACTAGGTCATATAAATTACTCATATAAATTTCTTTCCATAACTTGTACATCAACAAAAGATGTTGATTTAGTGTGGGAAGACTTTGCAAATTTCTATACTCATCTATTTTACTATAACACTACTTGAACATGCAATATTTAATTTCCAAATTTACAACATTTATTTGGATCCTTGGGATGTGTACATGAAAGAAAATGGCATACCATTAGTTGTGCCAAAATGCACATTGCCAAGTTTTTGGAGGTTGGGACCCAAAATGGTGAATTATAAATTGTGTAATGTTGCTACAAAAGGTGTTTTACCAAGGTTTTACATTTTCAAAAGTGAAAGACTACATGATGATTACATCAAACTTTGCAAACCAAAAATTTGCATGGCAATGCAAAAGAAAGTTTGGATGATTTTTTTCTTGTTCAAGGAGTTCTTAACTTTATTCAAAAAAAATGTTTCAAGTGTAGTGTCTTTCACCAATTGACACTTGTTAATTATAGATGGGCATAGTAGTCATACCCTAAAGCCAATAAAATATGCACAAGAGTTTGGGTTAAACATGATTACCTTACCATCTTATTCATCACATGCTCTATAGCCATTAAATGTGTCTTGTTTCAAACCATTTAAAACAACATTCAAAAAGGTTAAGGATTCAACTATGTCAAATAAAATCACTTGGAACCAAATAAAATCATTATGGTTGGATAGATAAATTAAGTCGTAGATCAATCTTTCACAAAGAAAACCATCAATTTTGGGTTCACGACTATAGGTATCTGACCTTTCAACCCCAAGGCAATGGACAATAAAATTCAACCTTCATAAATTTACACTACAACAAGCATAAGCAACCATGGAAATGAAGAAGAATACACATCAAATGAAAAAACTAATTATAATCAAGATAAAAAATGCAAGGAAGAATCTATTGATGTAGGATTTCCCCATGTAATTGAAACAACATTCTAGTAAACAACACTTGAAGATCATCCTACTAGTAGGTTAAAAATTGACCAACATTATTATGTAGGCATGTTTTGAAACCCTAATGTGATAGAAAATAATTATAATAAATTATAAACCCATATGAGGTTATTCCTAAGTTGGTGCAAGAAACCTAGAGTCTTCCAAATTTAAGCTAAAAAACCATGAGGTTGCATAACTTTTTTTCATTGTTTCATTTAGTTACAACACAAATAAGGGGAAAGGAACCATTAATTGACTACTTTCAATCATATTTTGTGACTTCTATTGAACACCTAAATATTATTTTAAAAATATCATGGACAATGCAAGTATAAAGGAAATCATAAAAGGGAAAAAAAATTAAAAAATAAATAATAAATAATAAACAAGCCAAAAAAAAACACATTTTGGGGACTATAACAAATAAAGCAACTATTAGAATTATTACAAAGCATGCTAAAACACAATTTAATGCAGCTTGGACTGTAGCAACTATCAAGGAGGTTGATGATAAATTCACCAAATTTTCAAGTAAGTTTGTTAACTAATGCACATAGGTACATGGGTGTTAATCTTGGATGCACAACCGAGGTTGAATGAAAGTTTAAGCAATGGGCATGGGCTAAATAGCAAGCAAGAAGACATTGAATAATAATGTTGCTACTTGTAATGACTAAATATAAGAAAAACATATGGTCATCACCGAGACTAGTTCACCAAAAGAAAACATGAACTAGGATCATTAAAGTTAAAATTGAAATGGAAACACTTCAAGAACATGAAAAAGAGGTCAAGAAGGCCAACATGGATTTCAAGAACAAAAGTGGAGGCTAGAACTTGATGAGATAACACCACAAAAACACAAAAAGCATACCCAAAATCCAAAAGTCACAAAAGGTCAACATGGATTTCAAAAACATGAAAAACATAGCTAAAAGCTTGAACTCAATGAGAAAACAGTTCAAGAGCACAAATAACACAACCAAAAACTTGAACTTGTTGAAACAACACTTCAAAAGCACAAATTGCACAACTAAAAGCTTCAACTTTTTGAAACAACACCTCAAGAGCACAAATAGCACAACCATAAGCTTGAACTTGTTGGAACAACACCTCAAAATCATAAAGAACATAACCAAAAGCTTGAACTTGTTGAAACAACACTTCAAAAGCATTAAAAACATAGCTACAAGCTTAAACTTATTGAAACAACACCTCAAAAACATGATTAAAGAGCACAACCAAAATTTCAAAAATGTTAAAAGAAGACCAAAATTTCACCTACAATGATGGAGCTTCAAGTTCAAAGTTTCAAAAATGCGAAGAAAAATGAAAATAACATATAAGAATTATAGAACTTTGAATGTAAATTTTTAATAATGTGTTCAAAAAATTATAATAAGATATATCAATGATGAAGCTTTGAATTTAGAGTTTTAAAAAAGTGCTTAGAAGACCAAAATAGACTACAACAATGGGCATGTGAACTCAAATGTGTCTTCTTGTAAGTGATACAAGTTTGCTTCTTCCTAGCAATGTGTTTTTCTTGGTGACAAGATTCCTTTGTGACACGACACATTCTTTTTAATAATGGACATCACAAATTTAGCATGCAAAGAATTAATAATGAAAATCATAAAAAATTCATTCATTCATACACCTTACACACGAATATCATGCATTGAAAACACATTCATTTATGCACACATGAATAAATGTGTTAATAGATGAAATATGAACCTATGAATGAATGAATGCCATATGAGTTTCACATCTTCCTTTAATTTTGTGTGCCAAATATATTTTCAATGCACAATATTAATGTGTGAAATGTATGAATTATGAACGAATAAATTTTGCATGATTTCCATTAGTAAGTCATGAGATGTTAAGTTTGTAGTGAATTTATTTAGTGATGTGACTTCCTTTTCATGATGACAAATGCGTTGTTTCTAATGACAAAACTTGTTACTGATATGTGTATTTTCTTAGTGATGAATGTCAAAAAAATCTCATGCCATCACTACGCCCACAAACTTGCAACAAGTTTGGTGAAAGGTACCTTTTAAACCCATTATCATTAATTTTTAACCTTAGATTTGTGAAGATTTTGACCACATATTCAAAATTGAACAGTCATTTTGAAGATAATGGTTATTCACATTTTCATTTATTATAGTGATGAGGACAAAAGACATCCATCAAAAAGCATATCATTTTTTGGTTTTTGGGAAAGCAAGTAAACTTTTATGGGTTGGCATGTGTTTGAAGTTTATTTTTCCTCATTTTTTTTAATATATTTTTAAATAAGCATAACTTGTTCATTTTTCACTCAATTTGAAGGATTTAAAGGGCATTGGGTGCACCTTTTATTCCTTTACAATTTTTCTTTAAATACCATAAATAAATAAATAGATTGAAAGATTTAGAATTGACAAACACATTAAGTGTTCAATCATTATCATGTTTACCTTAATGGGAGGCATGACTAAATCCATAAATATGGTTTGGTTTAAAAAGAACTGAAAAAACAAAAACTTTACAAAAACATAAAATAAAAATTTAAAACACCATGAAAATTAGATCATGTGTGGCACAAAAGAAAAGTTACATGCATTAATGTGCCCTCTAAATACTTCACAAATATTTGCAAGATTGTTATGTGTAGGGTTGACATTGGGGTAGATGCAAGTTATAATGGTTCACTTTTGTGATGAAACAATGGTTTTTCCCCTAGGTGCCCTTTAATCTAATGCATATGGTGATAAATATATCTTTAAATTTACTAATTGAAATTGGATGTAAACTAACAAGTTCATTATGAAGAGAGCTATGGGTGGTTATTTATTGATAAAAAAATCATTTGTTAATAGTAATGGACTTTTGAAGTCAAAAAATATGGACTAATCATTTGATAAATGAAATTTTTTTATTTTGATTTAAATTCAAAATTTGTTATTGAAACTCAACATATAATGTAATACAAGATGATAAACTCATATGAGGAAATTATTTTTCAAAAATTTAATCGTTTAACATTAGGGACTTTTGAATGGTTAAAATTTTACCATATTTTCATAAGTCCATATGAATAACATTTTTTTTTTCAAATTTTTGTCCCAAAAAAATATGTTTTGAAAGTTTTAAATGTAGCATTATTCCTATGGACTTAGTGGGTTTTCGTTTTAGGATGTCCAAATTAAAAAATGATATCAATTACATTAAATATAAATTTTCACATATATTTGTGAAAGTTTATAGGTGATTGAACATATATTATTCAAATATTAAAATAATGACATTTTAAAAAGTAACAACCATGTCCATTTGAACCATTTGTAAGAGTCTTGTGTGGATTTATAAAGAGTGTAGTTTCTCCCACTATTAAATCATTGTACCACGCATTCACCCAATGTGAGTAGTTCCATAAGTTTAAACCAATGTTGGGTGGTTTTTTAAGCCATTGCTAATTATTTGCCAATTTTTAATCTAAGTATATATATATATGCTTTCCAATTCCCACTAACAATAGTCCCACTTCCAAAATATAATCGACATTTTTCAAATTCAAAAAATTTGCCCCCAAAACCAAACCAATGTTTATTGAAATAAAAAAACCTAACCTTACCTTAAACTTGGCACCCAAAAAGAACCAAGGTTTTTTTAATGAAAATTGGCTTGTGTGTAATTAAAAAACTGGTAGTTTTTAAATGTTAGGGCTTTCGAATGTGAGTTTTGTGATGTAGTTCAAGCTTTCTCCATAGTCACAAGTTGTAACTTTCTTGAATGCAACCTTTGTAAAAACACACAAAAACATCACCAATTTATTTTTTTCTTTTATTCAAGGATCAACATGGTGGGCACACAAGATGCATCAAAGTTCAATATGGAAGAAGGTGATTTTTTTAAATTAAAAAATTTGATTTTTTGCTCAATCAACTATGAGTTTTATTTTTTATTGTTCTGATGTACCTCTGCTCTCTCATTTGTAGTTTGCATGTTTTACGTTTGTTTTTCTTGGAAGAGTCAAACATTTCAAAATTCAAAACTCCAAATTTTTAATTTATAATTGTTTTCGTTTACAAATTTGCAAAAATGTAGGTTTGCATCTGAATGTGACTTCACATCTCACCCCATTTTGCTTACTACTACCATGGTTTGATGGAAAGTTTGAGGAAGGTATTGATTAAAAGGAATTCCTACAACTTTGGGATTTTCCTTTTTGACTTTTTTTTTTTCCTCACATGTTCCTTGTTTCACTACCCCAAGATGGAATTAATCTAGATTTTTGGATCTATTTTTTTAAAAAAGTTTAAAGTACATTAGGAAGTTATTTAGAATTTTTTTTTTTGTTTTTTTGCATGGTTGATTTCTTTTTTCTTTTTTCTTCCTTGTTTATTTTCTTGTTCCAAAGCTTCCTTGCTTGAGTTGTAAGTTATAAACACTAAGGATTATAGTTGAAAGAAAACTCATTTTATTGTGTCACAAGTGATATTTTCTAGAATCTACAACTTGCCCAAAACATGCATATTATGTACTATTTGTTATAGTAGAAAGGGAAGCCTCAAAAAAATGGATATTATGTTCTATTTCTTCATATCAAAGATTTGGTCAATTGTGTACTAAAAAAACCAGATTAATACCTAGCAAATAACTAGTTGTAACAAATTCGAGTACAAAGTGTAGTTGATCACCAATTCTACAATTGATCGGTTTTTTTTTTTTTCAAAACTAGCCTTCTCCATTTGAAACCTTCAAAACTGACCACTTTTTTGAAAAAAAAAAAAAAAAAAAAAAAAAACCTAAAAAAATTTTTTTTTAAAATTTTTAAAAAAAAAAAAAAAATAAATATTTTTTTTTTATATTTTAAT
>Ga0116228_10005789_pt1 | contig 11035 bp, 12 predicted proteins | sample S1TSphfallax_2_FD_89694 | JGI IMG/M metagenome (GOLD analysis project Ga0116228, IMG submission 89694) | Host-associated microbial communities from peat moss isolated from Minnesota, USA - S1T2_Fc - Sphagnum fallax MG | ecosystem: Host-associated > Plants > Peat moss > Unclassified | place... | reverse complement strand
GGGAGAACATTTTCACTAAAGGTCCATGTTAATCAACTATTGCTAAATCAAACAGTTAAAATTTTGTAGTTGCCAATTAGTGCAACTTCCCAAATGATTTTGGGGTTTTTACCAGTGTTATGTGCATATGGTGTGCATATATTGTTTTTGATATATCCTCAGGTAAGGGTATATATATTTCAGTTTATTTACGCATCAGATAAAGGTCTATTAACATTCAAAAATTTCCATTCAATTAGCGTTTCAGTATACAAAAATAAAATTTTCTAGAAGACGGGTAAGGTCTGGGTACCTTCTTATTATATAAAAATGTATGTATTTTTATTTAATTACAATAAAAAAGTCCACATTTTGGAAATTATTATTATTTTTTTAAAACAACAGATCTGATGTTAGAGTATTTGATTCATCTTTGACTAACATGTGCACTTTTATCACACGTTAAGTTTAAAAGAACACAAGTTACCCCATGATTGTGCATGAAAAAATATTTTTGGGCAAACTCATCCTTAAGAGGTATGATTAAGAATCACCTTTTCAAAATTCAAGGGAAGGTGAACTTAGTTTAATTTAATTAGTTAATTTTTAAATTTTGATTTGCATCGCATGAGCTTTGTGTTCTCCACCTATGCATAGGTTATGAAAAATTTGTAAACACCTACATAGGTGACACAAGTAAAAGATTTGTGTTGCTGAAATGTTTTGATATTAATTTGCTTTTGAGATTATCGACCCCTTATCAATAAATTTCGAGTAAACCATTACAATCTTTTTTTGGTTTATCACCTATCATCATTAGGGTATGGCCCAAATTTTTGATTAATTTTTTTTTAAAGGTGAAAATTACTACAAATTTGTAAACATGAGTGTAATGGCCCTTCATGACCTCCTAGTCCTAACCTTCGAAAATTGTTCAAAAATTTGTGGTAGTTTCAATCCACTATTTATTAAAAAATACATATATATTTAAAGCCCTCCTAGAGATTAAAAAAAAATTTAAAAATGAAAAAACATGTTCTTTTTGTGTTTTTGAAAAGGAACCCCAAGTGTTACTTTGCTAAAAAACTTTCTTGACCACTCATTTGGAATATTAAGATTTATTTTTTTAAAAATTCAATCAAAATTTCAAATTTTCCATGACTTGGGTAATCTTTTGATATAAAATTTGAAATGAAAAAAATTTCCTTAAATGAGTCTTATGTTGTCTTAAAATTGAATGGATTAAACAAATTTGGGGTCTAATGTTTCTAGTGGTATCATGACCCAAGGATGGGTTTGCCCTTTTTAAAATTTTGATCCCAACTATTGGTGATTGATGAACATTTTTAACATCAAGAAGTGTTTGGCTAAATTGATCTTTACCCATTTTGCTTATGGAACAAATCTTGTCCAAATTTTGTCATCAGTCCTCTATTTGATTGTAGGATGCTAGGTGAAATCATGGTAAAATATATTTAGAAATTTGATAAATTAAAAAAGAGTTTAAGAATGAGATTATTTTTGACATAAGTACAACAAAATATATTCAAAATATTTTCTAGCTTCATTATGAAATTATTTAATATAGTTTGATTACAAAAAATAATAAAAGTAAAATTTACAAGTAAATTTGAAATCGACAAGTCAATATGGTGTTTAAATGTAATTTTCACTGAAATAAATATTTATAATTTAAGATATAAAAATCATTACATATTCAAAAAAGGAATTGGGAAAAAAAAATTTCTATATGTTAAAACATAATATTTGACACATGTATTTAAAACAAATGTTACATTGCAAAAAATAAACTTCAAAAGTTGCTTACATTCAACTTGCTTTTATAATGTGTTCAAATTTGAAAGTTAATGCTCAATAGTGAAAAAATATCTTATTTTTATCATTCAAGCAAAACATTAAATGTATATAACAATTTTAGTTCGAGTTTCATTGTTACCTTTTATCAATTTAGCAAGTAGATCATAAAAGTGATATGTTCAATGTATATTTTATTTTGATTTGACCCATAAATTTTTTAGTGATAAGGGCCAATGCTTTTGTTAAACATTTTTTTTGTATAATTTTTTTAATTTAGGGATCATTTATTTTAAGACTTGTTATTAAAAACTTTTAAGTGTTCTATCATTAGCTTATTTAATATAATAAACCTCAAATTTATCCCACATGGTTTGTCCAAAGTTTTTAATAAAAAAAATCTATATAGGTGAGCCAAAAGGGAGGCATTATATATCTTCACATATAAATTCTTATTCTTGATGCAAGTTCATTACAAAAATTAAAAAGAAACATCACAAACTTAGCATTCAATGATTTGATAATGAAAATCGTGCAAAGTTTGTTGATTTTTAAGTCCATATGTTTTGTGCACATGATTGTTGTGCATTGAAAACATGTTTAACAAACAAACAAATGTGTTAATGTGAATGAAATGTACAAGCTTATGAATGAACTTCATATCATCCTATACATTAAATTATGTGTTGAATGTGTTCTTTAACACAATATTTGTGCTTGAAACATAAAAACCTAGATGAATAACAAACTTCAAATAATTTTCAAACTACTAAATTATTGGATGTTAAATTTGTGATGTGGGCAACACCCCATCTAAAATTAATTTAGAACTAACAGAGTTTCAAGTTTAGCTCATATACATACCATTGTTTTTTAAACCCAAATACCAACACATGTTTAGCTTTGGGTGTTTCATACATAGGGTTATGAATAGGGTATAATTTTTCAAATTTTCACACTTTTGGGTATATTGATTTAAAAAAAAAAGGTAAATAATATACCCTATTTATACCCATCGGGTATAAATAGGTAAAATATATACCCACACAATACTAGTCTTTACTGTGCCAGATAGAATCCATTGGCATGACACACATACAACATGAACATATTCTCTTCATGGTGGAGATGTTTTTAAAGATCCGATGTAATTTCATAATCCTACACTTACATTCTATGTAATTACCAGTGTTGGGCAGTTATTTTGATTCTTGAAATTTAACCTCCAGTTCTAGTTATTCAAGAAATAAATAAATAAATAAATAAATTGGAATCAAAGACCATGTGTTCAGGTCTATTTGAATTTTTTTGAAATCGAAGATGTTCAGGTTCTGCTCTTCTCAAACGTCACCCTCCGAGAACAGGTGGTTTGCATGAGAGTGCAAACACAGACCAAAGGAGCCAGGGGCGCCAAGGACGGATTGCATGGACAGCTCGTGCATAAGTTTTCAGCTCCAAAAAGATGATCAACTGTTGCAGCAGCAGCTTGGTTTCACAATCTTAAAGAACATCGAGAACTTGCAGTTATATTATTCTACATGCAGGACAGCTATTGCAGCTGCAGTTTAGAACTTCAGAGTAGTCCAGATGATGAGTTGGTAGAGAATGAACTGGTCGAAGCAATCAGGCCGACGTGTAAGGGTTCAAGCTGGAGTGTTATACACTATCTGGTATGGAGTAGGGGGGAAAAAAAGGCAACATTAATTCAGATGATCCAGTGTACGACGTAGTTGATGAGTTATATTACTGCAGGAGGACAATCGTCTTTGAGCTATGTACGTATACACGTACATGTTTGAAGTACCCCTAGTTTATAATGGGTGTATTAGTCCAGGTTGAAAATATCCTCTAGATCAGCGAGCAATGCTAGCAAGAACCCCATTATAAAAAGTTGACGTAGCGGATACGATGACTATCTAGTATATATCAGTTACAGTTTTTATTATTGTCGCGGACAAATTAAGCGAAGCAGCGGATCAGCTGCACAGCGGCCCTGTTAGCTGTGTCGACACGATTACACCAACCCATATATCAACGATGCGAATTCGCTGTGACATTCATGTACATTAAATATAGACTAGAATTAAAGAAGAAGAAGAAGAGGAAGAAGAAGAATAATTTAGACTAGTAAATGCTTAACCGAAAACTAGCTGACGAAGCTCTACATGTGAGAGTAACAATAGTATAATAAAGCATCTTGCCAACAAACAGTATAACAAGCGGCTGCCATCGATAAGGATGCCCTGATAATTATTTAACATGCTTGAATTGGAAACACACGGTAGTTAGCATGGTGAAGCCCAAGTGGATCCTTCACTTATGCCGGAATTGTTTTTATAGTGGACTCCACATGACCCTAGAATGTAGGGATACCAAACTACTTTAGCCCATTTCTAGGTGCATTACACAATATTAATGTCTCTACCGAGCTGAAGGGCAGAGCCAATGTGGCCGATATGATCTAGCCAGTCATCAAGCTTCTCGATAGGCAGCGAATTAATGCTCCAGCTGGTCTAGATAGCTAGACCGGAGAACATCGAGAGAAATTTGTAAAAATTGTATTGCAGGATCTTTTTCTTGGAAGAGTACTTACTGCACAGGAGATCAAACGTACATTCTTTTCAGGAAGGTAGATCATGTGAAGCTGCTGCACTAGGCTTGCCGACAAAGATGCTCCTGTAGGTTCTCAAGTCGCACGACTCCCAAGACTTGCCGACAAATTAGCTGCAGGAGAAAGCTCAAAACATGAACTGAATACATCCCTTGTGGCCACAGAAATATTTCTTCCACAGCAATCGTCAGCCCAACAGCTGCTGTGGGAGAATGTTGCAGTACAACTTATTCCCATTTATCTATCTATCCTACTAAGGGAAAAAAGTGTTTTCATCCTGCTCTACAAACTGCAAGCCAAACTAGTGCAGTTGATTCACCTCGAAATTCATGAACGATTTTTATTCCAAGTACAAACACTCTAGTGTAGCCCATGTCGAGATTAACAGAACTATCTATGCAACGAACACTCCTGCAGGAAGTAGGGTGAAAGTCACGATCAAGCTGCACTAATTGATTCAGCTTCTCCTGGAAATCTGAAATATGCTGGAATGAGAATTACTGCAGGAGTGGCGAGATGAAACGTTGATTAAGGTGAAATTGAGAATGAATTAATGCTCTAAAAATTCATATAGTTCATACCTAGCTAACTAGCTAGTACCGCTCGTGGGTCCTTATGATACACATGCTTATACAGCATCTTCATGTTGCTCCCCCACATTTCAAGTAGTTCCGTGCAGCTAGCTGGATCTGCATCCTAGTCTTTCTAGACAATCAGCCTGCAATTGCAGCCCATATCTTGTCCGAAGGTATTCACACAGCTAACAAGTTTAGTACAGCTCATGTCGACCTGAAGCCTGCTGAGACAAAAGAGAGAGAGAAATTTCTCCTACACAAAACTGGCAAGACTACTAGTAGCAAGAATGTCACGATCAGATAGAATGCACAAACCCCGCGTGCAACTGCTGGCTAATCGATTAAGCACCGGTTACAACTGCTTTGGCTTCTATTAGTTTGACTACACCCCTCCACACTATGCAGTGAATTGTATCCACGAGTAGACTCGCACAATATGCAGAAGATCTAAGGAACATCGCCCATAAAGATCAAGGCTTATTTCTTTCAGATGATTGCAGCTGATTAGATCATTCTGAAACCCTAATGAACTACGATCTCACAGTTACCGGATTTCTTAATATAAGGAGGAGGGAGAAGGAGGAGGAGGATTCGATCCCGGCAGACAGCTAATTCCCAACAGAGCCACTGATTCGTACGTGACGTGCAGTTGTCTACGGAACCTCCTCCGTGCATCGCTCCTTTTTTCTACACCATTCCTCATCACGCCCATCTCACAGTTTCGAAAACAAGTAAAAGGGAGTACTGCCGCTGCAGAATGAAGGAATGAACACTTATTGTGATACCTGTGTATCTCTCTTTGTGTTATAGTCCAAGCACTTCTTTCGATCACATGAGAAACTCCACCGCATTGCACACACAACACTCGTCCACACTTTTGATCAGCAATTCCCAGCTAGCTTCTGCTGCAGCTTCCCCAAGCCTCAAGCCGGATCTCTTGGGTCGTTGCTGCTCGCTTGGATCATGATCAACTATGAAACTGCAAATTCGAAGGTGAGAGCTGATCCCAAGCTGCTGCATCCATAGCTTCAATCCTTGATCATGTAAAAACCCGACTCGCTTAATCTTTTCGGTTCAAGAGTTAGTTTCCATCGTCGTCGTCATGCAAGCTAGGTCGCAGCAGCTAGCAATCGAGATTAATCTGGAACTCATGGCCCGTTTCCCGGCCGCTAGACACTACCACTTCATCTAGGTGTAAGCTGCTGCTGCATCACGCCCTGCTGGAAAAGAAACCATTAATCAATCAAAACGTAAGAATCCCATGAACTCGTAGTTCTGCATAGTAGTAAGGATCATATGTATACAGCTGCAGCAGCTCCCGCATGCATTAAGAACTACAAGATCATCGATCATTGCAGTGGGATCTATGTGGCGATGATGATATATAGTGTAATCCTCGACTGCAACAATGCTGCACTGCAATCTTCGACAATGCAGCTGCAGCCATTATGTATCTGAAGAAGACACCAAGCTGCTGGAGCACTCGGTTTCCAAACTACTTACCTTTTTGGGTGTCGGACCAGCTCCTCGGTCAACACTGCTGCCATTATCGCCGGGGCTCGAGAAGAAATGTGCAGCTGGTTCGGGCGCAGTTACACCGCCGCCATTGTTGGTGCCCGAGGCGGCGGTCGTAGCAACGCCTTCAGCAGCAGTAGCTGCTGGTGGCAAGATGCTTAAAACCTGGTCAGCATCCGGTTGCTGCTGCTGCACGTGGGCATTGTCTGCATGCTCGCCAGCAGCTAGAGTTGTCGGAATAGCAGGAATATGGTGATCTAGAAGCTGCTGCTCATGGTGATCAGAGCCGGAGCCATGCGACAGGTGCTGATCGCTCTGCTGGCCTAGCAGCATCAGTTTGTTGCTAGCTTTGCTGGTGGGGGTAAGGACGCCCTGACGATACAACGTATCCAATTGATGGAAGTATGGGCAAGTCTTGGCGTTCTCAGGGCGTTGCTTGTTACTCTCCTTAGTCTTCTTGAAGTATTTGTTGATATTCTCCCATTTCTCTTTACATCTCTTGGCATTGCGGTTGTATCCCAGTCGTGACATACCCGAACTGATCTCTTCCCACAGAGGGGCCTTGGGACCAGCTTCCTGGAACCTCGTCTCCATCCCGCTTCGCAAGCGGATCAGGTCGTTCACCTCAGGCTTGGGCCATCTGTTGCTGTTGGGATCCAAGGAACCGGCCTCCTGATCTTTCTCTTGTTGGTGCTCAGTTTCGGCGGCTTGATGGGCCGACTGGTCGTGATGGGTGGTTTCGACAACGGTCGTGACGCCGGGCAGGCGCACTACTGCAGCTGGTGCAGCCGGAGTTGCAACCAGCCGCAGTGGTGCTGCAGCTGGCGGTCGAATCTGCTGCAGCTGCAAGGCCGTCGTTGGGGTAGTCACTACTATTTTCTGCAGGAAGGCAACTAGAGCAGCATCCCTACTCGCCGCGACGGCGTGTTGTTGGGCTCGAAGCTCATGGTCGCGTGTCAGTCGTGCCATTTCTTGTCTCTTGGACGCCTCCTCTCTCACCATCCTATCTTGTTCGCGTCTCTCAATAGCTTCCAGAAACTTTCGTTGCATAACTTCCTGCTGGTCCATCAACTTCTTCACCACCGACTCCAAGGACTTGAGCTTGGAGCTGCTGGAAGAACTCCTCATCATCAACAACTTACCATGATCATCTAATCGCTTCCTTTTCTTTTTGCTCGAGGAGTCATGATTCTCTGGACCTGCTGCTGCTGCTGCACCGGCTCCTCCAACTGCTGCTGGCACAGGTGTTAGTTCTTCGTAGTCATCCTCGGAAGAATCTGTGAGTGTCACACCACTTGCACTAAGTTCCGCTGTCCTGTCTGCTATCGTCCTCTGAGCTGCTGCAATCCTACTTACCGGAGTTCCATCAACTAAACCAGCTGCAGCAGCCGGAGCTGCATGAAAGCCGCCGGGCGTGGTTCCCATCAACAACACAGCAGCTGCTGCAGCATTTGATCCATGCAGATCTGGTCCTGCAACGTGATGCTGCAGCTGGGGGGCAGCAGCAGCTGGCGCATGGGAAGAGCTCATGTGCTGACCAGCACCACCGCCATAGATAGCTTCCAGCTCGCTGAAGAAGCGATAGTTCTTCCCGTCTTGCCTTCCTGCTCTACCGTCCTTGGTCTTCTTGTAATACTTGTGTATGTTCTCGAACTTCTCCTTACACTTCTTCGCGCTTCTCTGGTACCCAAGATCTCCCAGCTTTCTGCAGGCAGCAGATCATGAACTCAATTCTAATTTTGCTTAAATGAATTGCAGAAGCTTCAAGGTCTACCCGATTTTCCATTGCAAAGAAACTGCAGAAGTGGTCGGCGGGATGATCACGAGGAAACCGGCTCAGTATTGAGAAAACCAGAAAAACATCGTGATCAAACACTCAGGTAGTAGATAGTAGATCAACTCTCTTTCTTACCTCGACACGTCCTCCCAGAGAGGTCCCTTGAGACCAGAATCGCGGAAGTTGGAGTCCATCTCTGCGCGAATCTTGATGAGAGCCAGAGTCTCCCTCCTTGGCCACCGGTTCCCTGCACCCGTACCCCTGCTTTCTTCGTCGTCCATCCCCAGCTGCTGGTCCTCGTCAACGTCGACCCCACGAGCGGCGCCCGGGACTGCAGCAATCTGCTTGTTGCTGAAGCTTGCTGGCGACGGCCGGCAGCTACCAGCTACAGGCGGCGAAGGAGCTGCTGCTGTGTCGGGAGAATCCGGTCCGCTTGCCAGCCCCAACTGGTGGACCAACTGTTGCTGCGCTGCATTCTGCTGCTGCTGCTGTTGATGTTGAGAGGGTTGCTGGGATGCTGGTTGTTGGAGTCCGTGTTGAGTCTGCTGTTGTTGTTGCTGCTGCTGGGAGTGCTGGCTTGGATGATGGGCCGGATAGCTGACAGCAGGAGGAGGAGGAGGCGAAGTAGATTGATGGCTAGTCTGCGGGCGGACGTTGTGGGAGTGCAGAGATGCTCCTTGGTGCGCCGAAAGCTGGAGATGCTGTTGAAGCGCTGAATGGTGATGCTGCTGGCTCTGACCCTGGTGCTGGTGAGGCGCCGCGACCTGCACGTGATGAGCTCCTCCAACAGACGGGCCTGACTGCTGCAACGACATGCTCACATGATGATCATGCGGCGACAGACCAAATATGTTATGCGGAGGAGGAGGAGGCGGTCGCCCCACCACAAACTGAGATGCCGGCGGATCTGAAACGCCTGCATGATGATTATACTGCCCACCGGAGCTTTGCATCATATTCTTGTTGAACCCAACTACTCCCGGCCACTCATGTGCAGGAGCAGCACCAGGAGTAGTACTCGGGCTCCCCCTATCCTCACTCCAACTCTCACTCATATAGCATAAAAAAACAACTATACTACAACAACAACAACAACTAACATCTTCATGCGCTAGCTAGCTGCAGCTTATAATAAACTTTTGAAGTTACCAGGAATCAATCCACGATTATAAATATAATATATATTCCGACTTCTTCTTCTTCTTCTTCTGCTGCTGCTACTGCTGGACATGAGATCATCACTAAATGATCAAGATTATGATCCGCAATGTACTAGAATGCCGCCAACACATGAGCTTTCCCCTCCTGCTCCACAGTTGACGCATATTAGCTGCTGCTGATCCCGCTGGGGTTGCTGCTGTGGCTGCTGCTGCACTGGTTTTATAAATCCACATACCTATAGCAACCAAACCATCAAAGCACACACCGCCACACCGCCGCCACTCCGGCCTAGCTGCACACCCAGCTGCTTCAAGTAGTTTCTAGTATAATATTAACGGAACTAATACCTGGGTCTAATCAAGCTCAAAGAATTTTATTCTATCCAAAGCTGATAGATCTACGGGACAGCCAAGCTCTAGATTAGAACTAGTACTAATTCCACTACTAGCTTGCTAGCTAGTTATCAATACTGCGTGCATGCGTAGTGCTACCCCTGGCTATACTCCGGCTGATCTGCTCCTAGAAAAGAAAACGCAGCTTGTGCAGGAAGCTCTCTCTGTGGAGAGCAGAGCTTGTTGAGGTGTGGAGTCTATGGCAACCCACAATGGGTTGTTGTGAGCACTTCTTGCAACAAAGGAACGAGACTAGTGCAGTGCAGTGGAGGGCAGGGCAAGGCAAGGGAGCATCCTGGACGCTAGAAACAAGGGAACATATATCCCATGCGAGAAAAGGTGTCTGCAAAAGCTGAATGCGCGAGTAGCGCATTGGTGCAAGGCGCCAAAAAAGAGACAGAACAGCCCCAGCCACGCCACAGATGCTCACTCGCCTCGCCGCCCCCTCCCCCCCCCCCAACAGCCTTCATCAGCACTTCACTTTTAACCCTACCTCCCTCCTTCCCTCCCTCCCTCGCCCCAAAGGGAAATAAAATATTTGAGCCTCTTGACTGCTTGCTTGTGACCTTGTTTCATTGGCTGTCATGTGCTTTTTTTCTTTTTTTTTTGGCTAATTGTGTTCATCAAGCCCGCATTTTGGCTACTACCTGACTCCACTAGTGTGGTCACCCAGTGTTTTTTCTTTTTCTTTTCCCAGTTCTCTCATGTCGCACCCCGAAGTGGCCATAAGTGGATTTAGCTAAATGTGGCTACAAGACAAAAAATAAAACAGTAGAAAAATTTAAGAATCCTACCATATAGTGGCGACCTACTATAGCTTACTATCTAAATATGGCTATTTGTTAGGAACAAAGCTAAAAATCTGCCCAAATCTTTTAAAACATGACGATTTCATAAATCTGTAGCTAGAAATGTGGCGAGTTTTATTTTTTAAATTCCAAAAATCCTTTGGACCATGTTGATAAGCCTTAATTTTTTTCTCAAAATGGCCAAAACTTGTTACCAAAAAAACCACTGTGGTCACCTATTAGGGGCTTGGTTGAATTAGCACCTACATGGGTAGCATGGTGAAAAGTAAAAAGCCTTAATTGTTTTTGGCCAGGGTGAGCCAGCACCTCCCTTGGTACTTTCACTTTTTTGAGCTAGGTCTTTTCATGACCATATTAAGCCCCAAAATGGTTAGATTTGAACTCGGAGACCCTGATTTAAT
>Ga0116228_10005787_pt1 | contig 11036 bp, 6 predicted proteins | sample S1TSphfallax_2_FD_89694 | JGI IMG/M metagenome (GOLD analysis project Ga0116228, IMG submission 89694) | Host-associated microbial communities from peat moss isolated from Minnesota, USA - S1T2_Fc - Sphagnum fallax MG | ecosystem: Host-associated > Plants > Peat moss > Unclassified | place: USA... | reverse complement strand
GTTAAAGAACCTATGTATATTTGTCTGAGTATTTGTTAAAGAACCAGGGTTTCAAAGAGGGATTTTCAAATATCTTGGTTAAAGAACCTATGTATATTTGTCTGAGTATTTGTTAAAGAACCAACGCTTGTACTCGGTTAATCACATACCCAACCCTCGCCTCACCTCATAACTGTCCCTTGGTCGGTTTATAAAACCTAGCCCCATGCAATTCTCTAAATCCTAAAAAATCAAACAATCAACCCAGGCAGTTTTTCAATTATATTTTTTCATAAACCCGAGATTCAACTATTATTATAAAATTCAAATACTAGTGTGGTGTGGTTCTTCTTTTTGAAGAAAACCTCTAGTTCTGGTTCTGATTCTTTGAAAAAACATTGGAGGTTCCTGGAGTGTGAGTTTGAGCCACTCTTCCCATTTTAAAACCATGTAATTTTAACTTTGACACATTTTTTAAAATTCAAGAACCTTTGGGCCTGGTTCAAAACTGAATCTGGTTCCATATAGACATTACACACTTCTTTATGCTAGATATTGTATATATAAAAAGCTTTGTATCAAATTAAAAAAGGGTTCATGTAGGTATAGAGTTCAGCAACTAATAAAACTTAATATTCAACTCTGAAGTTGACTTCACCTGTCAAGTTTAAAAAAAAATCAAGTTGCCTACTTAAAGAACGGGCCCTTATTTTGTAAAATGTTTTTCATGATTCTAGTTTCAAATCCAGATCTAGAAAAATACTAGTTCTAATGTTTAGTTCTTTTGCCAGCACCAACAATAGATGTGAGTGGCACCAACAAAAGGATGTGAGCTCCAGTTCAGGTGACAAAAACCTGACCTTGAACTCTCAGTTTTAAGAATGAAAACAAAATACCCTCACAATACTGGAAGAGGCCATTGGTTATTATGAGGGTGGTTCTTAAGATTCATAATCACTGTTCTAAAAAACATCAAAGCCTTGATTCTGATATGTAATCACAGTTCTTGTAATTTTGGGAAAAAAAAAAGAGCCAGAAATCCATCAGTTGATTACTGGCTTGTCCCTCTTCCATGAAAACTGCAGGTTCTTGAAATAACTGGGATGGATAGTTCTTTGATTCTGATTTTTCCTCAAAGAACCAGCATGATGATTCACTGACTCTGAAATATTTTGAAAAATGGAACCCATAGTTCTTTGAAAATTCAAATAACAGCATAACACTGATTTTTTTGCCATGTTACCAATGTAGATGGTTCTCCCAAGGCTGTTTGAACTTTGCACAAAGAGCAGAGCCACAACCTGATGAGCTGCTTTTTTGAGGAAGCACCATTGAAAAGAAGTGGAAAAAATAGAGGAAGAAAGGAGTTTGATGTCATGGACTATTACAACCATTAACCCCTAATAAGTGCCATATGGGGATAACCCACCTGTCAAGCACTTGCGGAAATTTCCTAAGTGTAATTGGATGGCACCTTACAGTTGTCAATGTTTCTCCTAGAAAATAGAAAGGAACCTACACCCACTACTGTAGGTGTAAGCTCCCTAAACAGTGTGCACAAGATCCTTCCCACGAGTAAGGCCCATGGGTGGATGGGTGGGGGACATTCCCAAAACAGGGGGCTGGACTCGACTATCACCTTATCCTAGGCGGCTTATTTTATTATGCCCCCTCATTGGGGATTTACCCTACACTGAGTGCTGACATGTAGAATAAAAAAAAAGTGAGCTTTTATTTTATGAACTAATAATGTCAAGTGTGAAATGAAACACATATTGCAGCGAGAACCAAGTGACCTAACTTTACTTGCTTCTGAATCTGGGAATGTACAACACCCGGTTGTTTGGCCGCTGGGCATATTGGCATGTGCAGAGTGGGAGACACAAAATGTCAGATTTGTATACCAAAGAGCATCCCTCAATGATAAAGTTCTACAGTACTTATTGAACTCAGGTGTGAGTTAGATTTCACGAAATGGGTCTGTTTGTAATGAGGCCTGACTAATGGCCGACATCACAGCAGGGGCTCTTCTTCTCATGTGAGTGAAACGTGTCTAGTGAATTGCATAATATTTTCCTTGTCATATCAATGAGCGAATTGTTTACTGAATTACGTCTGTATTTCCTTATGGTATCAATGAGTGAAATGTTTACTGAATTTCGCCCATATTTCATTATAATAATTATTAATGAGTGAAATGTTCAAAGAATTGCGCCCGCATTTTTTTTCAGTATCATTGCCACCCATTTGTCAGTTTGCTGCTGCTACACACCTCCAACCTTACCTCCAACTTTCTTTTCTTGTCTAGCTACTTCTTACACCTTTGTGTATGGTGCTGCATGTGAGGCGCCATGCTCTCTGTATTGTATTTGCTCTGTTATGCCCAGGTTTACATTGCACCCACTTCAAAACAATTAAGGTTAAATTGAGTGAGAGAGGAAATGAGGACAAAACACAAAATGAGAAAGAAGGACTATAAGGTTTTTTTTCTTCCCAAAAGTTTTGTGAGAATTTTCAATATTTACACTAATTTTTTTTATTTTCCATTTTTTTGCCTCTGCAATGAGAAAATTCACCCAAAAAATGCTGACTATAAGGTCTACTATTACAAGGTTTCACCATGAGACCACATTCGCCCTTGAAAGGTTGAATCAACTTGATGTGGGTTGATGGATGATTTCCAGGAGGAGAAAATTTTGAGGTACAGGCCAAAGATTCTGCGTCCACAGAGTGGATCTCAATGGAAATGTTTATGCACTATATATGTTTACCTCATGTATTGCCATATTATTTTAAAATATTTTCAGCATACATTATGAGATTATTTATATTGTTGACATGAATGAAAGAAAGAATCATTTTTCATTCATTTTGATGCACACCATTCATTTACATTTCTTAGTTCTTGTTTGCATGTCCCTTAACATGAATTTTTTATTCTTATGTATTGTATGACATGCCTCATGAGACTTGGACTTGCTTGCCATTATTAAGTTCTGAATTTTTTACATTTCATGCAATAACAATTATTTTTTGACAATTTGAAAAATAGTTTGATAAGTGCCAAATCCATTATGGTACTACAGTATGTGTTACAATATCCTAAGTTTGGGTTCCCTCAAATAATGCATTAAGAGGAGCTCTGAGGGTTGAAGTGAATCTCTGCCATTGGAGCCTGATTTTAGACCTTGGGGAACCCTGGATCTTTAGGGGTTAAGATAACAACAGGAGAAAAAAATGCTATTCACTTTGATGGAGTATGCAAAAAAGCTTAATCTCTACAAGTAAGTTTAAGATTTGATGGAGTACATTGCATCTTATAATCGAATACAAAAACACTAACCATGGTTGGAACATATGAATGAGTCAAACATGTTTATTGACATGTGGTTTCCGATGGGGTTCTTCTTGGTACTGTGTGTTGTGAAGGATAGGTCATGTAGGTAGGATAACACATGGTTATTATATGAGTAGATGTATGTAGATGGTTAGTACATAGGGGGCTAGTGTGTTGTTAGTAGAAAACAGAAATTCAGCTAACCACAGTGGTTAGTTAGGAAACTGGAAGCCAATGGAAAAGTATTTCTTGTCTGTCACCCCCTATCCACTCCTCATGGTGTGCTGGTGGCTGGTCATGTGTGTTTTGAACAATGTCGAGTTATTTGTTGATTGGCTCATAGTTGCAATTTTAATCAATATGGTTGGCCATTACTATTTTGAAAACTTGAAGGGGCCTCTCCACCCTAAAAAATTCAATAATTCAGAAATTAAGCACAAAATGAAATAAGAAAATGTCAGCAGATGAACACACAAGTTATTCACAATGCAAAGGAAATTAGCACATTATATAGTGGTCCAAGATGTTTGTTGTTTGCCTGTGCACAGCAAAATTATCGTTGGGCAACTTACCTTTCTACCCCACATGGATATTAGTAAAAAGTATATATGGACTTGGAGAAGTCTAGAAATCTATGGACATCAACTACCAAAACTACGCCATTGGGAGTTGGAGTGACCAAAGATGAAGCTATTAGTACAAGCTAGAGACAATCATAAGACAATTGGGAGAATTTTGTCTGGATGGCAACCATCTCTGGATCCAATTCCAGTTTAATGCAGATAGAACCTGACCTGGTCTTAAACCGGACTTGGCAATCTGTTTCATAACATTGGTCAGCCGCCTGCTTGCTGATAAGTATTCTAATAATGTGACATGGCTGTGGCTGGTCGCAAGCATAAATAACTTATAGTATGGGTGGGGTTAGGCAACCTGTAATATCTCAAACCTGCAGATGTGGACCCTCTTTTAGCCAGCCCTCATGTGCTTTTGTCTAAAGTTTTCTTTAGTCTGTCCATCTTTTTAACAAAGTGCCAAAAAGTTTAGACAATTGGAGCTTTGGCTTTTTCAGTAGGAGAGTATAAGAATTTATTCCAAGTCACACTCCTCATGGCAAAAATGGGCTACTAAGAAACCAAATATTTGTGTGATGTGGGTCATAGTCATCCACATGCATGCACTATGTTGTTTGTAGTAGTCCAAATGCATGGCAATGTGGGTTGTGGTGGTCCACTCCCTACTCAACTCTTGAGGATTTGATGCTGATTCCAAGAAAGGTGTTTCCACAAGGGGTGAAAATTTTGGGTGCAAAGGCTTTATATTTGGATCTGATAACTTTTTGCATGGCATTGAGAAATTTCATTTCACAACTTTTCCCTGGAGACCCTTACAACACAGACAACTGATATTTGGGGAAAATTAATAAGTTTTTTTTTTATTGATAGTAAATTTTGTTGAAATGGGTCCAAGGTCAAAAGGTCGTGCATGATATAACATACTTTACCATATAACATACGTGATTTCAGATCACAAGACTAAGGGCAAATCCCCAAGTCTACCCAACAAATCAAATTGTACCACATTTGGAACCAAAGCTCAAAACTGAACCGAATGTGTTGTTAGTTATCCTCTCAATCCACGAAGAGGAAAGCATCAACAGGAACTCAGGTTTCAAGCTATATTACTGTTAATGGAGCCTTGCCCTTTTTCACCATACAAGAAAGGAATTACAATGCTCTTGTTTATATTTATACTTAATCGTATGGCCTAATGCCTTGCTCCCTCAAGGAGAAGGCTCTACCTTGCCATGTCATGAACATATAATGAACACATTTTTCACTTTTGTGGATTATAATTCACATGAATGTCAGATACAATGTATTTTTGCAGGTCCACCTAGAATTCTGGACTAAATACCCATTTATGGGGACTAATGTGATATGTGCCCTTGGTTGAAGTGTGAGCTCATTAAACAACTTTTTTCTTTTGTCAAATTATTCTAAAAATTCAATATATCTTGCATTTATGTCTAAAATCAGAAAACCACCTCCAAGAAATCCCCCTCATAAAGGGCTTTCCGACAATATCAAGATTGTAACCCAATTTATCTAAGTATTTAATTTTGATTTTGTTAATTTTTTTTCAAAATTATTCAATGTTCAATAACTCTCACACCATAGGTCTAAAGTCTAAACATTACAAAACCACCTTGATGCACCCTACTCACGGAGAGCTTTTCAGTGATACCAAGTGCGTGACAGGGAACTGTGTTTTGGGAGATCTCAGCATGAGAAACAAAAGAAACAAACTACGTTCTTTAATAGATCAATATACCTCCCACAGTTCATTTGTGATGGGACAAATTTGCCCAACAAGCTGCCCAGACTGTAATGAGGGTAGAGAAAAGTCTTATGGTGGTATTGGTATTAATTCCCCCCAAATTAACAAGTCCTATGTCTCTAGATTTATGGCGAATGTCTGTGTGAATGACCTATTTCTGCTTGAATTTTGATTCTTTCTTGAAATAATTGAATAAATTTCAGTTTAATAATCAAAAGAAAAAATATTTCTGATAAGAAAAGGAAGATTCACATTAAGAAAATTAATGAGGAATTGACCAAGTCTTTACTTTATTATCAAATTAACATATTTTGTAAAATCAGTAAAATCTTGGTTAACTCTTGCTTCAAAATTAAGAAAAATAATACTTCTTTATTATCAAAAGGAGCATTAACCGTAGGTTCCCATGCAATATTATGGCTGTCAGAACTCAAGAGCACACAAGAGCAGGCAATTAACTCTTAAAATCCCCAAAAAATCAAACCCATAAATAAATTGTTAAGGATTTTATATAAATGTGTGGTTGGGCATTGAACAGGCCACTACTAAGGAAGGTAGTTTGTTTGTTTTGTTTTGAGGTCTCCCACCCAAACCAAATTCCCATTTTTCACACTCTACATACCATGGGAAAGCCCTTGATGAGCACGGGTGCACGAGGTGATTTCAGAATGTTTAGACACACAATGCAAGAGTTGTTGAAGAATTTTTTTCATTGAAAATTCAATAAAATCAAAACAAAAAAATTCAAAGCAATTGGGGCACACTCTTCTCTTGGTAGTGTTTTATCTTTTCAATTTTGTGATGTAGTTGAGGTGGCAATCTTCCATAACCTGATTTGGCCAAATTTGGCTATTAAAATATTAAAGGAAAAAATTCTTATATGTTTTTGGCTACTTACTTGAACCATGTATAGAAAGACAATTCTCAAATATCTTTTTTTTTTTTTCCTAATTTTGAAATTTGCTGTCAAAAAATCATTGAATTTACAACAATGCCCAATTTTGCACAGAAAAAAAGGCTAACTCTTGATACCATTAGCAAGCCCTTGGTGAGTAGGTTTTATGGAGGTGATTTTGCAAATTTTAGGTTTAAGGTGCAGGAGAAATAGAATTTTGAGTAATTTCTGTCATTGGAACATCAATGAAGTTTGAGTGTGAGAAAGACAACAATCTCATCCTCTTTCTCTGCACTCATGCTTCCTCGTTTTAAAAAGTTGGGTTATACAGAACATAATATAGCGCTGTAAAATCAATTAAAATTTAATTTTGCAAATTATACTTCCAATGAAAATGCATATAATAGCCAAAAAAAATTAATAATTTTTTCTTGTTTTTTCAACAAAAAGAATTGGAAATGTTTGTTTTTCTAGTGTAGATTCCATTACTTTTACTAAAATTTGGGGGAAGTTTTCACATCCCAAAATTGAAAAAACCCATGATAATAGAACAATAAATTTGATATTGCAATCAAAATCCACAAATAAATGACCTTTTTCTGGTCAATATTTGTTTGACTATTGAAAATTGTGAAATGCAAAAAATAAAATCACTTGTGTAGCCAAGTTAGGGTCGCAGCTTTGGATGCTATTGGGAGTTTATGAACTCCAAGGTTATGCATTATAAGTTAAGGATCTTTGGATCTTGGGATGATTGGCCTCCTACCATAACAATATTGCAAGGATGTATGCAGCCCACATTTGAAAGGAGGTAAGCAACACCTACTCTGAATGGAAGATGCTCTTAGTCACCAAGCTAGCATCCAAGATTTCATTCATTAACCCAAGGATACACACTCAATGTATCACATTGTCATCCACCATCCTCATGGATTTGAAACAACTTCTGGGATGATAGATGGATGTCAAACTTTCATTTTTGGATGGGATCCCAAGTATCCAATTTGACCTTAAAACTTGGCTGCTTGTTTCAATTTACTTGATTGAAACCTATTTTGCACATTTGCTTACTTTGAAGTATTAGGGATTTAAATCGCTAGTTCACATTGATCTTATCAATTACAAGTTATCTGTGTTTGGATTGAAGTGTTTTCACTTTGAAGTTTATGTTGGGTTGTTATTCCCATGTTGATTAACTACAACCACTATTGAACATAAATTAGCAGTATTATGCTAGCATGAAAATGAATCAATTAATGTTGAAAGTGATACAGGTAAAATACATAATTCTAAAATTTAAATGTATGAAACTTAGATCAATTTTGATTGAAATTCAATAAAGTCAATAGAAGCACTAATCTTATAATTGATGTGAAGAATTGAGGTCAGGGGCACTATGGTGGGTGGGGTTTTAGGTTTTAGAACTATGTTATGGAACCCATCCCTTCTTTTTCCCCTAGAAACTAAACATGTACCCAAAAGAGTGTTTGAGAAGGGAAACACATTTTCCTCCAATACCAATGCAAAATTCTTTGGCATGTTTTCTTTTCCCTTCTTAAGCTTCTTGGTAGAACAAAGAATACAGGGAAAGCAAGTAGTTTTTTTCACAAGTGAATAAAAACAAATAGCCCTATGGGTGAAGGAATAGAGAACTTAAGAAACTTTGAGGTGCACATAAGGTATTTTTATTTTATTTTATTTTTAACGTACGTTAAAAGTTTCAATTGATTTCTTTAACTTATAGCAAATGGTTATTTCACAAGTGAATTCTTTATATTAAAAAAGCACTAGTGAGGTCAAGGAATCAGGGTTTTAAAATTAAAATTAAAATTTTCTGATATTCAAAATCTGGCAATTTTTTTATTATTTAAAAGGAGCAAATTAGTCGAATTTAACCCAGAAAAATATACCAAAAAGATTCCTTTTTTTTGGGGTCAAGAAATGACAAAATTTGTCAAGAAAAAATCACTTCAAGGAATAGACAAATAGACAAACAACTTATAAACTTAGGAATAGAGAATTTATGAACTTTGAGGTACATCTAAACTGGAAAGGGGTGGATGTTTTATCTTATTTTATATATTCATTAAAAATTTCGATTGATTTCTTTGAGTTTCATTGGTGCTAACATAATTGAGGTGATGATTTTAAGTTTGCAAACAGAGATCTGGATTATCTCCTGGATGGATATCATCTCTTGGAGTCTCACATTTCAGAGCTCACTAAATCGAGGTGACAAGTTTATTTTGCAGACCGGCGTCTCGATTATCACCACCAGTGGTGCTAACTTAATCGAGGTGACAATCTTATTTCCGGGAAGACATCTGGATTATCACCTGTATTTATCCTCCTCATATCTTGGGTTTCACTGTTTCACAGCTCACTAAATCGAGGTGACGATTTTATTGTACTTACAGACATCTGGATAATCACCTGGATGCATCCTCCTCATTTCTTGGAGTTTCACTGTTTTAAAGCTAACTAAATCGAGGTGCCTATTTTATTGTACAGACTACAGACATCCGGCTTGTCACCTGGATGGATCCCGGTTCCCCTCCAAGAGACATGGCTTTGCCACCACCCACAATGAGGTAGAAAACTCCTCACCTCGAAAGCCGTCCTCTTTGTCACCTGAAAATAAACCCTTCCAAATCCTTCCAAACCAAGCCTGGTCCTCTTCGTCACCTTCCAAATAAAGCCTTCCAAACAGGGTTTTTTGTTTTTTCAAATTCCTCAAGTAGGTCCAGTGGCCCTGTGGCACTGGCCAGGATCCTCAGCATTAATTAGCATTACATGGCCACGGTCCTAGGTGGGCTGTAGCATTTTTACAAAAGTGCTGCTACAAGTGGCGACCTAGGAGTTGTGCCTAGATTTAGATGTGGCTAATTTAATTATTTAATTTCGAAGAATGGCGAAAAAATTCCCGAGAAATCACAATTTTTTTGTGGATTTTTTCCATGTTCAATCGCCAAGCTGCGAAATTTCTCCACAAATAGAAACAGTGCAAGTTCCAAACCAAGCAGTCGGACTTCGTCACCTGGAAAGCAAAGCTTCCAAACCCTTCCAAACAGCCCTTTTCGGCTGGCTGTGTATAGCCAAAATGATATATTAAAGATTAAATTTTTTAGAATCATGCGTTTTTACAAAATTCAATAGCCAAAAATAGAAAATTTTAAAAGAAAGCTCACCAGATCACTCACTCCACATGGTTCAAGCAGGTACCCTAAAATATAGAAGAATGTTTTTTAAAAATTGCTTTCATATTGAGCTTGTAGCCAAATCTAGCTAAATCTTCATGTGGATCATTGCCACTTCAGCTATTAAACAAAAAATTGGCAAAAAAAAACTATGCTTCCCATTGATTTTTTTCTGGCGAAAATTCTCCATTTTTCGATTAAGCAATTTGGAAAATTTTGGAAAATTCTGTTTTTCTAGTGTAATTTCGACTGATTCTGCTAAACTGTTTTGGTTAAATTTCCCCAATTTTTGAACATGAAAAAAGAAAAGAAAAGAAAAGAACCCTGTGGTGCTTCCAAGCGAAGCCGTCGTCCTCTTCGTCACCTCGAAAGAAGCCGTCTGTCGTCGTCGAAGTCGTCACCTGAAACAGGGCCCCACAGGGGCTTCTTCGCGTCTCTTTGCCTTCTGCTGCGCGGCGGGTGCTCGGTCTTCTTCTTCTCCGTCTTCTTGTGTGGCGTTTGTGTCCTCCCCGGTCTCTCAACTCCTCGCTCGCTTCCTCGGGCTTGCGCTTAACACTACTCACTACTACTGTCTGTTGCACGGCGATCCAAGAGCTTGCCAAGAACAAAGCTTTGCCAACGGGTGTGTGTGTTCATGACTTCCTGCAACTTTTTTTCTCTCTCTTTCTATTGTCTTCCACAACCTTGAATTTCATAGAAACTGCGCAGAAACAATTTTTCCCCTTTGTTTTCGTTCTTGTTATTTCGGCTAGGTAGGGTTTTTGCAAGCCCTCCCCCCATTCCCCTGGGTCGGTTGCTTGGTTTCAACTCCCGCTGGAAAAGAGCTTCTTCTTCTTTTTCTTCTTCGGGTTGTCCAGATTCTTGCGCATTCCTTTCTCGTCGCATGTTTTATTTTTCCATTCATAATCTCCTCCATCTCTGGCTGTGCGCGGGGTTTCCTTTTGCTTTCTTTTTCTTCGGGAGGGTTGAGGGGGGGGGGGGATTCGAACCTTTTGTCGCCGACGAGGAATTGGATTGTGAAACTAGCTAGTTCCTTTGGAGTCTTGTTGGTGAAACTGGCTATTGCGGTTTGCTCGGAAGAGCTTTTGCTGCAACTTTGCTTTGGTTTCGATTTTGTTCTTCATTTTGCCGCTCGACAGAAAGACATTGTTCAGCATACCGTGCGAGGAGCGCTGCTGTAGTTTTTGCACCCAAGGAAATGAGGCCTCTTGTTTGAAGCTTTGCCTTTGAGGTTCCATTGTGGGGGGGGGGGGGGGGGGGGGGGGGGGGGGGGGGGAGGGAGGGGGGG
>Ga0116228_10005784_pt1 | contig 11037 bp, 4 predicted proteins | sample S1TSphfallax_2_FD_89694 | JGI IMG/M metagenome (GOLD analysis project Ga0116228, IMG submission 89694) | Host-associated microbial communities from peat moss isolated from Minnesota, USA - S1T2_Fc - Sphagnum fallax MG | ecosystem: Host-associated > Plants > Peat moss > Unclassified | place: USA... | reverse complement strand
GATTTCTGCTGCTGAAAATTCAAATAAATTCCAAAAAGCCAGGTTTTGGAAGGAAAAATCAGTTGAGAACGTGGTAACACCAGAAGGCTTACCAGTCGATTCAAGCATGATTTCCTTTCATATTTGGCTGTTCAAAAAATCAATACATACATTGTAAAACAATGTTCACATGTTGAGTTTCCCTATTTTGGAATGGGTTCACACTTGGGCCAACGGCACAGGCCACACTAGTACATAGTGAACTGGCCACTGGCATTGTCACCTTCTTTAAAGTGACGCCTAATTTATTTTCAACACTAGATCTGACTTTGGTAACCAATTCTGAGACCCAAAACTGGGTTTTGGGTTCCCTTTATGTGTGGAACCAGAACTAAGAGTTTTGAAAAAAATACTACAACAAGGGCCTAACCAGAGGATGGTAATTGGCAGTGGACTACCAATTCTAGTCTTGGTTATCTAGAACCAGATCAAAACTACCTCCGTTTCTTATTAGGAACTAGACCCAGAACTGGATTCCAGGTTCCCATTTTGTGGGAAACTGGAACCAGATCTGGAACTGTTTTGATTTTATTGTTGAACCCAAAAACCCGAGGTTCTTCATAAAAGTCAAGAACCACCCAACACTAGTTTTTGCCATTGTATTATCAGTGTAAGTGTTGATTTGCCTAAGGCCTCAATTTCACAGCTGATCTGAAGTGCTCCGTAGTCCTTCTCCAGGCCTTTGTCGAACTGACCATAGAATTTTAGGCCTTTGTGTGTGTGTTTGTGTGTGTGTGTGTGTGTGTGTGTGTGTGTTTGTGTGTGTGGATTCCAGAACTGATTTTGGGTTAGCCTGTCAGCTCACAATTGTGAGGAGCCAGAAGCAACCATGTCAATGAGCAGGTCATGTACTATGGAACTAACCCTATCAGCTTATTCCACCCAGGAATGGGTCAAGCCCAGCAGCAAGGATAGCCACCATTCCACAAAGGTGGCAATGGGCTCTTCCAGGGCCTATTTAGAAGCCTAACCTTGTTTTGAAACCAACTATTTGCATTTCAATTGCATTGTATCAGTCTATATATATAAAGACATTGGTAATATAAACAAGGGGAGCCAATAAAGGGGTATGGCATTATACTTCCCCCTTTGAATTTCATGTTTTGTGCATAAGAAAGCATTTGGCATATTTTACAATCTCCTAGGGAGATTCAAACACCACTGCAAGGAAGTAAGATCTAGTTATTATTGTTAGCTTACCTCTTACTGCTTGGAAGCAAGCAATGTTTTTTTTATGACAAAAAATTGTTTACTTTTTCTAATTTTTTTGAGCTGGGCATTTGTATGCTTTGAATGAAAAATGAAAATTTCATCTAAAACTTATCATGGCAAAGGATGGCATTGGTACCTCACATTGTACTATGTCACCTTCAAAGCGACACCCTCAATTTGGACAGAGCTTACAAGAGGTGAATGCTCCAAATTGGTCACTAAATCAATGAACTTGTATAAGTACATTCGATTCTAAACCCAATATTGTTTAAGTTTATAAATTGCAAGTTTATATTTTTGAGTAAGTGAGTTGAAGTTTTCAATTATGTTCATTTTCTTGAAGCTTGTTAATGACATTGTAAGTTGTTGAATTCTTGCAAATTATGAATAATGATCCTTGAATGACATCGTCAAGGTTTACATTGTGGTTTAAAAGTTTTGCAAGTTTTTTAAATCGAGAATCTGAGATCATGAAAATGCCTCCTCTTTGGCAACCACCAAACCAAGTTCAAGTATTTTAATTCTTCTTGTAACCCTATTGATTATAGCCTACTTGTGATGCTTTGTGACGCAAATTCAAGTGACAATAACGTAACCACATACACCTTACAAAACCTTGTAAGGTCTTCATGTGCATTGCCTACTGAAAATGTTATGTTAGTCATTTGTCTTAACAATTCCATAGGTACAAACTCATAGTTTTCCCCATTGGGTTCACCTATAAATTCTATTGGGTGAAAGCATATTAAGTCCATCCCATTTTTTGTGATGAATCATATTGATACACAATACATCAATTAAATCTATAATCATTTAGAAGTTCACAATTTTTGATTGGAAATCCAATCCAAAAATGTGTTTATTGTAATTTTTTTAGCAATAAATGGATAATAATATATTTTTTTAGGAAAAAAAACCCATTACCATAAGAAAAATAAGAAATTTTGTAGTTGGACATGACATTATTTTTTCATTTTTCATTTTTGGGTAATGTTTCATGAACCACAAACATGAAGCCTTATGGTTAATGAAAAAATGTAAGTTAAATATTGTATGTACATTGATTTTATTCAATCCTTTTCATTTAACTATTGAATCAATATTAACTTTGTGTCAAAATGAACTTTGAGTTTGAAAATGTTGTCATGCAAATTCTAATTTTTTTGCTTGTGTTTTAAAAGTCAAAGAATGTCATCAAGACTTTAGCATATTACATAGTATGATACTTGTTATACCTCACTTTTTTTGATGAAAAACGATTCATCTTTAATGTGTTTTCACCTTGTTGTTAATAAGTCTCCAATATTTATGACTTCTTTTCTTATACATGGTGATTGTGTGTTCCCACCAAAATCCAAGAAGCAACAATCATGATATGAGTTTATTTGGAAATTTTTTATTTCATGGGCGATGAAGTTACCTTGGGTTGAACTACAAATTGGATCTTATGGACATGCGTATATTGTTAGGTACAAAGTTTGTTTATATATGGAACATAAGAACAAAATATTAACACTTAATTGGGATTCATTCCAAATATATGTGAGTTGTAAGAAAATAGAAAAAGTTTGAGTGGGGTGAAAAAGGGGTGCATGGATTATGAACATGACAAAAATGAGGTTGTTTATGCCTCCAAGGGTAATGAGGTCAATGTTGCAATTGGTTGTTAATGAGGTGGTGGGGGAAAATGTAAGAAGCTTGTACAATTTTCCACCTTGTTCCACACCATGCAACATGGTAGGTTGATGTTGGAATATGAGGCTCACAAAAAGCTCTTTGATTTTTTGAATGTGGAATACAACCCCAAAATGCATTGGAAAAATTCAATGAAATGAACTATGGTTCAACCCACACAAAATTGTGTTGGATGCCACCATAGTTGTTGTGGTAGCAACCTAATACCTTTCTTTAACTTGTGATGAGGTGAACACTATCAACAACCAAAGTTGGTTGTCTATTCATGTCTATGTGGTGTAGAATTGATTATGTGTACCAATTATCTATTCCGTTGAACACACAATGGTTAGATCAAGTGCTAACAACTTGACATTTGTGCTTATGCAAGCCCTATTGAACCAAGGTGATTTATCCAAAAAGTTGATTAATAAAAAACTCATACAAGGATTTTGTATTTAAGATATCAAATCAAGGATTACAAAACAAATTTTTGAATGGTAGAGCCCCCACTCCATATTCTCCACATTGTACAATTATTTCTAAGAAGCCTTAAACACAATTTGGGATTTCCCAAGCTTGCCAAGGTAATGGAAACAAAAGATGTTAAGATTTTAAAGAATGTGAAGATTAATTGAATTTATGTGTTGTCTTTCAACAAGACATGCTATGTTTAAATACGCAACATTGTTAATGAAAACGGGCATTGATGGACTAAACAATTACAAAGCAAAAGCAAATTTTGATCTCTTTCATGATGTCCAAATTATGTTGGGGTTTGTTACCATACCCCCTTTGTTGTGCTCAGTCAATTCACAATTTGATTAAATTTTACCAATTGAAGGATGTGTTCAAATTTGTTGATTTTGAAAGATGTTTAATAAGGTGAAATCTAATATTTTATACAAACATGAACACCAAGTTCAAGTATAATTCTTTTGAAGGTTACTAGTCCAACTAAATGCCATGCATGAATCAATTATCATATGTTGGTTGACAAATTTGAACACTCAAATGAAGCATTTGACATGTGATGTGAATCATCAACACATATGGGCAACTCAAATAAATTTGTAAATAGATGAAATATTATTTGTGACACAAGAAATGTGTGTTGTAACCATGGCACTTCTAGAGGTAGAGTGTGCGGGTATGTTTTAAACCTTAACCCTTGTTTGCATTTTCATTTTCTATACATGCATTGTAATTTATGGTTGTGATATTTTTTTGTTGACTTGGTGGGTGTGTTTGTGTTTGAACTTTGGAGGAACTAATGAATGCCTTGTTGCAAAATTGCAAGCACTATTACATATGTGTGCTTTTAAATTTTTTATGATTGATTTTTGAATTATAACAAATAGGGGACAAAATTGTCCTTAGTTAGATCAAACCAATCATTCATGCCAAAAATTTGATTACCTTTTTTATTGGAATCATTGGAACTACTAGTTCACATGGCAATATTAATTTAATTTTAAAATTATGCATATATTAGTGCATATATATAATAATAATAACAATATTGATAGTATATTTTTTTCAAATTAAATTACAAATGAATCCAAAATCACATTAGACATGTAACTCCATTATAAAAATAATAAAAATTTCAGGTTTTATGAACTTATAATAGGTCATCATGATGATGTCACTAACACACATGTCCAAAGTGGGGTTTGAATCTTCACCTCTTCAACCACAACCTAGGGCCTTTACCATCTAACCAGTATTTCGTGTGATGATATAAATTATTATTGCAAAATTTATAAAATTTATATTATATAATATTGTGCAATATAACCTTATTATATAATTAGATCATTTCATAATGAAGTGGTTTGTGCATGTACATATTTAATATCATTATTCAATTTGATTCATTTTAAACTTGATAATTACATTGAAATTTAAGTTTTTATTAATTGAAAAATGTAAAATGATTACATTCCTTTTTAATATCTTGGAATAAATTTATTTATTTAAATTAAATTTATAAATAAAAAATTAATTGATAAAACACTAAATTAATTTTTATAGCTTGATTTAGGGAAAAAATCAAGTGTAAAATTTTTCAAAATTTCAAAATTCCAACATTTTCACAATGAAATTAATTTCACTTAGGTTTTTAATCATGAAAATTCACATGTCCTTATTTTTAAAAATATTTTTTTTTTTATAGTTTTCACTTTCAAGTTTTAAAAAATAATAACTCAAGTTTCATATATACATTAGTTATGTTTTTTTTACTAAATTAAACTACATACGTTCAATTTGCAAAGGGTGGTTAGTTTTTTAGTTTTATTTAGGGGTTATTTTAGTTAGAACAACAAATTGGTAACTTTTTAAATTACTAGGAATGGATTTATTCATTTTTTCCACTAACAATGGAAGTAATGCATATTAGTTTAACTAGTGCTTAGAACTTGGTTAGTTTGCCAACTAGTTGCCCCATTAGTATGAGCTAATTTAGAGGGGAATTTGGAGGGAGGGGAATTGGTTAATTTTTAAAAGAAAGAAGTGGGAAATAAAGGAAGGACTTTAGGGATTTAAGGAAGGGGTGTGGTCCCTTTTGGCTCTTTATCTTTAGTTAGATTTAATTTTCATTTATCCCATCCTCTCTCTCCTTTCTCTTCTTTTGGACTTTTTTCTTCATTTTTCTTCTAATATTGTAGCACATGGAGGGCAACATGTTGTATTTCTTTTGGCCATGAAGGCATAATGGGGGAAAAAAAAAAATTATAAAGATTTCCAAATACATGTTTTGGGTGTATCTGCATGTGTTCGTAGGGTAAAGATGTGGAAAGAAACTACCACCATGGATACAATTAAGAGGAGACCAACAAAGGGGTAATGGACAAAAGATACGACAAGATTGTTTTCCTTGTGTTTTTAAGTTTTCTCTCTAGATGTTTTTTCCATGTCACAACATCAAAGTGATAATTTTACTACATGTAAAAATTATTGCCCTTATTACCATCTTCTTTTGTTTTTTTTCTTTTTTCTTTTCCTTTGCTTATAAAGGTAACTTTGTTGTGAATAGAATACCACCATTAAGAGTTATAATTATTTATTTGAAAAATTATTCTCTAGGTGTGTTTCTGAGTAATTATAAAACAATTATATTAATTTAATTCCATGTGGGTGCCACATATTTATTTGTGCAACATAATGTTTATAACAAGGTTTATAAAAAAATGAAAATAAACATACCTAGTTTTGATTTTAATCAAATTGAAAATCTAATCAATCATTTTAGACAAATGGACTTGACTTAATCATGATGTTAGTAATAGAAAATTCATGTTTTTGTAGTAATGAAAGAGTTCATGGGATTATGGACATTTTGGGTGTGTTCTACCCACAATATGGTTCCTATCATATGTAGAGAAATGCTTTTGAAAACATTTGAAGGTGGTAAAAGCAACTTGTTGCCATGCTGAGAAGTGGGCATTATGTTTGGGGTACCTAAAGTGATATCATGAACTTTTTTGGACATTCAATAATCCATGTTTAAGCTTGTCATGAAATCCAATGCTTTGGATGCCATTGATAAACTTGTAGATATGAATCCTCTCACACAATTTTAACATATTTTTTCAATCAACATAATGTTTTCTTGTTCTTTTCCAACATATTTCAAATTAGTAGATATTGACATGGTCCAAGTCCTTGGGAACATGGAAGACGAATGTTGCTTCAATTCCTTCATTATCTACAAATTAAAATTACATAATCAATTCATTAACAACTTAGGTATAATAGTTAGAACATTCTCCCAATTTTGTTTCACCCTTCACAAACTTCCATATGTAGATGTATATGAATAGTGGCATGGAAAATACCTTTAGTGTTTAGTGTGGGGTGGGAACTTATTTGATTAAGCCTTTTAGTTATGCAATTTTTTGATGCAAAAGTTAGAATTTTTTTTTCTTAGGTTATCACAATTAGTGTTTATTATTATGTTTTGTGTAAATGAATCCTAACGGATATCATTTCTAATTTATGATTTCCCCTTCTACAATTTACAAGCTTTGATGGTTTTTGTGAGATGACATTGTGATTATAGCTTGTATGTGTTATTTTCATTTAACTTTTGCTAAGTTATGTTATAATTGACAATTTGAAAGGTTCAATCCCCTCACAAGTGATAACTCAATTTTTGGGTATGTTCATGGTTTTAGTTTGGTGTATGAACATTATGCAATTGTATGTTTTTTGGGTTATAGATCATGATTCATGCATGGTCCATGTTCAAGATTGAATCTTGAAATATATCTTCCTTTCCAAAAAAATTTAAACTCTAGAGCTACAGTCTATATTGTTTAAAGGAAGGTAGTTTAAGTTTCTCCTATTAGGCATTCATAGTAGCCAAAAACCTACCAATACTTTAACAATTGATAGCCAAAATCAATCACCTTGAAAAATAAAATGTAACATTTAATTGAACTACATTCCCCTATCCAAAAATGGCCAAAAGTTTATTCATAAAAAAATCTCTTAACTAGTTTGATTTCCAAGTCATTCCAACCAATTGACAATTCAACACTAGTGTTAAAATAAAAGCCATACGTGCTATTTTTCCAAAAAAACAAAAACAATTGTTTAAAACAAATACATTTGATTGATTGATTTTATTTTTGACTTTTCAAGCTTTTCTTCAAACCATATAGTAAAATTGCAAATGTTCCATAGTCCATTTTCAAGCACCCATACAATGGGTGTTTAATATTCTCCCAAAAAAAGGTTGCATGTCAAATGCAAAAAAAATTGATTTCAAATAGAAAAATCCTAAAAAATAAGGAATATGGATTTTTGCCCTAGGATATGTTTTAGTTTGGAAAATGGGTGCCTCCTTAAAACTAAAATATTGGTCAACAGAACTATGAAATAACCAATCTTGGGTGATTAATTTATTTTTGTTATAAAATCCAACTTTCAATTTTTGAACATTTCCACAATCAAATAATCTCCAATTTTGAGTTTTTGAAAATTTTGGAATAATTGCTAGGATTTGTGAAAGAAGTGGCAAAAAATATCAAGGGCTGGTTATTTTTATTAGTTTTTTTATTTTTCTAGTAAATTGGTTTTGGGGTCAAACTTGGTTCTTTGATTTTTTGAGAATTGTCAGTCAAAGGTCCATATATTTGATGCTTACTTGTTGATTTTTTTAATTTTCGTAATAAAGAATTGTCCAACACTTGAAACAACCATAGAAATGGTTACAAATTTGGAGGAGTTTGTAGTTTTGGTAGATTTTATCATATTCTTATATAACTTACATTTAATTGACCATGTTTCATGGACCACACCTTGAAAAATGAAAGCATGTATTGTTACATTGTGTTGAACAATGTAGCATGTGTGGTTGGCCCAAGTGTAAATTAGTTACCCAATTTTTTTTTCTTCCAACATCATTGTTTGTAATTTAATTGAATTATTAATGACAAAACTACTCAAAATTCAATATCTTTCTCACCTTAGGTTTAAAATTTTCCAAATTGCCTTCATTGAATCTTATTCATTGAGGGTTATCCAAAAATATGAAAAGGGTGACAAAGGCATTGTGGTTTGGGAGATCTCAATGTGACAAAAAAAACAAACAAACAATCTTCCTTCATAAATAAATATCAATGGATACTATTTGTTTTTAAAAGATCTTATCTTATGGATAATGGAATGCTAACTTTGAAATTTACTAACCTAATAAAGGTTTTGTATAAATGGTTGTATTACCTATATGAAGAAATAAAAAAAATCCAAAGGTGCACAATATTTTAATGACATTAAGAATCATGAATATGAGGTATTTGTGTATTTGGATACAATACTCCAAATGTTTATAATGAAATCATCAATGCAAACACTTTAACATGTGGTTCAAAAAATTTGTATTATAACTTTCAAAAATATGCTTTTAGTGGTTCATCACAAGGTGCAAGAATCTGAAAGTTGAAAAACATGATGTAAACATATAATGTAAACAAATGTTAAAGATATTTTATACAAGGATCTCAACCACCAAACTTTTTTTGTGCAAGAATTGACATTGTTGTGAACTTTTAATTTTTTTTGTTCCAAATTCAATGATTTTTGGGAATGTTTTTGCTAAAATTTGAAATTTTTAATGAAAATACAAAATTTCCATACATTGTTTAATCAGGTATTAAAAAATATTTAAGAAAATAATTCCTTTCATTTTTTTAATAGTAAAATTTGGATATATCAATTTATAGATGATTGCTACCTCGGCCACATCATAAAATTGAAAAAATTAGCATTGTCAACTTGTGGTTTGAAAGAATCATTTGATGTTGAACAAATGGTAGTCATCCATAACATAACAAGATGGAATGATTCTTCAATATAGAAAACGTATGAAACATAATGGTTTGGCATCATTTTATATTTTAAACTAGGTACTTAGTTCAAACTATGGTGAAATTTTCATAAAATTTAAAGTCCTCATTTATGGTAGGTTTTAAGAAAAAAATTGCCACAATGAAAAAAATTGTACAAAAGAAAAAACACATATCAATGTCAATTATTAATTTTTACGTGTCATTTTTTTCTTTTTGTAAAATAATTGTTGGGTTCTTGCCCATTGCATCTACCTAAATACCATATATATTTAAAATTCAAGGCCATATGCCTTTCTAATTTTACTATTATTCGTGCATTTTATGAAGACCTTTTTTTTTTAGAATTCATGGATTTTGTTCCAACGCATCCAATTTTTTTTGTTAATATCAACTCCATAATAATTGTTTTTTAATAATTAGTTCCATTGCTAGAAATCATCCAAAATTTTGCATTTATTTTTGTTAAACCCCAACAATATGTCAATTGACACCAACTCACCCACGAATCCTATGGATCGTTTCCATTACCACTTTACTAAAACAAACCCAAAATATTGTTGTCATAACTTTTGACAACAAACATTTTCACAAATACACATACATGTAAATTTCAAATTTACACACCTCGCACATGCCATAATCAACATAGTCATTAAATTATAGAAGCATTTCAAGATGGGAACACTCGTTTCATTTCCAACATATTAACATGACAAAGTTTTCTCTTCTCCCTTTCATATTTTTGATGTAATGGTTGCATTTTTGTAACAAACTTTAACAACATGTAATTAATTTTTATAGCTTGTTGACATTGTTGACTTGGCAAATCATTGGGTCTTGGCACTTTGGGGTGGACCAAAATTTGTCCCAAAAAACTTCATTTTGTAAAAAGATTACATTTTGTCACAATTGGATACAAACATAGGCGTTATTATTCTTAAGGTTTTAAGGTTTTTACACCATTAGAAAATTGACACAAATAAAGGTCATATAATACGGCATGTGTGCAAAATCCCAACATGAACCATTTAATGTTTAATATGTTATGAACATTTTTTTTAATTAACTTTTATCCCCAAACAAATGTCCATAACTCAATATTTTCATATAATTTGATGATTAAAATAATAATTCATTGTAATTCTTAGTTAAACCAAGTCCCTAACAAGTTTAAGATCCAACCATTAACCCTAATCAAAGGTCCAATAATTTCAATTTTATTTATGGGCATCTTGTAATTTCAATTTCAAAAATTCATAGACTATTACAAAATGTGGGTGCAATTCACTAGTACATGTTCAATGGACTAGTAAATTCATTTAAAATCTAGAAACATCAGTTGGCATACAAGGATGCATTTTGTTGTAATGATATTTTCTACTATTTTAATCATTTTGCATATTGATCAACTGATAAATGTACATATTCAAGTTCATAATCTAAAACGAATCCTTATTTACAAATCCTAACACATACAACAATAACATGTAATATTTGCAATGTACACCACTACCAAAAAAATGAACTTTGTCTTGGCAACAAAAGTGGTCTAGCCTAATGTGAATTTGCCCCATTACTTGCCAAGGTCAAATGCCTTTGCATATTGGTTTATATTAATTGATATACATATTAGTTTACTACATATTAACCATGCTTTCACTACATGTTGGCTTGCTACAATACAACATGTTATTTCTATCATGTTGGCTTGCTACCATGCAATATGTTATCCCTATTTACTATTATGCATTGT
>Ga0116228_10005783_pt1 | contig 11037 bp, 10 predicted proteins | sample S1TSphfallax_2_FD_89694 | JGI IMG/M metagenome (GOLD analysis project Ga0116228, IMG submission 89694) | Host-associated microbial communities from peat moss isolated from Minnesota, USA - S1T2_Fc - Sphagnum fallax MG | ecosystem: Host-associated > Plants > Peat moss > Unclassified | place... | reverse complement strand
ATCTTCCCGGACCGCGTCTTCGGAAGCTCCGCGACGAATTCGATTTCGCGCGGATACTTGTACGGCGCCGTCACGCGCTTGCAGTGGTCTTGCAGCTCGCGGACGAGCGCATCCGATGCATCGTAACCCGCGCGCAGCACCACGAACGCCTTCACGATGTTGCCGCGATCCGCGTCGGGGCTGCCGACCACGGCCGATTCGAGAACGGCCGGATGCTCGAGCAGCGCGCTCTCGACTTCGAACGGTCCGATGCGATACGCGCCCGAGGAGATCACGTCGTCGGCGCGGCCCACGAACCAGAAGTATCCGTCGTCGTCCTTTTGCGCGCGATCGCCCGTGAGATACCACGGGCCGCGACGCGATGCGCGCGTCTCTTCATCGTTTTTATAGTAACCGCGGAACAGCGTCGGCGGGTCGCCGCGCACGCCGATGTCGCCGACGTCTCCGACCGCACACGGGTTTCCATCGGCGTCGACGACCTCGACATCGTGGCCCGGGGTCGGCTTGCCCATCGAACCGGGCCGAACGTCCATGCCCGGCACGTTCGCCACGAGCAACGAATTTTCGGTTTGGCCGTAACCGTCGAGAATCGTGAGACCGAACGCCGCTTTCCAACGCTCGAGGACTTCAGGATTCAGCGGCTCGCCCGCGGAGACGCAGTGCCGTAGCTTCGGCAAACGCCACCGCTCGCCGAGCCCGTCGAGCTTCGCTTCGAGTCGATACTCGGTCGGCGCCTGACAGAGCACGGTCACCTCGAGATCGCGGATGAGATCCATGCGCTTCGCGGGATCGAAGCCGCCCTCGTCGAGCACGATCGCGGAACCGCACGACCACGGGCCGAGCAGCACGTTCCAGAGCGATTTCGCCCAGCCGGTTCCCGCCGTACTCCATACGAGATCGTCCGGCTTCGCATCGAGCCACACGCGCGCTTGCATGCGCTTCGCGTACGTGTACGCATGCGAGTGCATCACGCCTTTGGGATCTTTCGTGGTCCCGCTCGTGTAGACGAGATACGCGAGATCGTCGGAACGCGTCGGATTTCCGGCGAACGGTTCGGCGCTCGTCACGCGTTCGTCGAGCGCGATCCAACCGGGCGAGTCGTTCGATTCGCCGACGAGCAGAAACCGCGTGAGCCACGGCGCGATCTCGCGCAGCAGATCGACCTCGTGACGGTTCGACACGTGCGCGACGATCGTGGTCGCCTCACTATGTTGCGCGCGGAACGCGAGATCTTTCGCACGCAGTTGCTCCGAACACGGAACGACCACGGCGCCGAGCCGTGCGAACGCGACCATCGAATACAGCCACGCCGGAATCTTGGGAAGCAACACGACGACGCGCTCGTCCTTGCCGATGCCGAGATCGCGAAGGGCGCCGGCCCAGCGCTGCGTCGCTTCGGCGATCGCCGGAAACGAAACGTCCGTGCGCGTACCCGCGGCGTCGATGAAGAGCAAGCCTCGCCGATCCTCGCGACCGAGCGCGTCGATCACGTCGCGACCGAAGTTGAACGACGGCGGGACGTCCCACGAAAAATCTGCGATTGCCATTCTCACCCGTACGGCGTCGCGTCTCGTAACTCCCCAGGGCACTTCGCACCGAGCCCGAAGCGGCGCACATGCCGAAGTCATCGTCTTTCTTCGACGTCATCGACGCGCGGCCGCTGGTCGCCTCGAGCCGCCTGCGTATCGGACCGCTTCACGTACGCGGCGTTCCGGCGATTCTCTGCGGCGTCGCCGCAATCGTGCTCGCAAAGGGAGCGACCGTTGCATTGCAGCGCGTCGCTGTGATCGTGCCCGAAACGTTGCGCGAAGTCCGCCTTCTCTGGGTTGCCGTGCGAGCGGAGCGCCCGGCCATTCTGCCGTAGAGGCTCGCATGCGTCGCAGCTTCGCAGTGCTCCTCAGCACGCTCGCCCTCATCACGCCGAGCGTCGCGCTCGCGGACACGAACGGCGTCGCCTTCGATCAACTCCAGCGCGTCTATCTTTTGGGAGCGGAACCGCCGCCGGTCGGCTCGTTCGACGATTTACGATCGACGTTCAACGCACTCGGCCCGAGCGTCGAGTATCCGGCGCTTCCCGGAACGATCGCGGGCGTGCAGCGGATGCGCGACGGCGTTCTTCTCCACTACAGCTTCCTCGGAACGCTCGAGCGCGTCGACGATCCGGTCGCGCAGAAAGCCACGATCGGTCGGCCCGACAAAGGCGAGGTCGATTACCTCGATCTCAAAGCGAAAACGTATAAGCGACTGACGGGCGATGCCGCGGCCGCGTTGCTCGCGCCGAACCTCATGCAGCAGGTGTCGAGCGCCATGGGCGTGCCGTCTTCCGCGCCGAAACGCGGGACGCTCGCGATGACGATCGTTGCCAGCACGACCTCGATCGCAGGCGTGCCGTTCGATGGGACCACCACCGCCGGATACAAGGGCGACTCGAAGGTATCCACAACGGCGACCGGTCAATGCCCGGTGATTTCCGCGACCGTCGGCGTCACGGCATACATCGATGCGACGCGGCCCGAGCCGTTCGTGAAACCCAGTTCCGCGTTTAACATCAACGACGTCACGAAGGCAATGAGCGCGATCGGTTGCTCCGCCACCGTCGTGGGCGCGGTGCCGACACCGGACCCTGCGCTCTCGCGCTTCTTAGTATACGAGCGTGGCGACGTCACGCTTTCCCTGCCCAGCATTCCCACGCCGATCCAGACGTCGACCGTCATCCAACGCGCGCACATCGTGCCGCTCACGGCGACCGACGCCGAACTCTTCGAGATTCCCGCCGGTTTCACGGGCGCCGACGCCCCCCAGCCCCTCGTCGCGCCCACAAAGTAACCCTCGCGCGTCGCCGCGAATTACAAGCGGTAGATGATCGAGAATCACGCCATGACGGCACTTATCCGCCAATCATTTCCGGACGCCCAGGTCGAAATTGTGGACCTGACCGGCACCATGGACCATTTTAACGTGTTCGTGCGGAGCGGAGCCTTCCGCGGCGTGCCCCTCATGGACCGCCACCGGATGGTCGAGGGCGCCCTCGCCGAGGCCCGCGCCGACGGCCGCATCCACGCGATGTCCATCCGCACCGAAATCTTGGAGTAACGCAGTACATGTCAGTCGACGAAATCAAGCAGCAGATCGAGCGCGAGATCGGCGCCAACAAAATCTTAGTCTACGGCAAGGGCACGAAAGACATGCCGCGCTGTGGCTTCACCGCGGAAACGATCCAGTTTTTCAATAGCTTCGGGTATCCGTTCGAAGTGCTCGACGTGCTCGAGAACATGCCGAAGCGCGAAGTGCTTTCGCAGATGACCAACTGGCCGACGCTTCCCAAGGTCTTCATCGACGGCAAGTTTTACGGCGATACCGACATCCTCGCGCCGATGAACGAGAACGGCGAACTGCGGACCGTCCTCTCCGAAGCGTTCGCCGGCCAGCCCGAACCCGCGCCGGTCATCAAGCTTCACTAACGCGAGCGTGCTCGCGCTTTTCGAACCGGGAAACGAGGCGGCATGGCTCGCCTCGTTTTCATTTTCCGTCGAGGTGCGGCCGCGTTACTGCGAGTGCGACGGCCAAGGACACGTTTCGAACGTGGTTTACGCGGAGTATCTCGAGCTCGGCCGATTGCAATTCTTCAAGGCCGCGAACGATCCCGAACCGCATGCGTTTGCGTTCCAACACGTGACGGCCGAGTTCCATCTGCGCTACATCGCGGCGTGTTTCTACGACGAGGTCCTAAGCGTCCGCTCGAAGCTCACGGCGCTCGGCCGTTCGAGTACGACGATGGATCAGGCGATCGTGGGCGCGGATGGATCGCTACGTGCGATCGCACGCGTGATCGTCGTGCGCTCGCAAGGCGACGGCGCGCTGCCGTGGACCGACGGACAGCGCGAGCGGCTCGCTCCGCTAGTCGTCGCGCCGAACGAGGCCGCTCGGTCTTAAACGGTCGCGGCTGGCTCGCGCTTGCGTGGGGGCGGCGCGCCGTGCGGGTCGGCGTATGCGCCCGCGGGTGAGTGCATCAGCGCCTCGAGTTCTTCGGGCGAAAGTTCTTGCGAGAAGTCGCGCGCGGCCGGCACGATGCAAAAGAATCCGAACGACTCGGTGCCGCGATTGACGAATTGGTGCGGCTCCCACGGAGCGACGTACACCACGTCGTGCTGCGCGAGCGGCGTAACGGTGTTGCCGACGATGACGTGGCCAGTGCCGTGACCGACGATCACGAAATGCTCGTGCTCGTGTTTCTCTAGCCGCGTTACGGAGCCGGCCGGAACGTCGAAGTAGCGCACTTCGCTCGAGGGGCCAGGCTCGCACGGGTCGTCCTTGCGGCCGCCGATCAGCGTATGGCGAACGACGGCGGTCTTCACGCCAGGAACGTATCCCTCACGCTCGACATCGACCCAGCCAGACTCCGTTTTGCCGACGACGCTCCGCTGCGTCCCCTTACTCTCAGCCACGCCCCCCGGAACCGCCTCGCGCCGGACACGGTTGCGGGTTCGCGGATGCCGGGCGTCAGCTACCGTCTGGGAAGCCGCCCCGGTGGAGCACCGTCGGAAAATGCGGAAGCGTCGTGGCGCGTGGCAGTGCAGCGCGCCAGCCGCCGGGCGGCGGCTCCAAACCGGCCAGAAGCGGCGTGCCATCCGAGCCGGTCACGGCTTCCAGCGAGGCCCGCAGTTCGCGAACGAGCTCGGCGCCGAAGCGCGCGACCCAGCGCTCTTCGAGCGTGATCATGAGGTCGCAATATTCCGCGCGAGCGCGCCGGCCTTCCGACGTCAGTACGAGCGCTTTCGCACGGTTCGGCGCCGACCGCGTTTCGAGTTTCGCGTAGCCGTGCCGCACGAGGCAGCCGGTCGCCATGTCGATCGCTTCCTTCGAGACGCCGGAGCGGCCTGGAAGTTCGCGCACGAGCACGACATCGTCGTCGACAACGCGCAGCACGTTCGCGCAGATCGCGAGTGAAACGTCGGATTCTTCTTCGAACGCGATCGCGAACGTGAGGAGAACTTTCGACAGCAAGGCCGACAACGGCAGTCGCGATCGCTCGCCGCGCGCGGGCGGCGGCGGTGCCGATCGCCGAGGCTCGCCTTCCCGGCCGCCGCTCGCCAAACCGTAACCGAGAATCGGCAGATACTCGGGAAGATCGTCACCGATCGCGTCGACGAAGTTCTCAAGCGCGGCCCGCAATCGCGCGATCGCTTCAGTACCGAAGCGCTCGCACCAGCGCATCTCGAACGTGGCGAAGAGCTCGCGCCAGATGCGGCGCGCTTCGCGACCGGCCGAAGTCGGACGAACGATCGAATCCGGCCCATGGGCAGCCGACCCTGGCGCCATCTCCACGCGAACGTATCCCCACCACTTCGAGAGCCGCTCGAGGAGCATCCGCGTGTCGGCTTTCCGCGCGCCCGCGCGGAGGTGGAACTCGCGCACCGAGATTCCGTCGTCGTCGACGTACTGCATCGCATTGGCCCACATGACGAGCGAGACGAGCCACGGTGTCCGGCGCCTCTCATCCGACGTTCCGTGCCGCGTCGTACGGTGCGGCATCAGCTGCTCGAACGCGTTATCGAACTCGATCGTATAGGCAACGAGCGCGAACGAGAGCAGCGAGGCAAGCGGCATACGAGACGCCTCCCGGCGTGAGAATAACCGCAGAGTACCACACGGGACGCTCGCGGGACGCGTTCGTGACATTCTCGACCTATGGAACGCTCGAAATCGCCGATGCCATTCGTGTTCGTCGCCGCGCTGTTCGCCGTTTGGTACGGGACCGCGATCGCAGCGCCCACGCCGATGCCGGGCGGCGCGAATCAGCTCAAGGGGCTGGAAGGGACGCTGCAGTCCACGCTCTTCAACGGCAAGATGCGCGTTCGCAAGATGCAACTTCGCCTCTCGACGCCCGACGAACAGTCGTCGTCCGCCGGAGAAACCTCCATGACGCTCGTGTATCTCGCCTCGAACGGTACGAACTCGGACCGGCACGGAGCCTTCGGCGCCGATATCGTCGATGGCGATGGCGTCGCGATCTCGGGGCGGCCCACGAGCGTCTACGCAACGTATTACTCGCTGATCCCGGGCGCCGTAGCGCGAGGGACGATCGGCTTTCACGTCCCGAGCGGTTTCACGCCCGTGAAGATCGTGCTCAGAGACGGCTACGACGGCGATCCGGTCTACCGCATCGCTCTCAAGCCGTCCGATATTCCAGCCGCGCCGACGCCGGCGCCCACGGCATCGCCATAGCGAGAGACGATGACGCTCGAGGCCGCCCGGCCCGCGTCGAACATCTGTTCCTCGTGCGGGTCTGGTATGAGTCCGGGTCCGCGACCGCTTCGTGGCGTGGTTCGGTAGAAAACACGGCGACGGGAGCACGCCGCTACTTCACCGACTACGGAACGCTCACCGCGTTTCTCGCGCTCGAAGCGAAGCCGGACTAGCCGTCGCACCGCCCGAAGCTCGGGCTCCAGGATGCGGAGCTCAGCTGCGTGCTAATCGGTAACTCGGCGTCGACATCCCGGCTCGGAATCGCCCTTCTCGGGCAGCCGCGCTTCCGTGTTGGCGGAGAGCCGCTGCCGTTTCGCGGCAGACCTCGATCGGTGGCGTTGCTCGCGTTCTTACTGCTGCACCGCACCTCGCATCTGACGCGCGACGCGGTGGCGTTCGCGCTCTGGCCCGACGACGCGGAATCGGACGCCCGCACCAACTTGCGCCGCCACCTCCACCACCTCGGCACGACGTTTCCGCCCTCGGACGTCCCCTACGTCACGACGGTTGATGATACGATCCGTTGGAATCCCGAGATCGAGCTCTGGTTCGACGTCGATGAATTCGAGCGGCTTGCCGAAGACGATGCGCATCTGGCGGAAGCCGTTGCGATGTACGCGGGCGATCTACTTCCAACCGTCTACGACGATTGGGTTTTCCCGATCCGCGATCGCTTGCGCCAGCGCTATCTCTCCGCGCTCGAACGGCTGATGCTCGCGAGCCGGAGCCGGCGCGACTTTGCCGCGGGAATCACGTATGCCACGGCGATCCTTCACGCCGACGAATGGCGCGAAGACACCGTGCGCGCGCTCGCGACGATTCGCTACGAAAGCGGCGATCGCGCGGGCGCGCTGCGCGACCTCGACGCGTTCGAAGCGCGCCTCTCGGCCGAGATGCACGTCGAGCCGATGCCGGAAACGATCGCGCTACGCGCGACGATCTTGCGCGGGAACGCGGTCGCGCTCGGGCACGGCGCGGCGATCGAAACGGCGAGCACGGGGGCGCAACTTCCGTTCGTCGGCCGTTCCGACGAACTCGAAACGTTACGCGGTGCGTGGCAACGCGCGGCACGCGGACGCGGCGAGGTCGTCTTTGTCGCGGGCGAAGCGGGCATCGGCAAAACGCGGCTCGCGCGCGAAGTCTCGCTGCTCGCGGGCGCGCAGGGCGGTCGCGTGCTACGGGGTGCGACCTCGTCTCCCGAAGCCACACCGTACGCCGCGATCGTCGATGCTCTACGCGATGCGCTGCCGCTGCTAAACGCGCTGGACGTGCGCCCGATTTGGCTTGCAGCGCTGGCGATTCTCGTGCCGGAGCTCGCGCTCGGGCGCGACGACCTTCCGACGCTCGCGCCCCTCGGTCCCGAACGCGAACGCCTCCGGCTCTTCGAGGCGATGACGGCCGTCTTCGCCGCACTCGCGCGGCAGCGACCGATGCTGCTGCTGATCGAAGACGTCCACTGGGCGGGCGACGCAACGCTCGCGGCACTCGAGTATCTCGCGCGCCGTAGCGCGGGGATGCCCGCGCTCATCGTTGCGACCTATCGGAGCACGTCGGGTGAGTTATCGCGCGAACTGGGAGCGATGCGCCGGCGGCTGCAACTCGAAAACGTCTCACAACATCTGCAGGTCGGCGGCCTCGACGCGGCCGCAATCGTGCAACTCGCACGCGAGTTAACGCCGATCCGCGATTCCGCAGACGACGTGGGCCGCGACGTGCACGCGCTCAGCGGCGGCAACCCGCTCTTCGCCGCGGAATTGCTGCGAGAACGGGCCGAATCGGGCACGCTCGAGGTGACGTCGCGCGGGCTTTCGTCCGTCATCGAGGCACGTCTCGCACGTCTGCCGGAGACGACGATGGTCGTCGCGCGCGTGGCGAGCGCGATCGGCGCGACGTTCGAGATCGACATCGTAACCGACGCGTGCGGGTGGGACGAAACGACGGTTCTCGATGCGCTCGGAATCCTACTCGAACGTCAGATCGCGCGCGAGACCGGGCGCACGCGCTTCGCATTCGCGTTCACGCACGCGTTGATCGCGACGACCATTTACGGCGCGATCGAACCCGAAAAGGCACGACTGATCCGCGCACGCGTCGCCGAATCGATCGAACGGCTCGCGGTCGATGCGGACGCCGTCGCGTCGACGCTCGCCGCGCATTTCGACGCGGCCGGAAAACCGGATCGAGCGATACCGTACTACCTGAGCGCCGCGCGCCGCGCGTTCGCGATTTTCGCAAACAACGAGGCGCTCGCGGCGGCCACGCGCGGTCTCGAACTCGTCGCCGTCGATCGAGATCGATTCGACCTCTTGGCATTGCGCGAGAGCATCCTCGGCCGACTCGGCGAGCGCGATCTACAGCGCGCCGACTTGAACGTGCTCGAAGCACTCGCGGCGGCGAGAGACGACGCGGCGGCGCGCTGCGACGTTCTTCGCAGGCGTGCGGACCTCGCGTGGTTGTCGGGAGACATCTCGGGCGAGGGACGGCTCCTCGCGGAGTTCGTAGCAGCCGCGGCCGCGATCGGCGATCCGGCGAGCGAGGCAATGGCTCGATTTGCGATCGCGCGGAATCTCGTCATGGCGAGCAACTACGATGAAGCAAACGAAATCGCAGACGACGCGCTCGCCCGCTACCGCGCGCTCGACGATCCCAAAGGCGAGGTCGAGGCGCTCTGTCTTCTTTCCGAGATCGCCGTGAATCGGGGGCTGGCCGATCGCGTGCGGCAGTCTCTCTCGGACGCACAGGAAGCGGCCGAAGCAGCCGGCGATCAGGACGCGATCGCTCGCGTCGCAATGGCTCGGGCGACGGCTTCGATCATGCAGCGCGACTTCGCGGACGCGCGAAACGCCGCCGAGCGTGCCCTCGAGCGCTACCGCGCCATCGGAGACCGCGGGGGTGAGGCCGATTCGCTCTCGAGAATCGCAACCGCGCTCGCGATGCTGCTCCGCTTCGACGAGTCGCGCGAGCATTTCGCTCAGGCTGCCGACGTGTTTCGATCGACCGGAAGTCGTCTCAAGTTCGCGTACGTGCTCTTCAACCAATGCTCGGTCGAAATTCAATCGGGGCTGCTTCCGGAAGCGGAGAAGTCGATCGCGTCGGCGCTCACCCTCTTCGAAGAGGCGGGCGACGAGCGCGGGATCGCGGTGTGTCGAACCAACTCGTGCATGATTCGTCTTCTGCTCGGCGACCCGGCCGATGCGCGTACGGTCGGACGACGTGCGCTCGCCGATGCTCGCGCGATCGAGAACCCGCTCATCGAAGCGGCCGCGCTCGCAAATCTCGGGAACGCCGAACGAGAACTCGGCGAGATCGACGCGGCGCTCGAGCACATGCACGCCGCGATCGCGATTCGTAATCGCCTGGGCTTGCAAGCGACGTTCGAAGAGCTCGGCGACCTCGCGTTGACGCAGCTCGCATCCGGAGATCTCGCGGCGAGCCGCGCGACCGCCGACGACATCGTCGCGCGCGCGTCGACGTCGGACGAGAACACGGTCTGGCCACACTATTGCTACTGGGCAGCCGCGCGCATCTACCACGCGATCGGGGAGAACGCGCGAGCGCAGGGCACGCTCGAGCTCGCGGTGCGCCACGTCCGAGACCAGCGCGAAGCGCTCGGCCACGCGACCGCACGGCGAGGCTTCGACGAGCTCGCGACGATTCGCGCGATCGTTGCTGCGCACGAGGAAGACCGCTGGCCATAGAGATTCGTGCGCTCGACGCGTCGGAACCGACCGTCACCGCACTGGCGGACATCCTCGTCGAGACGGTCGCCGGTGGGGGATCGGTGAGCTTCATGCACCCACTCGCACCGGAGTCGGCGCGGACGTTCTGGAGAGACGCACTCGCAGCGGCGAAGCGCGGAGAACGCCTCGTGCTTGGAGCGTTCGACGGCGAGACGCTCGCCGGAACGGTGACGCTCCTACTCAACCTCCCGCAAAATCAACCGCACCGAGCGGAGATCGCGAAGCTAATGACGCGCGAGAGCCATCGGGGCCGCGGAATCGCGACCGAACTGATGCGCGCCGCAGAAGCGGAAGCCGTGAAGCTCTCGCGCACGCTTCTGGTTCTCGATACGGCCGAAGAAGACGGTGCATCGAAGCTCTACGAGCGAATCGGCTTTACGTACGCGGGAACGATCCCGGACTACGCCCTCAAGCCGCGCGGCGGCCTGACCGGCACGATGCTCTACTGGAAGCGCATCGGAAAAAGATAGCGTTCGCGCACGAACCGCTACACGAGCAGCTTCGCGAGCTTCTCCTCGTCGAGCCAGCATGCGTGGACGCCGAACGGCACGCGCGCGGGAAGATGCAGCCGCGCGACCTCGCGCATCGCCCGCGCGTCGATCACGACGAGCGCCGCGGAGTCGTCGCCCATCAGGAGATCGAGAAGGTACCCGTCGTCTTCGTCCGTCGCGCCGCGGCGCGGCACGAAGATCGCCTCGCCGCCGTACAGATCGCCGTAGTCGAAATACCCCGCTTCGCGCTCGTCGAGCACGTCGTATTTGAGGACGCCTTTGCCCATATATCCGTTCGCGCGTTCCTCATCGAGCAGATATGCGAAGCGATTCTTCTTGCCCACGTAAGCGACGTTAATGCTCGGGCGCTCGTACCCGTGATCCACGAGCAGACGCTCCTCAACCACGCGACCCGTCGCGAGATCGAGCACGAACTTGTAGACCTTCGCCGGCGGCTCCTCGGGCGTGTGGATCGGAATGTTCGGAAGATACGAATCGAAGATGGGCGCGTACAGCACGATCTGCGTGCCGCCGTCGGAACGAATCTCTTCCCATCCGTT
>Ga0116228_10005782_pt1 | contig 11038 bp, 15 predicted proteins | sample S1TSphfallax_2_FD_89694 | JGI IMG/M metagenome (GOLD analysis project Ga0116228, IMG submission 89694) | Host-associated microbial communities from peat moss isolated from Minnesota, USA - S1T2_Fc - Sphagnum fallax MG | ecosystem: Host-associated > Plants > Peat moss > Unclassified | place... | reverse complement strand
TTATGGTTGACTATCACTACTGCCAACTACTGGTTTGGACAATTTGAATTTCTGAAATCAATATACTCAACAGAAAGAGAAACAGCATGTATAATTGGTAAGCTGAAGAGACAGCATCCAATGTCCTTTATAAACCAGCTCATGGAGGAAAGGGAGTGCAAAGATATTTTGAAACTGTGTCCTGGTGCAATTTAGGTCTCTTCAGCACTAAGCATAACAAAGTCAACAGATTGAGAAGGCATGGAAGGAGAGCAATAAATCAAGTGCAAGACTCAAGGTGAGAGACTCACCTCAGGCTCTAGATGGTACTTGTGGATCAAGTCATCGAGAGATGGAATGAGCTGGGCATAAGCCAACACTGGAGATACAGCACTGGTCAAGAACTCCACATACTGCAGTAGTTGACCATGGCATCGGTCGAACTGCTCACTCACCATTTTAATGTATGGTGCATTTGCATGTACCACCACGCTGGAAAAGGTAGTAAAAATGACATGTAAGGAGGTAAAGACAGGAAAAGTGAAAACTAGCTAGCAACACAGAACTGCACTTCCTACAGTGCACATTAGAGAAACATGGCTAATCATCCCCTACGCCTAAGAACTGTCAACAAGACTACTTAATTGAAGTGCCCAACTTTCCTGTTGAATACAACACAACCAGCAGACAATTCAAGACATTTCACAGGCTGCCTTCTTCAGCCATTATAACAACCTCTTTTTCAGGAATGCAAGCAATAGTTGATAGGTGGTGAACTCAAAGTTTACAAGCGACCAGAGGAAACAGACATAGTTTAGTATCACCAAAGATTTCTATAGAGACAACCAAGCAACGGAAAGCCATGTGCTGGTTCAAAACTATTGCTTTTAAGGATCATTACTGGTACCTCTAATGGACCTCACAACTCTCAGTTTCTTCACTTAGAAGCAATTACTGAATCCAGAACCCTTCAAAACTAATTTTCATTCTTGTTTGTGCATAAAATTACAACCTTCTAGTAAATCAATGCTGTCATCAGTGACTGTAAAAAACCTAAGGAACACTAAGGCAAGATTGCATTCCTCCCCACCTGTCATATCATGTGACAAATCAGAATGAAATTCCCAATGCTTTTAAAAAGAGAGAGAAGACAAACTCACTGTGATCTTTGCTGCGCAATCAGTAAAAGCAGAGGCACTGCCAGCTTGGGTTCATCCTTCCCTAACAAGGAGTCTCGGAGCCTGTTGGTTGACTTAATCAATGTCTGCCCCACCAAAAAATTCAACGTTTTACATGGTTGTGACAGATGGAACACACAAAAGTTTAGATGTGTAACCAACTGCAGAACATGTGACACCTATTTTGTACCTTGTTGTTCTTGGTGAGGCCAAATGCTGTGGCTTGGTACCGTATTGCTTCTCCACCAGCCATGGCTTCCAACTGGTCCTCAGTCACATTCTCTGTGTACTCCACACCCGCCATTTGCTGCATCAACTCCTGCACACCAGTACGGAGAGTCCAGATTATTAAAAAGCTACATAGAGACTTTAAATAAAAACTGTTTCTCTACACAACTCTCAGCAGAAAACCAGAATTAAGCTGCAGACTACCTCAAAACTTTTGAACATGCTCTTAATTACAACTACACCAGATCATGTTACCTGAAGCAGAACAAGCTCAATTCCTTCTCCCTTTTTCAGCTGATTCACCAGGTACTGGAACAGCCCCCGCAGCTCCATTGAAGGATACTTCTTGCACCTGTGATTGGAATCTAGGGATCAGCAACAGGTTCCATGCACAATATCAAGACATACTAACCTATTACCTCAGAAATCAATGAAATTTGTACTGAGACTGCATCTAAGGACAAACACATTAACTGGTTTCACTTCCAGTGATGTGATAGAAAAGTCAGAGCAAGAGAAATGAAGATTCTGTGATCAAATTATGATGGCCCCAAGTGTCAGAGGACAAGAAAACCAGAAAAATCAAGGCTAACTTACAGGTGACCCCAGAAAGAGGCAAGTGATTGCAACCAATCTGACACATTAAGGCCATCATCTTTGAGCTTATCACGCCCACTCTGTGACAAACGCTCTATCACCACATACTCCAACACATCATACTCCAGCTGCACTCAGACCAAATGAATTCAAACTTCAGACCCTGTCAATTTCACTACGTAGTTCCTCACTTATTTCCCAGACTCGGAAACCAAACCACTGTGCAACAGTTTGCAATATCTATGTTGTAGTAAACCATAGAAAAGGGTTAACCCCTATAAAATTGTAGTGAGCATAGTAGGATTGCCAAACTAGTTGGATCCTTGTGCTCCTGTTGTTCATGGCAAAGTACAGACAGGTTCAAGTCTCCCAGATACAGAGTGGAGGAGCCACACCTGGAAAGGACAGTATCTGGAGACTACCTAGAGAAGACACTTGCACTAATGCTGGCTTCATCTAGTCTTCTCTATTCCTTGTTTGTGTAAGGTCAAACACACCTTGCCCACTATCTTCAATGTCACTTGTTCATAGGGATAATGCATTTAGGAGTCCAGGACTTTGGATTTGTGAGGCCTTCAGCACTCACGCAAGTCTCAATTAGCACACTGAGGTGTTCAATGAACAGTAATACAAACCGTCTTCCATCTTCTATTTTTTCTTGTCAACCATACAGGTCCTAGAAACAGTGAAGTGCTAGAGAAACCAGGGCAAGATACAGGAGAAGCTTCATGCTTCAATCCAAACAACGAAAGATCCCTTGCACAGTAAAACACTACAAGCCTCTATCTCGCTACTCCATTATTGAAAACTACAGACAATGTACAACTGCCACAAATCCCTATCAGTTCTACAAGTTGAAATAGAATGGCCACCTCAAACAAACACAACACCTTACCTGAGTGAGATACTTAAAAGCATCCACCACAGGTGCAATCATGTCCTTGTAGGCCTCAATCTGTCCCCCATCCACCAGCCCACAGGTATCATAGATCAGTGGAGTAACCCAGAAGTTGAAACAATGCTTGGTCTACTCATAACATCAACCAGAGGTTTAGGGGAAAAAAACTTAGGCTGAAGAACAAACAGTGACAAGAAGATAGTTAGACAGAACAAGACATAACCTACTTGGTGAACAATTGTGCGGAGAACAGTCATGGGGTTTGCATGAGCTATTTTTGCAACCATACGTCCCAACTGCTTCAAGTTCTCCTTTGCAAGTCGCTTCAAAATACGCCTTGTATCCAGCTGGTCCATTTCAGGGACACAAGCCACAGTATCAGAAATTTGATGTACTGTGATGCCAAAATGTCCTTTGGTGTCAAATAGAAAAGTTTGATAAAAGTTTGAGAGAAAATTTCTGCAAAGGGGGTGAAAACAACCATTAATCAAACAGAAGCTATTAAGTACATCACAAAGGGGATTACCCTTGCAGTTTGACGAGCTGCCAACACCATAGGAATCTGCTCATCCTCTTTATCCCACTCCCCATACAGACGATACCTTGCCTGCTCTCCAGATAACCCAAATCCCAAAGTCCTTCAAGACCTCTCTACATAGTCTTTCATAAAGAACCACACAATCACCTGCAAGGAACCTTTACTGGAGCTAAAGAAAGAACAAGCCAATTAATCAGGACAGTACCAAATCCCATTCATCCTACCGAAGGCCTGAAATCAGTGAAGAGATCTGAATGCCCTCGACATGAGCTTTGCCAACAAAGGGAATGATTTCCCACTAGTTGCACTGATAGCAAATGCACATCATGAGCTGTAGACAAAGGACATTCCACACTGCACACTCTGGAGTTTCTTGGTACATCACAAATTTGAGTAGATTTCCAATGCTTGGACAGAAATGACTATGGGAATTTCAATGTTGAAATGGTTCTCTATCCATCAAGCAGACTTTAACATTGAAATTCAAACCCACAAAATGACCTACAACATCTATCTATGAGAATGCAGCGAAAACTCCACAATAGCACTCTGAAGGTAACCATTCTGTCAGTTCCAGCAAAAACAAAATTTACACACCTAGAATCAGTGTAGTCACAGCATGACATAAGATTCATTCAGCAAGTATAGAATCTCAAATTCTATGTGCATCTGATGTGAATGATGACTGACCTCATATGGTAAGAGAGTCATAACTTCCCAAATTGCAAGCCCAACAGCAGGATTGGCTGGCAAAAGCTGCAGTGAAGGAAGAAGGCAAGCACCCAGGGCCTCCTCCAGTTGTGAAGCAGCCTCAGCCTTCTCTTTCTCAGCCTGCCGTACATCTCCTTTCTCTATTTCTCCATCATCTTGAGAATTTGAAACCAATGTTGAATGTGCCAGAGTTGCTTCATAGTATCCCCGTAGGACCCGACAAACCTGAATGCATCAAAGCTATTGATGATCAGAGATGAGCCCGAACTTGAGGTAGCAGGTACCACCACCTCTCCATTTCTCTACTCACCAGAGAAACTCAGAGTAAATTGTTTGATCTCAATCCAAGCATCTTGAGGCTTCACTGAAAAGATAAAGAGTGAAAATAGCTCACTTAAACATTAGAACTATGTGTGAACTAACAAAGTACTGGTCTCTTACTTGCTAAACCCACTAAACCACAAACCCACATTAGCCACAAACACAATCTGTGAAAATTGGAACACGACAAACACTCAAGGTGAGCCCAACTGAAGTAAGCATGCACAGATGGGGCAGAGTGTCATAACCTCCACACTCCTACCAATCTTCCATCTTCTTATGATTGAAAACGACAACGCTACAGAAGAAGGTCACACCGTCCATCATCATTCATGCTTGCACTTACTTTCTGTAGGAGGAGCACATTGCGATGAAGGTAAGGACCAATTCGTGAAAGCATTTGAAAGACATTCTTTGGGAGTTCTGGAGGGCCAGCCAGTTTCACTTCTATGTCTCCACCCACCCGCGATCCCAATCGGGACAAGTATTCAGGTCTCACATATGCATAGTACGGCAGAATAGCATTCTCAATTGCTCTGCTAGTCAACCCACAAAAAAGCTGTCAAAATCCTTGGTGGGAAAGAAAGCATACACAGGACTTGTGCATAAATTGTTCCAAAGAAAAGGGTGATTTCTTGCTCTATAAAGATTGCAATGAACTGAGATTACAAACCTGCAGAGACCATAGCAGATCTGCTCATGGGCCACTGGGTGTAGAGGAGCTAGCCGCTCAAAAAGAATATGTGAATGTGGCCTGCAGGAACACATTCATTAAAAATAAATCCAACAGAATACTAGAAGATAAAACTATGTACTGAACACAACCACCTGGAAATGCTTTACATGTTGTTCTCATAACAGAACTCTTACTCATGAGAGTCGTGTCACCTTTCAAGGATGTGTCACCTCTGTGTAAACACCTATCTGTCCACCAGAATTCGATACTGGAGAGCACCACTACATAGTATAAACCCCTAAAACCACAGCTTCAAGAAACCCATTGCAGGTGAAGTAGGTCATTCAGATACACATACCAGTCACCAACAGAAAGGGAACCAACAAGAAGGCCCAGTTTCTGATTTGTCAAAAGCTCATTGGACCGCTCTGCTACTGCCTCATTTTCCATATCCAAGGCTGCATACAAGTCAATTGTAACATCCCCTGGTTTCTCATCATCCATGAGATCCTTTCCTATTGCTGCTAGGTTAATTTTCCCTATCTTGTTAGCCTGCAAACAAAAGGCAAACAAAAGTTAAGGTGTATATTTTCCATCTCCAATGATGACCTCCCATGGTGTGTCATCCTCCATCATATCCGATCCTATTCCTGCTAGGTCAACATAAGCTATCCTATTTGGCTGCAAACAGAAGGGAAACAACCCAGGTGGCATCAATTGTACAGATCACCCAGTACGGCAACTGACTGATATGAGGCCTGAGCTGAAAAGCATGCCCACCTCATCCATACGCTTGTTTGTTATCTCTTCATATTGCTCTAATGCCTCTTGATCTGTGGGTGACAAATGTGTGTATCTGTAATTGAATCCTCATTTCCGATTAGGCCAATGATACTCAACAAGGTGATATAGATAATAAATCTCAAGAGCACACAGAAAAAAGTGACTTTTAATTATGAACCTTCACAACATCACCACCAAAATCAGACCCACAAAGTCCGCTACACCCAAGCAAGCATTGACAAAGAAAATCAATGACTCCTTGAATTGTTGAACCGGTTAACTTACAATAGTACAGGAACCAAAACAGAAACACATGATACAAACCTAGAACGAGCTTTCCAAGCAATAAGATCAAATGCAGCTATGAAAATCAAGTATTGTGGAAATTGCAACAACACAGAGGCCTGCAATAAATTATTTTTTTGCAGAAGAGAGTTCGTAGCATACATGCTATCTAGATCTATGTAATTTGCTTTGATAAGTGTTGCTGCTAATCTGTACAGCCCAGTGGGTACTGGGTCCTCCACTTCAGAACGCTGGTAGAACTGAAATTTGAATCCAAGAATATGTGTTGTGTGTGACTGTCACAAGATCCCACATACCACTTAAGGCCATTTCACAACCAAACAAATATGCTTGTAAAAAAATGCCACACTTGACTTGCTTCATTTCTCAAAATTGCTTAATCAAGTTGAGTTGTTGACTACTTCTTCATCTAGAACCTTCTGTGCAAGTATTCGTCTACCAAATCCCAATAGTCAAAACCAAAGTGCTCTTGGAAGCTACCCCTGAAAATAACCCATTCTGAGTATAATGGCCCACCAGATGCTAAGCAATCACTTAGCTCCAAAATGGCCATTTTACACCACGCACCTTGGGGAAGAGAGGTATAAGCTCCAAAAAGGTTGTGTTTTCAGGCTGTAACTCAAAGCACTCCAGTACCTGAACCATGGACAAGATTGGAGCAAGCATAAGTCTCTGTTTGCAAGCCATCTCCATGTGCTCAACTAGCTCAGTAAGCACAACTGAACAACAAAATAGAACAATCAATGGTAAATGAATGGGACAAGAAGAATGGATGCTTACAATATCAAAGACACGGTTTGGGTCCAGGTCAAACTGCCCGATCAATGACTGCTCAACATAAGAGCCTGATTGTTAGAGACTACCTCAAGGTTAAAACCCAGAATACAGAGGACTCTGTCCTTAAAAGGAAAGCCAAATAAAAGATAGTGCTTAAACATTCTTTTATTTCCTATTGAAGTGAGACACAAAGATATTCAAGAGTTGAGGAAACACCTTGATGGTGCTGATAACAGCAGTAGCTCTCTGCGGTGTCAAACCATCTGGACCTCGTTGACTAAGCAGTGTCAACTACAAAAGACAGGGTATATATAGTTGCATGAGCTCATCATACATCAAAATGAAGTAGATTGACCTGGTCCCATCCTAACTGCGAGCCAGACTATGCCCTGGTCATAAAGTGATGTATATGAGACACTTTCTTAATCCCAAAGGAGACTAGCATAGCAATGGTTACAGTATGAAGCCCTAAATTTAGCTTCTGATGTTTAGCTGAAGGACATCTGGCAGACATGATACTGTTGAAGCGGCAGCATATCTGTATGGATTGCAGGTTCCACCAACCTCATCACATGGCAATCAAAGTTTCACACAAAGCAGCTAAGGTGGCTTGACTATTTACCAGCTTCGCATACCCTTCACTTTCCTCACGTAGAAGGTTGAACTTAGTTTGCTGATACAAGAGCCTTGTATTAACCCTAACCTGCAAGCCCCAAAGCTCCAATCAGAATGAGATCAGACACACCTTTGAGATTCTCACTAGTACATCTAAGTTCACAAGTAAAAACTGTTAGCAAATTAGCTAACAGGCTACTCATGAGATTACTCACTGTTATAACAGTGAATCAAGATTTGATGAACCCAACACACCTCCTTTGATTTCATATCTGGGGCTTTGATCTTGATCATTTCAGCCTCCCATAAAAACTCTGCCTGCACAGAAGGACAACCAAACACCAATCACTTTATGAGTATAGAAAGCAAATGCTATTTCACACCCAGAATCATAATTGATGTTTGCACTGGCCTCTGAGAGGCTTCACCACATGCACATTGCACTATCAGATTGACTGCATGCTCTCCTGTCCCTCTCTCTCCTTCCCAATGTTGACTGCATCCAAGGCCACAAGGCTAGGACCAGCAAGATCCTGCATTTCCAAGTCTTTCTCCCTTGCTTTACTACCAGAACAAAACATTACTTGTGTCAGATCTCATCACCTCACAGCGTTCCTGTAGCAATCTTACAGGCACCAAGCCTGAGTCCACGAGCCATTTTGCCTGTCAAGCCATTGCAGTCTGACTTTAATAATTGATTGGGAACAGAATGCCTCAAATATTTCAAGCACAACATAAGCTGCTGTGACAATGGGAAAAACTAACAACACTGGAGTACATAATGTTGACACATGACAACAACATGAATCAATGACGAAAAGCTGGTGACCACCTAGAACACCTACATTTAAGAACCAAAGATGAGGAAAAGCATGAGATTCAAAGATCTTCATGTGTACCAAGAACTTCTCCATACATATGACTAAAGTCAACCTCAATAAAATCGAGAGATGACATGATAAGAAGGTTATCCAAATTTCAGATCTGACAACAATTTAGCAAATGGGGAAAAGAGGAAACTCAACCCTAAAACAGAGAAAAACAAAAATTGAACTGAGGAGCAGTTTGAACAACAGCAAGAGTCGGATGATGTCAGGGACCTTTGACAGTATGTATAGTAGTGGCCAGCTACCATAGCATCCCCACTGACTTCATCAGTTTGAAAGCCCTGAGATATAGAAAAGCCTGAGATTAAAACTGTAGCTTTCCAAGCCCGATGTTTTGTCTCCAAAAGTGCAGGATTGTGGATCATAGCAACATAGGGAGACTGTGGGTTAAAGCACCCCAAATCAGCTCCCATACCCACTTCCACTTCTCTATGATTCTCCATTGCTAGAACACAAACTAACGTCAAAGTGCAAAGACCAGATATGCTTACCAACTCTGTCAAACGGCTCCGAAACTCTCCAGGCACAGTAAGCTGTAAGGGCACCACACGACAGAGAACTTCAATCCATACAGTAGAACCAAAATACTGGAAAACCTTGAATTTGTAACTTAGAAGGTAGCTGCCTTTCTACTTTATTGAGTAGACATAAGACTGCAAACATGCAGTCCAAATGTCAAATATCAAAGAGTGTATTTTGATATCACATAAACAACACTAAAGACCCAAGGAGGAACAAGAGGCCTAATTATGTACTTCTTGGCCAAGATGTGCAATCGTGTCCACAAGAAGAGATGCAGTTTCCTCCTTTGTTAAGAGCTCAGCCAAGTGCACCGCATCTAGAGCAACTCTGCATTTTGTTATCGGTAGCTCCCCTCGTACCTGCACCATGGCACATGAACACACTTAACCTACTGTGACCCAAGAGGTCAGAGCATAAAAAACCTGTGAGTCTACAACAGACATAAATAGATTCCCCGATCCCACAAAGCAAAATGTGCAAGAGACAAACACAATAGGAGTTCAGAGCTTAGAAAGATTATATGAATAATTGTGTTATCTTAAGCAATACAAAGTGCCAACAAATCTCCAATTGTCACCACTTCATCTGCCAGAAACAGGAACAGACAACTTGACATCCACAGCGTAGAATTCCAAGAGAAAAACCCTAACCCTATCCTGGGCTTTATGAGGCAAATCTCAGTTTGCCTTGAGAGAAAAGATCAACATAGGCAAACAAAACACTCCCAGCCATGAGAAAATTACACAAGACCATTACCATACCCTATGCAAGAAATGATCAGGTTTCAATTCAAGACTTGTGAAAGGATCTCATGCACTAAAATCACTGTTTGTGGGATCAACCTGAAACTTTGATAAGAAACAAAAATAACCAGGCAATTTCTTCCAGCATGTGCTCTTGATCTCAGTTACAGCAATAATCACCAGAGTGAAAGAATGAAAAGGTTCATTTTTGGCTGACAGAAAGACACCACAACACAGGGGACTACTAGCATCAGAATCTTTGCCCATTATCAAATCCACACCAGCAAAAGTTTTGCCACTCATTGCCAAAATCAACAGAACACACCTGGGAGCTAGGTTTTCATTCAGCATACCAAAACAAAACTTGCAACATCACAAGAAGACCACCTTCAGAGTGTTCGTCTATTGAGACTCAAGAAACTGAAAAGGCAAGCAATCATACACAACACATCACAACCAGAACAATCCATATGAACTCAACTCAAACTTACAGCAATTCAATGTCAAGAGCTATCACCAAAACACAAGACTGTGCTAGGCAAAGAGTAGCAGATCGATCTGAGTTTGCTTTTGGAGCCAGCAACTGCTACCAAAAACACAAAGAAAGGGAGAGGTAAGATAGGGAGGGAGGGTGGCGATCATCAGTTTACAGACAACGCACCACTGTTTGACAAAGCTCAAAAACAAAGCGAGATGGGGTAACAGAGATGGCCAGCTTGCGAGCAGAGTTGGTAGATTTCCATTCCCGAATACAATCCTCCGTCACGTACTGACATCGAATTGCAGACAGAGCCATGATGGGTCAAAATGCTCCTCCTCCTCCTCCTCCTCTTCTTCTTCTTCTTCTTCCCGGATCTCCACCAAACTCTAACTCTTACTCCGTTCTCCTCCCAAGGTTTTGTCCCCCGTACCTTGCGTGACTAGTAGTGCACAGAGAGAAGAGCAGTGGCACGAGGGGGACACGAAACCCTAAGAGAATCCCCGTTCTTTTCAAATGTACATTTCTCACTCCACACTGCGAGTCTGTCCTTGGTTTCTTTTGCTGCACTTACGACTACGCCTTCTCCGTCCGCCCAAGTGCAAGTGCAAATCTAGTTGCTGCTTCTTGGCCTGCGTTTGTGCTGCAACGGAGCTTCGGAGGCACAACACAAGAGTGAAACCCTAATCCGCCATCCCCATCTTTCGTTGCGACAACAGCAAAGTGTGTGGGTACGAGGAGCCCAAGAGATAGTAGCCCACTGCAGCGTACCGTATGGAAGGGGAAGGGGGAATACGGTAT
>Ga0116228_10005781_pt1 | contig 11038 bp, 9 predicted proteins | sample S1TSphfallax_2_FD_89694 | JGI IMG/M metagenome (GOLD analysis project Ga0116228, IMG submission 89694) | Host-associated microbial communities from peat moss isolated from Minnesota, USA - S1T2_Fc - Sphagnum fallax MG | ecosystem: Host-associated > Plants > Peat moss > Unclassified | place: USA... | reverse complement strand
TAGAATTCCAACACTCCATACAGGGCTTTGAAAGTGCAGTGACACTGACAAGACCAAGGGTTTGTTCTCTATCAGGTGGAGCACCTGAGGAAGACATAGGTGCCAATCAGCTTCTGTCAAGTTTCAGGGTGAATGCAACAGACCCAATATGTACATGGTGCACTGGTGCTTCTGAGATGCTAAATCATGAGAACGCTCTGAGCAATACTTCCATTGCTGAATACACACTCCATGGAACTTCCACACTTGGAATTCAATTCTTCTAGAGAGTGGTTTTCATTGGCTTTTGTTTCTCCCTTATCAAGAAACCATATTAGATTGTTCTTTGGAGTTGTTTCAGTTTTTGGGAGGTTCAAGAGTGCAGGTGGTGGGAAGGTGTCGTGAAAGAGTTAAATGAGGACAACATAAGCAAGCTCACAGTATACTTTCCAGGTTAGCTACATCTGTCTTTTTATCAGGACTTTTGCCATCAGCCAAAGACAAATGACTCCAGTTTCACCAAGTGTATCCCAGGGATATGCACTGGACACAGACATTTTCTGGAGCCATGGTGGTCCAATGATTTCCCAATCACTGCAAAGCTGCCAGAAAAACCTCCTCCATTCCCACCACTGAGCATTTTACTTCCGATGATGTCCTTTCTGTGCAGGGGAAGCTGATACAGCAGTAGTTAACGCAAGGGATTTGAGACCCTTGATGATCTGGACAGATGGGCAATGGAGGTCATCTGATGATTCAGCAATAAAAGAGGTAGGTTCCTCCAATTCAGCTGTTCCTCTGATTGTAGTCTTGGAAATTGACTTGAGGTTTCAACTTTCAGTATGAAGATATATGATTTTCAAAGTATCTGGAGCTCAGAGATTAAGGTTGAACTCTCTTCTTGTCCTTTGGTTCTCTTTTTCTTGCAAATAATGCTTGTGTGAGTTTATGTTTATATAGCAAGAAGAGTCTTTACTTGCCTGCTACTGGTAAATACAATAGATGACAACAGGTTTTTGTGTGCCTACAGCAGGCAGTTTGTGGAACTTGTTTCACTTGGAGTAATGCCAAAGCAGTGGAACTCAGCCATCTTTTGAGCCTGTCTTGTAACTATTTTGGCTTCATTTGAGAGGCACACTAAGGACTTACTGCAAAACTTGTTTTAACTCTGCAGAAAGTGAGTCCGTACATGTTGTGGATATCAGATTTAAGTTTGGGATATTTCATCTGTGGCAGGATGGTCGGCCATCAAAGAAACAGAAAGTAGGCAGTGCTAACAGGAAGGGCAAGGAGGAGGGTAAATTGGCTGCAGAGAAGCCAACAAGAAATGTGGTCATCAGACTCAGCCCTCCCAACAGGAAGGGCAAAATTAAAGAGAGTAAAGCAAGTGTAGAGAAACGTACAATGATTGAATTAACCCCTGCTAAAAGGAAGTGCAAAGAGGAGAGTAAGATGAGTGCAGAGAAGCTGAGAAGAAGCATCGCAATAGAACTCAGTCCAGGCAACAAGAAGCGCAAGGAGAGTATGGTAGGTGCAGGGACACCTACTAGAAGCATGGCATTAGAAGTTGGTCCTGCTAACAAGAAGCACAAGGAAAGTCAGGTGAGTGCAGAGAAGCCTACAATAAGCATGGCTATGGAACTCAGCCCTGCCACCAAAAGGGAGATGGAAAAGGAGAAGATGAGTAAGATGAGTACAGAGAAACCTATGAGAAGCATGGCTATGAAACTCAGCCCTGCCAACAGGAAGGGCAACAAGGAGAAGAGTATGATCAGTGCTGAGAAGCCTACAATAAACATGGCTACAGAAATCAGCCCTGCCAACAGGAAGGGTAAGAAGGGGAAGATTAGAGTCAGTGCTGCAAAGCCTACAGTAAGCATGGCTATAGAACAAAGCTCTGCAAACATGAAGGACAAGAAGAAACAGAGTAAGGTTAATTTGAAGAAGCCTGCAGTATGCATGGCCATGGGACTCAGCCCTGCCAACAGGAAGGACAAGGAGAAGAGTAAGGGCAGTGCAGAGAAGCCTGCAATAAGCATGGCTATGGGACTCCGCTCTACTGACAGGAAGGATAAGGAGGAGAAAAAGAAGGACAAGGAGAAGGGTAAGGACAGTGCAGAGAAGCCTGCATTCAGCATGGCTATACAACTCTGCCCTACCAATGGGAAGGACAAAAAGGAGAAGAGTAAGTTCAGTGCAAAGAAGCACAAGTTGGAGGATATGGCAAATGCAGATAAGTCTACCAAAGGTATGGTTAAACAACTCAGCACTGCTAGCAAGAAACGGAAGGCAGAGAGTAAGGCAATTGCAGAGAAGCCTACAAAAAGCAGGACTATAGAACTCAGCCCTGCCAAGGGGGTGCACAATGCAGAGAGTAAGTTAAGTGTAGAGAAGGCTTCAAAAAGTCCAGTTATGGAACTCAGCCCTGCAAACAGGAAGGGCAAGGAGAAGGTGGGTACAGAGGAGCCTACAAGTAGACTCATAGAGGTCAACCCTGGCAACAGGAAGCAGGAGAAGGGTCAGTTGAGGGCTGCAAGAAAATTTAGCCCTGCCAACAAGAAACATGAGGAAAGTCAGTTGAGGGCTACAAGAAGTATGGCAATACAATTCAACCCTGCCAACAAGAAGCATGAGGAAAGTCAATTGAGGGCTACAAGGAGTATTGCAGTAGAGCTCATCCCTGCCAACAGGAAGTGCAAGAGAGGAGATAGTAACATGACTAAAGAGAAGCCTACAGCAAGTATGGATGTGAAACTCTGCCCTGTCAAAAGGAAGGGCAAGAAGGAGAGGGATGGGAGTGAAGGCATGCCTTCAAAAGGTCAAGCTGTGGAACTTGGTCTTCCTGACATGAAGAGTCTTGCCGACTCAAAGGGCAAGAAGGAGGGCAAGGTGAGTAAAGAGACACCTACAAGAACTATGGCTGTGGACCTCAGCCCTGACAACTTGAAGGGCAAGAAGGAGAGAAATGTGAGTGAAGGGATGCCAACAAGAAGTATGGCTGTGAAACTCAACCTTGCAAACATGAATGCCAAGAAAAAGGAAAGCAAGGTGACTGGTAGTGTGGCTGTGGAACTCAGCCCTGCCAACCTGAAGGGCAAGAAAGACAGTGAGGTAAGTACAGAGAAAAGCAGAACTCTGGAACAGGCAATTGCTAGAGCCTCCAGCAGAGGATTAGTTCTGGACTCAAGCCCAAGCAGCACGAGAGTCTCCACCAGAAAGTTGACTAAGAAATATGTGACAACTCCAGGGAAGGGAGATGCAGCAATTGTGAACAGTTTAGCAAACGAGAACAGGAGTGTTGGAAAATTGCCATCCACAATCAGTGATGCTCTGATTATGCCCAAAAACATTTCTTTGAAGAAGAATGAGGCAATGAGAGTACATAATGTCATAATGACCAGAATGAAGGAGATAGCAGAGTTGCCCAAATCACAGCACAGTTCAAAGGCTCCTTCCCAACAACATTCTTCCAAGGTACTCCTTTGTTTACCATGTCCAGCAGATTAATAAATAGTTCTCTAGAAGAGTGTTTGCCTGCTATTGCACATGGGTAACACAAAAATTTACCTCAAGAATTTCTCTGCATCCTGACATATTTTGGTGTGTCTTCTTCAGGTTGCCAAGATGGTTTGTGGTAGGACAGTCTCTACACGTAGTGAGGCACGGCAACTGAGATCCAAGACTTCACAAATGAGATCTACAACATGAAGGGGTCCACCAATTAGGACAAATTGAAACATTATTAGTACCTATAAGGCGCAGGCCCCATTACTTCAGGTACGTGATTGTGTCCAGTGTCTTCTAGGTGGTTATCCTCTACATCCTCAGATTGTTCTTGTTGACTTTGCATGCAATTCTGTTTGCAAATTATGTTTAGTATGTACACCAAAAATTCACAGTATGCAAAAATGTCCCATTTTGGTGTTTCCTGTAGATATTTAGAGCATGGATATTTACCACCTATTCATTTGAGAATTGTTGATTCTGGGGTTGCAAAGCCTGGTAGATTGGCAAGCATCCTTTTTAGGGTTTTTGTTTCCAATCCTTGGCTGTTTTTAATGTACGTGTGAGTCAGTTGCAAATAAGTTACAGCTAACTAAGGTGGATACAATCAAGGTACTGGTATGGGTTACCAACTAGGAAGTCCATTGCTGCAAACATATAGAGCCCACTTGTGAGAGGAGGCAGTATCCCTATGCTATAGGGAAGAGGTTCTCAATCATGCAAGCTTTGGCTAGTGTAAAAGTTTTCTTTATACATGTGAATCTGTTCTTGGGCATTGTCAGACCACACATGAATGATAAGTACATGACACATCTCTCTTGCTGTAGATCACAGTCCATGTAATTGCACCAATACCTTTTGCATGATATATGGCAGATGGCCCCTTCAGAAACTTGAACTTTGGGCAGAACACTTATGTGTTCATGGTGCATAGTTTAAACAAATAGAAACCAAAGTGCCTATATAAAGTGCGATAGGGCAGTGAAGGTTTCACTGTTTTATTGATAAGTGTGGGAAGGGAAATTTGCACAGTTTGTTTACTGCAGCAAGGCCCAGTGCTAAAACAGTGAATCTCAGTAAAGGTTGCAGTCCTCATTGTACTTCTAGGTTCCAGCTGTAGGGTGTGGTTTCTGTTGCCTGCCTATGTTAATGTGGTAGGTGTGCAGGCTGTTCCTAGTTGTTTTCTTGCCTTTTCCCTTTTGACCAGATCCTTATCTACAGGCATTCTGCATGTTATGCTGGCCTCATGTCCTGAAATGTGCTGTGTTATTGGCAGGTGTGGAGTGTTAACAGGGGCAGATTGGAGTATTCAAATTTCTCTGCTCTGGCAAAAAAAAAGTTGGCAAGTTTAGTTGTCACATGCCTTTTCACTTGAGAAACAAGATAAGCTCTTTGTGAGTTTTGCCCATTGACCAGATCTTCATCAAATCTACTCTATTGTAGCTTGGACCTGTTTCCATAAGCAAAAAAAGCGAAGTGTCCACCACAAGCTTTGTGGCCAAAACTAGACATGCAATCACACAGGAGCTGCGGCTTGCTTCTCTGGGTGGCAACAATTTTGTCTGTTTCACTACGTCCAACCATCCATTTACTCTTAATGGAATCGAATTTTTGTTGTTGTTGCACAACATCTGTTCATGTCAAAATGTGGTACTGAACCTTCTTCAACATTTTACTTTCATACAATCAACATGTTTTACAATTCATAAGTGGAACCAATGCATCTATATTTCCAACTTTGATTTAACCCAACCCAGTTTAACCAATTGAAGAGTAATTTATGCTATACATCAAATTGGCAACTGGTCATGAAGTACAATGGGAGTGTGGGCAAGGTATTTATCAGTTCTCTGGACCCCTAGCTTTGTGGTCATTCTCAATGATATGTTGTCACAAGGATTGGTATCAAGGCAAGTATATTGCATTTAAATTCATCGTACAGTTTAGTAGCTTAATGGATTCTGGCACCTAGATAATAGGTCTATTTTTCTACAAGGATTTTTGAAAGATGACATTTTGGCTTATGTTGAAACTTGAGATTAGTTATAGAACAATCATATCTTGAAGGATCTTGGTTTTTTTAAGAGGATCTTTTTAAGATTATATTTTTGCATGGTGAAACATTTGAGTTTTCATAATTCTTCTTTTGTCTTGAGATACCTTTTTATGTAAATGGCAAGGCCACAGTGTGACACACCTGTTGTTTCTCCTAGTCATGGGGATTAACAGGATTGAATGTGACATGAACTTACAAATTTGTCAACTAGATGGTCTTAGACATTTGAACCTGTTTGCTATATCTATTCTAAGCATTCACACCTTATAAGATATACACAACCTTCTCACATATCCACACATATCTACCAGCAGTAATTTCTGTGGCATTTCATAGATTTTGAGTAACACATCTTTTGGTTTGTCAAACCAAAAGATCACATGACACAGGTCTTCCAGCTGCAAGAAATCAATAGGGACAATGGCTAGCTTTCCAAAAGTGCTGAACAACCTACTCAATCACAGCCATCCACCATTGTCCTTCAGTGATTTGGGACATCCAAAAATTGGAAAGGAGTCCTCAAATCAGTGATCTAAGTCATCTGGCAACCAAAATCACCATAAGGTTTTGCTAGTTGACTGCTTATCAACAGTCTTGTTCAGGTGTGCAGCACCCCACTTCTTTGGTAGTTCTAGCTGCAAACTTCCTAAGACAGCGAGAGTTGTTTCCTGTTCAATTGAATTTTCAACCACCTGACCTTATACTGAAATTAGTGCCCGTGGAAAACAGGAAGGAAAAGCATCTACTTGACACATGTGAAGAGCTTTACTCACCTGAAGATTCTTGAAAGTTAATGAAGATTATTAGCATTAACTCATCCATAGCTTTAGCACACGATCCTTGCCTCCAGAGGCCACTTTCTCACCATCCGGACTCCAATCCACGGCAAACACCTGTCAACCAACACTTCTTCCCAGTGAATTTTCTGCCTTCCATAAGACCCCAAAACAGACTTTTGAGATGGAGTTGAGATCCCTGAGCTAATGTGATAAATTGGCTCTAGGGTTGTGCAGGATACAAATCTTAACAAAATACTGGGTTGCTGAATCTGGACATCAAGAGTGATGGTAGTCATCCCCAGATCAAAACCACTCAAGTTTCTCAAGAGGGCAGTCCCAAGATACTCCAAGGTTTGAGAAAACAAGTCAACTTGTCCCCTGCCCACAATCCTTATTAAAACAGAGCTGCAGTAGTCAGAGATTTCACAGAGGAATACCTCATCAGCATGGCCAGGGAGATCTTCCCGCAGCTTCAAGGTCTTCATATCCCACATCTGGCAATGTTACCCCAAAGATTACTGCATCCTTATGAGGTTGTCACAAATATTTAACATAAGAAAAAAGCACAGTAGTCTCAATTTGCATAATAAAGTATCTCCAAAACCTTTGTGTCCCTAGAGTTGCCATAACATATATCAGCACAAAGCTTGCACAACAATTTTGCTTTGCAGGAATTCAAGTACATGTTGGAGATTCACCTTCATAGTGGAATCTTTGCTACCGCTGACCAATAGCCTGCTGTCAGCAGACCAACTGTCACATACAAAGTACATAATGGTTAAAAGGCTTTCCAACATAGTTTGCATTCCTTCTCACTCATATCTCCCTTTAAGATATGTTGTATGAGACAGCATGGTTACAGCAATATTGATCAATACCCTTGGTCTTGTTCATGACGGATGGACTTACATTATGATCAAAGTTTGATTGTGTCTGAGCAAGCTCAAAGAAGACAGGAAAAGGAGGCCATCAAACCTAATTTGGTATACAGGGCCAACATGGCCACGAAAAGTTGTGATGAATTTGCCAGAGTATCCATCCCACAGTTTCACTGACTTGTCAAATGATGCACTGGCTACCCACCGCCCATCAGGTGAGAAGTACACATGATTCACTAGCTGCAATGACAGCAATTCAAGTCAACTCCCATCAAAGCCATTATTTCCACCAATGTGAATGAGGTGATTCTTATGTATATTCAACATTTCACCTACATTTGAACAATCTGGAAATGGGAACTCTTTGCTGTTGACATAGTGGACAAAGCTTTGACCCACATTACCTCTTAACTGCCCAATAACAATACAGCTTAGTGTACCAACAATAGCTATAATCCCCACAGGCTGAAAACATCATATTCTGCTGAAACTTCATAGACATGCAGGTCCATTCATGCTATCTGGTGGGCTGTCATGGGGGAGCACAAGGGAGCAAACTACCTGCTGATGACCAGTCATGCGAGCTTTTGAATGTTTTCCAGTTGCTGGTTCCCACAGGAACATGGTGAAGTCATCTGATCCTGATACTAACCGCTCGGGGGAGTCACGTTTTGCTGCTGTATACCTAACAAGTGCTGCCTACACCCAATGCAACATAATGATCCTGTCATGCTCTTGACAATAGTCATCAGTAACAAGCTAATAGGAAAACAATCATACATATCAGAAATAAAGTATGCAATAAAATAATCCAATTCCAGATACTCTGTAACTGGAGAACTGTTTGACATGCACCTTCTTCATCTCTTCTGATGAAGAGTATTGTTTGCCAGTATGATCAAATGGTCCAGTTCGCAACACATATTCTGTGCTCAATGCCAGTGTGTTTACCCAATGCCCATGTCCCTGCATCCTCAACACCAATCCACCATCACCATCTCTCCCAGACACAGAAGCCAAAAACCAAAAGCAGGAAGAAACATGATAATGCATATATAAGAAATGTAATTGATGGAATTACACTCAAGCTCTCTTGAGATGCTCTTCATGCTTAAAGCAACTTGAACAGTATCTCACTAACAAATTTACTCTAAATATGTGTCCACAAGAAAGTGAGAAGTCCCATCAGATTTTTCTGCCCAAACTATGCCTTGGTCTGGACTAGTCTCAGACCAAATACTTCCAGAATGCTTGCCTACTAGGTATATCTGCAACAGGAAAAGAAAGAAGAAGACCTTGAGCTCACGAATTAGCTTGCCTTGTGTAGTTTCCCAAACTTTGATGGTGCAATCCTGAGAGCTGCATGAATCACAAATCGTAATCAGGGCTAGACATGTACACATCTGACCAACTCTGCATTTTGAGCATGTCACAACTAAGACAATTGAGTGGCAACAACTTTACCCTGAGAAAATGAACCCATCTCCACTCCATTTCACACAAGTGACAGCCAGAGTGTGGCCACTGAGACACAACACAGATTTCTGCAGCACTGTGTCCCAGATTCGCACATCACCATCTTTACTTGCACTTGCAAACCGCCGACACGGCACCTGGAGGTGGGCTGGCTCCCATGCTACTCCTGTTATCCACTTTCTGTGTCCCTGCCACCTCACACGACAGAAAGGATATTCATCAGGTCCCTTGTGGAGAGCCAGACTTCCTACTCTCAGTATAACATGTGAATCTAATTCACCAGTATTCTCATACTGAATATTATAATATTTCCCAGTCTGAGTTAAAAACATGCTTCCAGGTATTGCACTACAGAAAGGTGGTGAAACCATCTTCAGATATGTCAAATCTTCTGAGATAATACAAAGAATCTCTGAGTTGATTACAGAATTGAGAACAAACACCTGAGAAAACAGACTCCACCTTTAGACTGCCACACTGAATTCACAGCATAGGAAGAACATCATACTGTCAATGGGTTGCCAACTGCCTTGCCAGTTGTGGGATCCCACATCCGAAGTTCTCCATCTTTGCTTCCACTCACCAGTTGTTTGCAGTCAGGGGACCATGCAATGCATAAAACCCAATTTTTATGCCCTGTTCCAGAGCATGCCCTCTTAGTCTGCCAGCTCTACAATGCTGCTGCCACATGAACTGTGTTTCTAGCTTCTAGTACACACGATTGCATTGGTCATGTGTTAGCTACCAATTCTGATTTGCAGTACATGCCATCAGACACTGTGCCTTACACCCATTTGCCTAACAAACACTTCAGTTTTGAAGGGGAAGCAGGGCAGACCAAACCATAGTGAAACACAAGCCAGAAATGCATACCAAAGGTCATATCAATATCCCTGTAAGTATAGAGAACTCCCCACACGTACAGTTTGAAGCTAACTGAATAGAAAAGTGTGAGACAGCCTCAAAACTAATGATTATGAGATTAGCAACCAAACAGTAAGAGGTCACAATAGCAAGCTGCAAGAAGCAAGAGAAGAGAAATAGTGTAAAGCACAGTCCCTCACATCAACAGCAACATGTGTAGCAATGAGCAACTAGTATAACATCCACCACAAGATCATAGCAAACAAACAGCACTTGAAAAGCTCAATATTTTCAGCACAACAAGGTAGAACTGCAAACCATAGCAAGTGAAAAGTGGAGTCTGAGTGTAGATATCCCAGAACCGCACAGTGGTGTCCCCAGATCCACTTGCTAGCTGCCTGCTGTCTGGACTAAATGCTACAGAAAGCACTGCCTCTGCATGTCCTGTATCAAAAAGGGATCCTCAGAACAAAGCCCTGACATCTCCTGACATCTACTGCCCATGATGAGAAGAATTGTCTAATACATAGCCGTGGAACAACTCTATTGTGTTAAATATTGAAAAAATCCCAGATATGAAAAAAACAGGGACCTACCAGCAATTGTAGCAGAACAATGAGTGACAGGCTTGATGCGGAAAACAGCTTGGGGCTGATACACAATTTGCAAAATTTGCTCCACCGATACTGCATATGGTCCAAATTATTTCTACTCCCTTAGGTTCCTCCATCCCCCAATACCAATTCACCATCCAGATTCAAAGCAAGGTGCAAACCTTTGACAAGCCTTCAGGTATTCAACAACAAAGAGATGCTTGCACCTTTATTTTGAAGTAAATGTGCACCCAAACTGCTACTCAACTCTTTGTCATTGATATAGAATGCAAATGGCAGCTTCTCTTCCTGTCATGCAACCACAAAGAGAGGTGGTCTGAAATCCAGGAATTGAACCAAAGCAAAGATGATATAAAGTTTTTTGGAGAGGAAGTAAGCCCAAAGCCTTGTGGTCATCACAAGCCTACCTTAAAAATTTACTTGGTTCCAAGCAAGATGTTGTCCATGCTCATCAAACCAACTACTATACTGACTCATTGTCTCAACTGCGTAGTGGGGGTCTTAGGAGTTCCAAGTCCCGTCATGGAGATTTTTGCAACAGAGAAAAATTTGCACTCTTCTTACGGCGGTCACGAATTGCCACCTCCGAGAAAGAAACCAGCAGCTCCAATAAAAGCCACGCTTGGAGAGAGAGGACCAAAAAAACTTACGGTTTGAAGAATCGTATTGAGGAGCAGTTGAAGCTCCTTGGGACCGGCATCCTGTGGAAGATCCAAAGGTGGACCTAGAACCCTTCCTTCCGCATCTGCTAAAGAACATATGATGTTGTTGGCTGGCGACGCGACTGTAATCGTTGCCATCTCTAGACGATCCTTTCTCTCTCGCTCTCAACTCTCAACGCAACAACAGCAACCAAGACGAGAGTCTGTTAAACCCTAAACCCTAAAC
>Ga0116228_10005780_pt1 | contig 11038 bp, 6 predicted proteins | sample S1TSphfallax_2_FD_89694 | JGI IMG/M metagenome (GOLD analysis project Ga0116228, IMG submission 89694) | Host-associated microbial communities from peat moss isolated from Minnesota, USA - S1T2_Fc - Sphagnum fallax MG | ecosystem: Host-associated > Plants > Peat moss > Unclassified | place: USA... | reverse complement strand
GTTATATGAAATAGTGAATCAATTGGTAGAATAACATCAAAGCAAAAGTAAATAACAAGGGAAACCTAATTTACCTTTTAGAAAAATTGTCATTGTTATGTTAGATTATTTGCATGTCTGTAAGCAAGGTCTATGCAAGATATGGCAACTTTGGAAATAGTGCAACAATTATAATTGGTTATGTCAAAATTTGATTTAAGGATAGAAAAGGTTTATTGACACAAAGGTCTTGACATTGGAGTTAATGAAAGGCAACAAAACATGTGTTTTTTGAAGGTGTATCCTTTCATCTCCATTCAATCATATCCAACTAAGTCAACTCCCACATCAACCTACTAACTTAAATGAGAAGGAACCCATCTTGTTAATAGTGGAAAAAACCTAGGTGATATTGCAACAAAGCCAAAATGTGTGGATGGAATGATCATCTACTATTTTTCGGAGGTATAATTGCAATTGAACAAATAACATGTAAGAAATGGGTTGAGATTGAAACCATGGAAAAAGGGGTCAAGTAATCACTTCATGAGTCTTTAGTTTTCATTAACTTATGATCAATATTGGTTTATTTGAAGCTACATTCTCAAGTGAAGAAGGTTACATTGAAAGCATGTTAATATGTACCAAAACATTTGTAACCATTTTTTAATATTTCGTATGTTAGAGAAATAACTTAAATTGTTATTTTCTTTAAATTTATGTTTATAACAACATTTGTAATATATCATGAGAACATGTGAATAAATCCATCCAATGAATAAAAAATGTTCAATTTTTTAAATAATTTATAACCAATTTTTAAAAAGTAATAAATGATTTATGAAATGATTTTTTAGATGCAAAAAATGACGTACTTTTAAATTTTTTAAAATATAAACCTTAATATAATAATATAAGATTTTTGAAGATTTTTTTTAGAATTTCAAACATATTTTAAAATATTTAAAGTTAAATAATTGCTTAAGGGGCATGTTGTTGACTCCTATTAACATGTTTTCACCCATTTGTTTGCACTCATCACACTCATGTTTTACACAATGTGTTTAAGTTGCGAAATAGAAAAGTTTTTTCTTTACCTGGCACATTGGCTTTTCTAGTGGTCACTCTCACTTTCATGAATAGTCGTTCACCTTTTTAAAATAATCACTTAGCTTTATGAAGTTTTCATTTAGGGTCCAATTTTAGAAATTAATCAATATATGCCAAATGCAAATTGTCTCAATCTTTTGGCAAGTCAAGTGGGAAAATTTATGTTTGTAAAAAATGTTGATTCCATTTGAATGAAAAAAACTTACCAACCCTAAACTTAATGTTTTAAAGATGTAACATTTCTAGCCTCCCCAACAAAATAAATCTTCAAAGGCCAAACTAATGTTTTTAATGCAAAAAGTTTGACCACGTGGTTGAATCTTGCTTTGTTCCCAAAAATAAAATTGGAAAAACATAATGTTACTTTTTAAAAACATGACATGGTCACACAAGAGGGATTATAACAACATTAATCACCAACAAGAAAAATTAAAAGATGACCTAAAAATAACAAAATCATTAAAGCATTAAAGTTAGGCAATAAGATGCATTCAATTGCACATGGAAAGGGTTCAACTTTGATTTGCAAGCCCAAGACATTTTTGTGAATGGAAAACATGTTACAAGATGTCAACTCCTAAGAGTTAATATCACGAACACCATTTTCACATGATGAATGGAATTCTTTCATATGGATGTTCATCCATGATTTATAGTTAGCTCTTAATTTACTCCTAGTTCATTTGTAGTTAACTTTCAATTCATTCATAACTAATTTCTAATTCACTTTTAATTAATTTCAAATTAATTTCAAGTTAATGCATAGATTATTTTTAATTAATTCATAATTTAATTTTAGTTCACTTTTAGTTAACTCTTAATCAACTCATAGTTAATTATTAGCTCACCTATAATTCATTTTTAATTCATTTTTAATTGGATCTTAATTAATTCATAATTCACTTGTAATTTAAAAGTTTCTTAAATGTTTCCCTGGTTGGTGGGCACATGGGAACTTCTATAAAAACTTTCTTGAACTAGGTCTCCAAAAGGGTATAAATAGAAGTAGAACTCCCCATTACCTTCAATTTGTTCAATATTAATATGAGGTACAATCTCGTTCTATAACCTTATTATGTTTTTTTGTGTTTATATTTGCTTACTTCATTGCAATAAAAATATGTACTTTGGTCTTGCACAATTTGTGTTTTTGAATTTGATCTTTGTCTTCTTGTCTTGGTCCTTTTGTTTTGTATTTTGAATTTGGACTTAGACCTATATTTTCATTGTCTATTTTTTTGTAGTTTTTATGTTCATGACAATTAAGTTTTAAATGGGGGAAGTTCAAATTCCCTTGCTTCATTATATGTTTGGCAAGATAGGGAAGACTAATAAAGATCATAAAAAGGAAAACGAAAATGAATCCATGAAATAATTTTCCATAGAGGTGTACCCTTACAAGGAATAATCAAAATTTCTATCAAGTGACCAAGTTCAAAGATGTTAAGCTTTCTAAAACAAAAGATTCCCCATTTTTGGCCACCTTTCTTCCTCATAAGATAATTTATACAAATGTTGTTAAATCATTGGGTAAATATAGAATTGACTAGTTCACTTTTGTGACAAAATGATGTTTTTTTCTTAGGTACTTTTTATTCAAATGCATATGGTGATCAATATATCTTCAGATCTATTAATTGGAACTTGGTCTAGATTAACAATTTCATTATGAAAAGAATTATGTGGTTATTTATTGATTAAAAACTCATTTGTTAGTAGTAATGGACTTTTGAAGTCAAAAAATATGGACTAGTTGTTTGATTAGACATCACAAAATGGAAAAAAACATATCGATTCACATTCCAAATTTATTATTGGGATTCAATATATGATGTAATAAAGATGATAAATTCATATGAGGAAGCTTTTCTTTGAAAACCTTAACCGTTTAATAGTTAGGGACTTTTGAACAATTAAAATTTAACCATATTTTTGTAAGTTCATATGAATTACAATTTTTGTTTGTTTGTCAAATTTTTGGTCCCAAAAGCATATGTTTTAAAAGTTTTATATGGGTCACTATTCATATCAACTTTGTGGGTTCTCCTCTTAGGACTTCCAAATTTAAAAATGACATCAATTACATTAAATACAAGTTTTCACATAGATTTGGGAAGGTTTGTATGTGATTAAACATGTATTATTCAAATATTAAGATAATAATAATTTAAAAGATAATAACCATGTCCATTTGAATCATTTAAAAAAATTTGGTATGGACTTATAGAGAGTATAATCTTTGTCGATATTGAGCCATTTGATCGTGCATTCATTTCATTGGCATTCTTTCAAATAAAAGAATGGCCTTTACCTAAACAATATTTATAAAAACTTGTGTTAACTCCACATGGTTGTGATGATGGGAAAAGTCGTCCTTTTAATCTTCTTAATCATGTTGGGACTTTTCCCAAATGACCTTGGGTTGAACCTTAGGATCCCAAGTCAATTTCCTTCCATCACAATGTCCTTCATTACTTAGCTTCAACTTTGTCCATTAGCCATCATATTAAATCTTGGATGAAAACTTCCTATTAAAACTTTGATACCAAGTGACACAACCTAGGTTTTTCAAGTGGTATCAAGGTAGAAATTGTTACCATTTTTTAATTTTTGTAGCAAAATACAAACTCAAAGTGTGTTTTTAAACCCCATAAAAAAATAGAGAATGGGATGTTTGAAATGGGACTAGGATGAATTCAAATGTGTGAACTCTTGAAGTGAAATCAATATATTGAAACCAATAAAAAAAACACTTGGTGCAAATTAAAGCCAAATTGGTGCGTGGACTAAGTCATAAAAGACACACCTTCACATATTTCATTATAAGCCCAAACTTGGGGAAAATTGATCACCTAGATTTTTATAATATATTCCATAACAAATGATGAGGATTACATTGAAACAATATAAATTCATGGTAATCCCAAAGTTTCCCAAAATTTCCAAGATATGAACCGTTTTATTTTGTATGTTTACAACCATATATGGACTTTGATTTGGTATCCATCACAAAAAATGTTATATCCCTTGAAGAGGCCTTTTCGATAATCTATTGCATGTTCCAATACATAGAAAAATAGGTCAAACTTAGACTATTACATAGATCTAAGATAGATTATTATCTCTAGCAGTTATTTTCCATTGTTTCGTAATTTACATAACTTGATAATGATCCTATTTTTTGGGCTTTCTCAGTATGGTGATATGCTAATCATTTTATAATTAAATGAGCTAATCATTGGCTCTTTGAATTCATTTTATTGAATCCTTTTTGTAATAACGAGATGAATTTTTTTCTACTATTTCCACATGGTATCAGAGCCTAATGAGGAAGGGTCCTAGGTTTATAGAAAGTGATGAGGTTCAACTTTAAATTGTAGATTCACTATGAACATGAATCCAACATCCCAAGAAGTGTGTAGTTTTGCTCCATCCCAAAATGGCAAACTTTTCAAAAGGTTATATCTTTGAAACAAATAGGCTAAAAGGTCAGTCCAACTATAATGTGTGGAAGTTTAAGATCTTTCTCATACTTATGTGAAAAGATTTATGGGACATTGTAGAGCCCTCAATTATACAAGCTTCTTCTTTTTCAACATTTGGAGGTTTGTTTGGTGTTTCAATATCTGGAATCACATCATCAACATCACCAACATTGACTGCTACTCAAGTTGAGGGTCTTTGAAAACAAAAGTGCAAAGCCTTGACTATCATTAATTTGTCCATCAAGGACAAAATTATTCTTTATGTCATGAGAATACAAGAACCCAAGGATGTTTGGGAAGTTTTGAAAAGATTGTTCAAGACGAAAGATTTTTCTCAATGAATGTTAATCCAAAAAAAATTAATAGATCTCAAGATGGACAAAATAACATCAATGGAGGACTTTCTTATGAACACCAAACATTTGTTAAACCAATTGGTTGGTTTGGAAAAAATATTATTAAAGATGTGCTTGTCAAAATGGTTCTCAATGATTTACCACCAAGCTTTGATCATTTTGTGCAGTTGATTTCAACTTAGAAGGACTTACCTACGTTTGAGGAACTCATTAGCAAATTGTTGCATGAAGAACATAGGAGGAATGTGAAGAACAAGCAGCGTTTGGACGATGAAGCACTTTGGGTGAAGTTCAAGAAGTACACTCAAAATAAATGTTTTCAAGTTCAAGAGACAATGAAGGTTGTTTTTCAACTAGTTTCCACAAGAAACTAGGTAGTTGTAACCAATGTTTTAAGAATGATCATTGGGCAAGAACTTGTCCGAAACCATGGGAGAGTGTGAAGAAATTACATCAACAAACAAGCATGTTGGAGCATGATGTTGATGGAGAAGGTGATGAGACAAAACTTTTTAAAAGCATAGTGAAGTTGTTTGACAAAGCTTTAACATCTTTTAAACTTCAAGATCTTGAACAGTCTATATTTTCCATGGAACATGCTGATGCAAACTAGATCTTAAACTTTAGTGCTACAACACATTTCACTTGAAATCCTAGACTTTTAGATGAGGTCAAGCCACATATAGGAATTCCTTCTAGAAAAAAGTCTACAAGTGGTGTTTACCACAATGTTGAAGGTCAAGGTCATGCAAAGGTTCAATTTGAAAGTGGTGAAATAAACAACATCAAAGATGTTTTTTATGTTCCTAGTGTCAAAAAAATATTTTGTTTGTTGGAAAGATTACTGATAAGAATCATTTAACAATATTTAATTCTTCATAATGTCTTATCATCTCTAAAACAGAACCACACAAGATCATAGCTCAAGGAGTTAGAAGTTCAAAAAATGGTTTGTACAAATTAGTTGGTAGGAAACTAAGTATCAATCCTAAAGAACATCAAGCACTTTTTTTAGAAGAAACAAACATTGTTAAACCTTACCATATGAGACTTGGGCACTTGAACTTCCAATCACTCCATTGTTTAAGCTCTCATTAGTTGGTGATTAGAATTCCCAACCTTCCATTGATTTCCTACGACTATGTTAGTTGCTTCATGGAATGACAACATCGATAACAATTTCCAAAAAACAACATATTAAGGGCATTAAAACCATTGCAATTGGTTCATTTCAATATCTATGGACCATTACTAGTAAAGTCACTTTCTAGGTTCAAGTACATCATAATTATCATTGATGACTATAGTCAAATGACATGTGTCTATTTTTTGAAGAAAAATAGTGAAACTTTAGAAGTCATGAAGAAATTTTAAAAACCTTGTTCAAACTAAAATTGATCGCAAACTAAAGGTGTTGAAAATAGATTGTGGAAGAAAGTTTTTATCCCAAGCTTTTTCAGATTTTTGTAATGGGTTCAACATTGGTTGAGAATTAATTCAACCTAAAACCCCACAACAAAATGGCATAACTGAGAGAAAAAATTGAACATTCATTATGAAAAAATTGTGTCCATTGTAATTCATTTGATGCAATTAAAAATTGTCTGATAAAACTAGATTACAATTAAAAAATGTCCAATAGAACTAGGTTACAACTAGATAGACAAAGCCATAGACATTATTTTCTCATATTGATTATTTGAACATGCTATAAGTCTTGTTTTGGAGAATGATGTTCCTATGTTTTTGTGGACTCAAGCTATTAATACAACTACTTACTTATTAAACATGTCTCCAATTCGTGTAGACTCAGGAATGACCCCATTGGAAAAATACACAAGAATCAATCTTGATCTTAATCATTTGAGAATTTTTGGTTGTGTAGCTCATGTCCATGTTGACAAAAAGAATAGAAATAAACTTGAATCTAAGTCTACATGTAATTTCATGGGTTATGAAACCACTTCAAGAAATTATCATTGCTATAACCCTTTACTTGAAAAGGTAGTTGTTAGTAGAGACATACAATTCGAAGAAGACATAGATGCTTACACAAATCAATTGAAGCTAATGACTTCGATGAAATAGCAAACAAATAATAGTAAAGACCTCATTTTGTTCCCATTTGGATGTGACATAAGTCAACTACTGGGAATGGCACCACTAGTGATCAGAACTTCATGATTCACTTCTTATAATAGCTTATAGACATGCAGAAGTTGAACATGCATCTAAGTTTGAGCATGCTTCGACCCACAAATAACCTATAGCTAAGGAGATACCTAATTAAGAAACACTTGCACATATGGACATAAGAGCACCCATGGATCCACTTGAAGTAGTGAGATCTTTTGAAGAACCATGCGCTTGCATAACATCTCTTCCACAAATTTGACATGCTTATCAATGAAAGAAAACTTACCACAATAAACTAGATTATTATGTGGGTGTCTTGGAGGCCTTTCTTGAGCCTAAATTTTTTCAAGAAGCAATGAATGACCCTAGATGGTAAGAAGCAATGGAAAAGGAAATGAATTTGATACGAAAGAACTAGATATGGAGGCTTGAAGATTTGCCACCCAACAAAATTCCCATAACACATAAGCGGGTGTACAATGCGAAGAAAACTACATCTAGACAACCTAAAAAATTAAGCACATTTGGTAACTTGAGGATTTGAACAAATTGAAGGACTAGATTTCAAAGAAACTTTTGCAAAAATTGTCAAACGGGGCACAATCCAGTTTGTAGTCACATTTGCTTCAAAATTAAATTGGAACATGTTTCACTTGGATGTGAAGACAACCTTTTTGCATGGTGACTTGAAAGAAGAAGCTTATATGACCCAACCCAACCTTCTGGGTTCATGGAAGAAGGGAAGGAACACAAATTTTGCAAGTTGTTGAAGTCTCTTTATGGACTTAAACAAGCACCAAGGGCTTGGTATGAAAAAATTGATTTTTATTTTAAGGTTTAGGGCCTTAGTCATAGTGATGTTGATCATAATATATACTACCTAAAATGAGATGACAAAATTGTTATCTTGATTTTGTATCTTGATGACTTGTTATTCATTGGAGATGATGAAGAGAAAATCAATTGGTTAAAGGAGTAGTTCAAGGCTAGGTTTGAAATGTTAGATTTAGGTTTGTTATCATTCTATCTTGGAATAGAGTTCCTTTGTATTCCTAAGGGTATATTTTTAGGTCAGAGAAGTTATGTGAAACAAATGTTAGAGGAGTTTGGTATGCTCCATTGCAACCCTACTATAATGCTAATGTTAAATAATACTAAATTTTCAATAGATATGAAATTTAAAAAAATAGATGCAACTCTTTACAAGACTATAAGACTATTGTAGGAGAGTTCGTTTTTTTAACAAACAATAAACTTGATATAACATTTATCATAAGGGTTGTCAATATATATATGGTTAGACAGTAGAAACCCCATTTTGAGGCAACAAAACACATACCCAAATACATCAATGCCACAACTGATTTTGGTATTTTTTATCATCGTGAAGCAAATGGAGCTATTAACAATTTCATTAATGCAAATTGGGCTTGAGACAAAGATCAATGACATTCAACTTCAAGGTTTGTGTTTCGCATGGGTTCTAATGGAGTTACTTGGATGTCCAAGAAACAACCCACAATCGTTTTGTCTTCTATTAAAGTTGAGTATCATGCAATGCTCAAAGGGGCCAAAGAGTCCTAGTTACGAAGATTGGTGAAGGATTTTGGTGCTTTTGATGATGAACCTATTCCAATATTTTGTGACAACCAAAGCTCCATTAAAATAACTCAAAATATTGTTTTCCACACTAGGATTAAACATATCAAAGTATGTTATCATTTTATAAGAGAGAAAGTGCTGAGTAAGGAAATTGATTTAAATCAGGTTCCAATAAAAAATCAAATTGTTGATAATTTACCAAGTCCTTGAGTAGTAGCAAGTTTGAATCTCTAAAAACAGAACTTGGAGTTACAAGCTTGCATTCTTTTCTTGGAGGAAAACTTAAAAAATAACTTTCAATTAGTTATTTTGTAAATTACTTATTATTAAAATTGTTTTAAAATGTAATTAGGGTCTGAGGGGGGCTATAGAAAAATAGGTCAGATTTAGACTATTATAAAGATCTAAGATAGATTATTATCTCTAGCAGTTACCTTCTATCATTCTATAATTTACATAACTTGATGGTGATCCTATTTTTTGGGCTTTCATAATATGGTGATATGTTGATCATTTTGTGATTAAATGGGCTGGTCATAGGCTCTTTGAATTCAGTCTATAAAATTCTTTCTATAATAACAAGATGATTTTTTTAAAATATTGTTTCAAGATAATCTTGGAAGTGATTTGACCCCAATGTTGACATCTTAATGGGACATTCACATCCATTATTAGAAAGGTTATTGTTTGTAGTTATATTGGATTTCCATGCAATTAAACAATTGCAACTTTATAATTTTCAATATATATGGTTGATTATGCAATTAATTTACAACTAATGGCACAAAAAATGACCAACATGGATGATTTTTCATGGTTTTTGATCCAAGTAAATTGCTTTAGACCCTTTTAGTTGAATATGTGACCACTTGATGGTTGTGTGTGCAACTAATACATGATGCATGGCTTAAGTGGTCTACGTTTAGGTATCATGCGACCTAAATGGTTTAAGCTTAGGTGCCATGTGTTTAGTTTTAGGTTTAGTGTAGGTGCCACTTAGCTTAGTTGTAGGTCTAACTTAAGTGTCACATAAGTTATTTAACCTTAGGTTAAACTAGGTGCAACATAGGCTATTCAGCCTTAAGATGTGAGAAATGTATAATTTATTTGCACATTAAATTTTATCATAAATTTAAATAAAACATCATATATCATATATTATGTTTATAAAAATGAAAATATTTATTTCACATATGTAAAAATGAATATAATTTATAATTTATAATCAGAAATTATTTAATATTTTAAAAATTAAAAAAAGACTAAATTTATACATCTTACTTAATATGACTAATATAAAAATTATATATATATATTATTTATGACCCATTTATTGAAATCTTATGTGGATAAATTATATGGATTCATACATTTAAGTTAAAAATTATTAGTAATATTATCATATATAGGAAAATAATTGGATAATATAAATTCTTAAATCAAATGAAGGTTTAATATATGAAAGATATATTTTTGTATTAGCCACAAAGGTTTTACCATTTATAAATCATGTTTTTGAATTTTGTTTTTCTAAAATGGTGATTGAAATGTTATTCAATAACAAGGTTCAAATATTTTCCTTTTGAAATGAATTTACAATGAAAATATATAATTGTGTACATTATTGAAGGAATTTTATAAATTTTTCAATTTTTTCATTTGAATAAATTATCAATCAAATATGAATTATCAAATTTGAGGTTTTGTGTAATGTTTAAATAAAATATGGTGTAAATAAAATAAACATTTTTTACACAATGAGTGGGGTAGCTCGGTGGTAAAAGAGTTGAATTTTATCCTTGGGGTCCAAGGATCAAACTTCACAAATGATATTTGTTGTAGTCAACATTGAAATATTGATTGAATATTTTGTACCTACTTAAATTACCTAGTTTAATCGGTTACCTATGTGAGCTTAGAGAGGTAAATTAAATGCTCTATTTTATCATTTAAATTACCATTTAAAACCTAGCTTAGGTGATGACACATGTAACTAATAGAATGGAAAATAATTGAAATAAAAATATAATATAATATAATATATATTTATAATAATAAATATTATAAATAAAAAAATTCCCCAAGTTTCTAGGTCCAATTTGTAATAATAAAAATTAATTAAACAATGATTAAATTATCATTAGTGATTTCACATTTTATGATTGATAGATGAAATGTGCCATATCATTTAGCTAAATCATGTTCTAAATGACTATTGTTTTAAACAACTCATCCATGATGACTTTAAGGCTATCAATCATTTTTGTTCCTTATGATTAGAATACTAGTCATAAACATATATTTGAAGATTTCTTTTAGTGTAGGTGCCATGGGACTTAGGCTTGGTTTAAATGTCACATAAGCTGTAGC
>Ga0116228_10005778_pt1 | contig 11040 bp, 7 predicted proteins | sample S1TSphfallax_2_FD_89694 | JGI IMG/M metagenome (GOLD analysis project Ga0116228, IMG submission 89694) | Host-associated microbial communities from peat moss isolated from Minnesota, USA - S1T2_Fc - Sphagnum fallax MG | ecosystem: Host-associated > Plants > Peat moss > Unclassified | place: USA... | reverse complement strand
TAAGAAATGAAAACCCATGACCAATTATGAGGATTTCAAATATTTCTATGACTTTTTGAAGTTGAAAAACAACCCCAAGAAACATTGGATTGACACAACATGGTGGGAATTGTTGAGCATTTCAAAAATCAAATTTTGGCAACTAGTAAGGTTGTTATTCATGGGGCCAAGTTTGTTGCACTAAGATGTGATGATGTTACTAGCACCAATAACTCATCTTGGATTTATATGCATGGTTATTGTGTTCAAGATTAGTGCCACATCCCAAATTTTTTAGTCAAACACATTATAAAAGGATCCAACACCCATAATTTGACATTATGTTAGGTATATATGTATGTTTGGTTGGGTGTATGTTATTGATTAGTTGTGTGTTATATTGATTGAGTAATTGTCATCAGTTACATATTGCCTTTCAAACAAAATTTGTTGTTGTTCTTGTAGTGCCAAGTTGAATATTTGCATTGGCATTTCCTCATCCAAAACTTGGTTCATCCCATTCTTCATACCTTCAACTATAGACCATAAATTATTAGTTTGTTTAGCCTTCACAAAGCCTTCACGAACTCCTTAGTAGAATTTGTCTTATCATGCCAAAAAAAAACAATTTTTGACTTTAGAAAAAGTGCAAGCTTCACCAAAGTGCACAATTTCATTGTGAATCTTTCTTATGATAGGAAGTCTATCATTTGGTTTAGGGACTACAAGGTTCTGGAAGTATAATACATCTTCATGCCAACGATATATCACATCATTTTTTTTTCCCATTAGCATCATAATGTTCAATTAACTGCAATAGCCCGCCAATGAGCAATTTCAACCCAACAGATCCTCCCATATGTCCAAGTGATAGTCCTATTCATCTTTTTGTTGATTCCTTTCCTTTTGGGTCTTAATTTGATCAACCAAGGCTTGTGATTCATATGCTAGATCCCAACAATTTTGCTAAAGATCTAATTTTTCATTGTCAACCTATTATTTCCTTTATCCTTCATCATGGTAAAAAACTAGTTATTTTCCTTTCTTTAAGATTGGGAATCTCCTAACTAGTGCCACCCAAGTCTTGAATATCATTGCCAAAATTTTCATCAACTTTGTACTTTCCCACTAGATTTCTACTCAACGCATCTACATTAAAATGTTTAACACCAATTCGATGGACAATCTTGAAATGAAAGTCCTAAAACATTGAAATTCCCCTCCCCCTTCATTTGTATGCATCTAAAACTATTGCAATCCACTTTAGTGGTTTGTGGTCTATCCCCAATAAAAATAATGTATGATGAAGATAATGTCAGAAGTGCATTGTGCCCCAAACAAGGGCATAACACTTTCCTTCCATCGGATGAAACCACTTCTGTATTGGGGATAATCACTTGCTAGCATAGGCTATCACGTATTCTTTTTTTTCCAATTTTTGTGACAAAATTGTTCCTACGTTTTTGATGGACTAATCAACATCTAATATGAAAGGTTGTGAAAAATCAGGCCTAATTAATATTGGAGATGCCATGAACTTTTTGTTTAAATCACAAAAACACCCTAGCAAATGGGTGTCCGATCAAATTTACAATCCTTTTTAGTCAAACCAAATAGCAACTTTACAATCTTATCCAAGAATAAATCATTTGTAGTACCCTATGAATCCTAAAAATGCCTTAACATTTGTAACAAATTTAGGAATTGAAAAACCTTCCATAGTAGCAACTTTATTAGGGTCAGGATAGGAACCCTCCACATTCACAACATGACCTAAAAATGTAATGTTCTATTCTCCAAAGCAACATTTGTTAGGGTTTAATTTTAAATGGACATCCTTGAGTTTCTACAACATTAACCTAATATGCTGCAAATGATCCTTCTAGTTTAAATTATGTATGTTAACATCATCATCAAAAACTTTCAGAAATTGATTGCTCCGATCCTTGAACACCTTAGCCATCGTCCTTGAAAAGGTGCTAGTGGTGTTTTCTTCAACCCGAATGGTATAACATTCCACTCAAAAAATCTTGATTTAATGATGATTGCAATTTTTTTAAAGTAGAATTTGCCAAAACTCGGATTGGAAATCTACGGCGGTAAACCATGATAATTCTCCCATCTGATCCAAAACATCTTCAATTAGCAACATGGGAAATGAATCTGTCACATCTATGCATTGAATGGTCTATAATCACAACAACGCATATTGGTTTTTACAACTAGTTAAAATAAAATAACCATTGTCTTTCTTAACTACAATTGTAACTACAAGTTCATGTTAATGATTGCATAGTTATAAAGGACATTGTGGTGCCACATGGCATTATGGTTTTGCAACTATACTCGACATCATGACTTGATGGTTTTTACACAGATATCAAATTTTCACAAATGTATTTTTAATCATCCAAAATTAGGGGGTAACAAAATTCCATTGATTCTTGCAACTTTTGGTGAATGATAACAACTTATGGTTGTGTGATGTTGACATGGCATGCCACATGGCAACAAGGTTGACTATTAGTTGCAACACCTCACAACTTGTGACATTAACTTTGCATCATGATTCATATAACTAATTTGATGAATTAATTTCATTTATTAGTTAGTTGAAAATATTGTTGTCTTTTGCGATTAATAATAGCTCGCTCTTAAATGTGATGATGACATGGCATGCCATTTGGCAACAAGGTGTCATTAATTTTCATGGCAATCCATGAGTTTTTATGACACCATAAGTATTTGTGTCTTGAATTATGGCACCAATATTTGTCATGGCATGCCATAATTTTTTGCGTGCCATGAGGTTTTTGAAATCATGAATTCACATGCATGTGTATGTGTATTAAACAATCTATTGTTAACTTGGAATTATAACTACAATATTAAAGGTTGTTTTGAAAAAGGTGACACATAACTCCTTGACTTTTTCACTGCTCAACACACTTTAGGTTAACATACCTATTAAGTTAACTTATGTATGTAGGCTACTTAGTAAAACCTATTTCGTAATATAGGCTACCTTGTAAGTTATTTAACTGAACATAAAAAAATTATTACATCTAATATGATTAAATATAATAGGTTACCCTACTAATAGGTTAACCTAGGTAGGTTTGCCTAGGTTCCTAGCTTTAGGTTTTTTTACCAAGTCAACCTAGGTAGCCTCGGTACAAAATATTTTATCAAGTTTGTAATCACCTCAAGTTTGTGCAACTAGATGCATTATGATGCGACTACAATGCAACTAAATGCAACTATGATGCGACTAGATGTGATATAATTATCCTAGGTTTTTTCTAGCTTAAAAATGCCTAGGTTAACCCTATCTCCTAAAGGTTTTCCAAAACATACACCTAGTCAATATCCTAATATCTTAATTCAACCTCTTATCCCTTTACCTATAATTCAACATATTGCAAACTATTGCTACCTATTTTTATGTTGTAATCCATATCACTTCTACTAGCATATCTTTAGAAGAAATGACCATATAGATTAATGTAATAAAACCAACATAACATATAAGAATCCTTACCAAAATAGGCAATTTTTAAAATGCAATTTCCTTTTGTAATCCAATTGTTTAATTCTGGTCAGGAGAATTGTTAACAACGATTCCTTATATCAATATCTACTAGAATCCAAATATCTCCTAACCGAGGTATTACAATAATTCTCTCCTTAATTACTCGTTGAACCCCAAGATGTTTCAAAAGGCCAATGACTTGTGCAAAAGAACTTGGTTTTTGAGGTTTGTAGGATGGACCATTATCATCCATATGAATAAGAACTTGCACTATAATTGTATAATGTTGTTCCACTTTCTAGTTCCATCACGAATTTTGATCCATACTTGTGCTTGCGTGTCAAACCTTCTATGATTGATTTTGATCTCAAGATCTCCAACTTATGTTTCCCTTGGATCTATCTCGATAATGTTCACCACACCAAAGCCATGCAATCGCAATATTAAAAATCCTATGGATGGATTTTGTTCTATGCATGGGCTATCAAACCTATGGACAATTTGATGTTCAAATAACTTTTGAATAGTTAGATTTTGATTCTACTCGTTATTATTGGAATATGACATCTTCTATGCATCTTTAAAACCTATATTAATCTTACATCAACCTCTACATTTATTGTCTTATTCTAAGTGACATGATTCGATACCAAAAAGGAGGTACACACAAGTTGTATGCACTCAAAGTACTGCATATTTATGATCATATGCAATTACACAACAAACCTTAGGTATACATACATGAATCTATCTATAATATTGTGGCAATAATAAACCTAAGGACCTTAACAAATTTGCACATTCTAGATCCTCTATGTGTGGGCTATCATGGCCAACAAATGTGGATTTCCTAGCAACCAAATGAAGTCTACAAAGAGCCAAAACCCAAACCCAACAAAATAAATTATTTCAAGAGATGGAAAAAATGTGGACAAATTATTACTACAAAAATCCCTTCAAATTTTCCCAAAGCTTTCCCATACATATAAATCACTCAAAGTTCCCAAATACTCAATTATTCATTCTTCACATATCCCTACAAAGATTACAAACACATTAAACTTGACCCGAACATCCCACAAATGGCTAGCCCTAATGACCCCCTTGAACCTTTCATCATCTATGTATTAGGTCTTTATTGACTCATTAAACTCTAATGTTCTATTCCATAACTTCAATGTAATGGAATTCATGAAGCTAATGGCATAATTTACACACAATTGAACTCATGAATTCTTCCCCAAAACTTACAACAACAATTCTAACACAAAAATACAAAGAGTTGAAATTCAAGTTTGCTTAACTTTTTGCACCTTCTAGTATTTATTTTCCTCCACTACCAAAATGCCTTGCCAACCATTCCACACCATCCACATCTTCAACATAAAAGAAAATCCAAAAAACAATGTTCCATTGCCAATGTTCGATCTAGGTGCTAGCATTTCATGAAGAACAAACCAAATTTCATAACGTACAAACAACAAAAACACTTGAAAATAAAAAAACGTCAAGGGGAAAAATACAACTCCTTTAATGTTCATGATCATCAATTGTCCCTTCATTTGGTCTTTTCCATCATTCACATCCAACAGGGCAATCATCCATTTGTTTAGGGCTTCATCATAATAAGACTTAATCACACAACTGAACCTGTAGACATAGGTCCATGTCACAATGGATTTCAACACAACTACTACAATAGTGAAATATTTGAACATATCTTGACATTTGACATTAAGTAAATAGATTTTGTTTGATTTTAAATAAGATATTCAATTCTTTGTAGTTCTTTTGCAAGCACATTGTCTAATAACATTCATTTCAAATGGAAATTGTTGAATTGAATGAAACATTGTAATAAGGTGTGAAAATAATAACAAAAACCATGTGTCCCCCACTTAGGTGAACCCTAGTTAGTTTTATGGGTTAATCAATTGGGTTGATGTGGTAAATTTGATTAGTTCAAAAGGTTAATGAATTATAAATCCATGATTTTTACAATGAAAAATACTCATGTGAAAAATAATTATATTTCATATTACATAAGTGAATTTCAATGATTATTCATGATATGTCATTTTCAAGTCATTTACTTTTCTTTTTTTACATTGTTACATTGTTACATTGTTCTAAATTGTTTTTGGATACTTTGTATTCATTATACTCATTTCAGATTATTTTGAGTATTTTATTAATAAAGTGAGAAAATTTAATGTAAACACTTTCAACTTTTATTTTATTTTCTACATTCATACATGTAAAACTAAGTAAAGAATACACTTATATTGAAGTGTGTTATTGTGTTTCCACCCAATAGTAAAAGTTATTTTGAAAATAGATGCATCACGTACTTTTCATAATTAAAATACAAACTTTTCCCATGATATATGTGATATCATGTTTGACATAATTATTATTTTGAAATTTGATTGAATTATTTTTTAATTGCAAATTTTTCATGTTGGATTTTTATTATATTAATAATTTAATGGAAAATAATACCTACAATATCATTATAAAAGTACTACTTTTAATTGTATTTGTAAAAACTTCTATAGAAGCTACAAAGATAAATTTCAAAGATAAACATTTCATAAGGTAAAGGTCCACTTCAAAATTGTAAGGTCTTGATTCCCATTTTTTCTAGTGGAATATAACCATTTGTAAAGCATCTTTGTTGACGACATATAAACTAAAATCTACTTAATTTTGTTTAAAGGGGCCAATGGGTCATTAATTAATTATGGTAATCAACAATGCAAGGGTTTTGACACAAGACCATTTTTAATGTTTCCTTAAATGAAAACCAAACATGGTTAGTTTGGTTTGGTTGCAAATTGATGAGAATCTACCCACTTCCATCTAAACGATGTTCACAAGATCTTCAACAATTGTGATGATTACCAATGTCCACCCAATTTTAACAATGGGCGTTTCACGTGGCCAATTTAAAAATACTAGCAAATTTGGAATCCAAAGAGATTGTTTCTATGTTGCAAATGAAGGTGAATTCCAAAGCTTGCAAGTTTTTTAACCATCACATACTTATGGTAGCTTTCCAAAAAAAGTGAATTTTTTGATGTAGTCAAAATGGTGATCATCCACAATTGGCTATAAACACATATATGATTTTTTTTAAATCATATATTTTGGTTAAATACTAGAATTTAGAATAAAAATACAGAACTTTCCCCACCAAAAACATTATTTGCTCCCAACTTAACATTGTTTTCATTGGTTCAAAAAAAGGGGAACATATCTTTTGTTCAAAGTTTTTAAAACTTTTGATTGGCCCTCCCCTCATCTTTCATGATGCAACCTTTCCCTTATATATATATATAGCTTGCATACTTCATTCCAATAAAGAATGATTAGGAATTTTCATTCATCTACGACATGGTTATGGAACTTTTCATCCACATGCATGAGGGTTATGGAGCCATTTTCAAACCTCTAAACAAAAGGTTTATGTCTAATAACTAACATCCCCTTGTTGGTTACCTATTTTGTATATCAACAATAACAATTTTTTTTTAAAAATTCAAGGAACCTCAAAAAGTTGTGGACTAAATAACATTTTTGGAGAGGGGGGCTATCAATGGGTAACATGTCCCTAGTAATTGTTGAACCACAATACCGGCGAATGAATTATAGGGGACATGTTACTCATTGGTAGCCCCTTTCCATAAATGTTATCAATGTAACCAATAACCTTCATATGTGTGCAGATGAAGAGCTTCATAATCTTATTATAAATGGATGAAAACTTTCATAGCCTTCTTGTAGATGGACCATAAAAAAAGGGAGAAGTTATACATTGTGAGAAACAAGGGGATGGCCAATCATAAGCTTGAAAATGTCCAAATGAAAATTATGTGTATGACAATAGAAAAATTTAGGTCCTATATATAAAATCACTTCTTAAACAACTAGTGATCCTCAATAACTAAAAAAATAACTATGAACCATATTTGCAACTATTTAGCTTATGTGGCAATATATGTAGTTACAATCAAATGGTTCTCACAACTAATGGATGAATGGAATGGATGATAAACATAATGTGGGCATGTATTTGATTTTGTATACATTCAAGTTAAAGGTGTAAAGTTGTTAAAGTGACTAACCAACAACAATGATTATGACATGATGTAACATACGACATTATGATATGGCATATGATATTAGAAAGATTGGTGTCTTATGCAACTACCTACTAAACAAATTGTAATATTATTTAAGATCTGATGTGAAAAAATCATGTCCATCACTTTACATTTAACATGTGTAATTTTGCCACATGGTGTAAATATGTAATCAAATTAACATAGATATAGTCATAACTTAGTTGTACATTGCCAGTTAAATAAAATATATAAATAATAATTGAAATCATACATCATAAAATTTAATAACATACATTCATAAAAAATTTCATAGGTCATTTTATAATCTCAATAGTCACGTATGCATTCCATGAAAACACATGTCTATATGAAGTTCAAGTGGAATCAATTTTTAACAATTTATAAAGATTTTATATTTTGTTTCATTATTTGCACAAATGGCATGCATACATGTATGATGGTTTAATCAATGATAATTAGATTTATTTTGAAATTAAATAATGTAATATTTATTTGTATGTTTATAGTTAAAAAATTTACAATAAAAAAATGACAATGATTGAAAATTTGAAATTGATTTAATTTATGTACATCTGAAAATTTGAAATTATAGTTTGAAATAATTATGGAATTAAATTTTTATTAAATTTGATTCAGAATCCCAAATTTAATTAAAAATTTAATTTACCAAAAAAAATATTTCAAAAAATATTTTATCTTAATTATTTTTAAAATCCGAATGTATGAACCAAATAATTTTTTAAAATATAAAACTTGATTTTAAAAAAATGGGTTTTTTCCCTAAATATTAAATAGAATCATAAATTATAGATTATTTAATCTATAGCTGAAATTTTAAAATTTAAACATTAAAATTGAATATTCATTTAAGATATTTATTAAAAATATTCATAATCTAATTAAAATGTTGAATTAACTTCATTATAAACTTACATAATTAAATAATGATATGATATTTGAAATATACATGTTTAAATTAATGCATGACATAATATATCATAAGTTGAAGTATTGGTTGGATAGTTAAAAGAATTGAATTGGTTTGTGGTCTTGGAGATGAATGTTCAATTCCCTCTTATGACATTATAAACTTGGTCCTAAATGACTATAACATGATTACATACTTCTATTTTGAGTGTAAATCCATGTGGACATTACACATATGATTTTTGACATGACATGATACCATGTCATGTTGAATTGTTTAAGCAAGTTGTTTGACACAACTTTGGTGACCATAGTCATTTAATCCGATACAACTATAAATCTAGTTGTAAACTCAGTCATTTAAAAAAAATTCCTATTAGTGTGAGGTTACAAGCTATTACATCTAGATTGCCTTGTTCTAAACAAATACAAATTTGATATCTCAATGATTGACCTCCAAGAATCAGCTATGAAGTTCCAACCTTGGGAACCATTAATTGTGATTAAAAAAAAGAGTTGAATTTACATTAAAGAAACACATTTTCCTCAAAAAATTCCCTAATTGTTTGATTGAAAAAATGAAAAACAATGATCCCCAAAAAATCTCTATTTCACACCCTATTTTTTGCACATGTCTTGGTAGAAGAAAATTGATGGCCACCCATACCATCATATTAAAAAGTTCACAATCTACATGAGTTTTAGGTCAAGTGCAATTTCCCAAACCTTTGGCCATCTCCACAACATCTCTTGGCTAAACAAAATTTATGTTCACCCATCATGCTCTAAAAAGAAAATTTCACAATTTGCGAAAAACCTTGTTCAATTTTCGACAACTTCACCCATATGTTACACATATTTTCACTTAAGAAAATATTAGTGCTAATTCATCATGCCTTGCAAATAAAAATTAAAAAATTCATGATTTACAAAGAGCCTTGTTGAAAATTATAAGCCATATGTGGTGGAAGTAGTTCTTCACTTCAAAGTTTGTAACAACTTGTGTGATTTAAGAACATCTTCTCTCACACCCCCTATTTGGGCTTCTATTAGCTGTGTCTAGCATATCCAACACAATGTGAATTATTTCCAAATACCCACCCATTAACATGAAAAAGTGGACAACATTATGTGAAAGACTATTTAAATGTCATCACTTAGGCTGATCATTATGGCTACCCAATTCAAAATAATACTTTTCTTTTACTAGCTCTTTTAGAAGGGCATTAAATTATGGGCTTATTTAGAGACTCAAATTGAGCTTCACATTCACACTATTTGATTGCCATAAATATTTGCCATTTTACTATCGTGGGTGGTGATGTTCTAATGTTCCATGGTCATTCATTTCAAAGTTTGTAACAATTTTTGTGATTTTAAGATTGGGTGAGAGAGTTCACAATAACCTTTTGCTTTTGTCATCTTTATTATCTTGCCTTGGGTGAACTAGTGTCTACATTTATGTGTATTTGGTGAGTTATCCCCATAAGGTGGAGACTTCAAATGCACGTGTTGAACTCCTCACTTGGTGTAGGTCACATAACAAACAAGCTTTAAGCATGTGAGTGTCCCCAACCCAAAACACTTAAGTTTCATTTCTTGTATTGTGAGTGTTTTGTGTATGGTGTTTGTTTTGAGGGCAACATTCGTTGATATAATGTACCTTTGTGTTGGAAAAGTTTTATTTGAAATACTTTTCATTGGTTTAGACTCCTCCCAATCTACAAAACCATTAATATTTTGAAGAATTTATAAAACAAAAGCTATTCACTTTTATATGATAAATAAAATGGATGCATAACATGCATGATATATAGGCTCAAGATGTAGTAAAAAAATATTTATATTTAACACACAATTGTAAAGCAAGTATAGAAAATGCAAAAAAAATGAAATAATAAACCAACACATGAATGGCAAATGTTAAATGTAGTTCTTGGAAAAGACTTGACCTTGGTGCTCTTGGCTAATTATATTGTGTTTACAACCATTATTCACTTGGTTTTTCAACCCCAATTTAAATGCCTTGAACATGAAAAAATTTAGTTTGTTTTTTCCATAAATGCACCCTTCACATAAACTCAATCACACAAAATATTTTCTTTAACATTCAATCCAATTAGATGGTCATTTTGGCAATATGTGATAACATGGCATGGTTAGTATGACCAAATATTTGGTGCCAAATCTTTGAGTCTTGTAATGCTTTGATAATTGGGTTCCTTTGAATGTTTATGAGGTTAATTTCACTTGGTGTAATTTATAGTTTATACAACTTCCCAAAAAAGAACATCTTTGAGAACAACATGTCAGCTAAAAATTAACAATGGGATATTCCACTTGATTATAAGTGGTGGTGAATATGTAATTAGTTGCCTATTTAATTGAAAAATGTTACTTCTTAGCTATATGAAATATACAAGAACTGTTTAATGCCAAGAACCCAAATTTTGC
>Ga0116228_10005777_pt1 | contig 11040 bp, 6 predicted proteins | sample S1TSphfallax_2_FD_89694 | JGI IMG/M metagenome (GOLD analysis project Ga0116228, IMG submission 89694) | Host-associated microbial communities from peat moss isolated from Minnesota, USA - S1T2_Fc - Sphagnum fallax MG | ecosystem: Host-associated > Plants > Peat moss > Unclassified | place: USA... | reverse complement strand
AAGGATATGGTTGACCAAATGCTTCGACACGTTTGTCCTGAAAGGAAGATTCATCATCCGCAACAATGCTATTGAAATCTTGAAGAGCAAGCTCCCAATATAATTCTTGAAGTGGATCTTTCATTGTCTTCAATATGAGTGCGAGACCCAAAAGGTTGTATCCAACTCGGTCGATGAGTTCGTTGACTAAGAGCTGCATAAAATAAATACCACCCATCCATAGCAAATGTTAATGTGTTTAGTAGGTTAGAATGTCCACAATTAAAATGTGACAACCTAAATTTACTTATAAAACTAAACCACAAATACCCGTTTTACGAAGCATCAAGTCACATCTTGAACATGTGACAGTCAAGTGAAGTACTTAGCCAAGATTCTATAAAAAACGATGTTGCAAGCATCTTGACTTTAATAGCATGTAGATGTTAATTAGAACATAGCCTCCCTACCAAATCTACAATGCAACTGAAAGGGACAACAATATAGCTTGGAAGCACTTACAACTAGGTTTCGTGGTATTTCATCATTTGGCATTTTAGCCCTTCTGGCCAAGATCTTGTATGCCTCCGATTTAAAAGGCTTACCCATGAGTACACACGTTGCATCAGGCCATACTTCCTTCCGTCGAGATGTCAGGAGGTATTTCACCCCTGTGGCTTCGAACACTAAAAGAGGCTCGATTTGTTCATAATTCATGACGTTGTCGAACACGATAAGGACATGTTTTGCTCGTAGACGCTTCCGCATTGCTTGCAACTTTTCAGGCAATTCTTTGTCTACATATGTGTCTTGTCCTGGTGCTCTTATTTTGGCTAGGATCTCATCACACAATTTTCCAGAATCCTTGGCTTCAGGATCACACGTCAGAAACACCGCCCCATTCTTGAACATTGTGTGGGTTGACGACGATTTTGCCCTTCTCATATTATTTGCAGCATCATGAATTTGATATGCAATAGATTTTGCGAGGCAAGTTTTTCCCGATCCAGGTTCTCCATACAGATTCACAACTTTATTGTTAGCTTCACGAGTAAGTTCCGTCATCACTTTATCTTCCATCCTTTCCAACCTCAGAATTCGTCGATCCAATTCGAAGCCTAAGGAATCCGAAGTGTCATTGGCTCTGCCATTAAGCAGTCGATTTTCATCTTCCTGCTCTTTCAAGAAGTTTGGTATTTCGTCAAAATCATTGATTAGTATGTTGATGGAATTTGTCAATATTTCAGGAGATGCTCGGGCCTTGGTCCAAAATGACAGGCAACAGTTACTTTGCAAGTGGCTAAATTTTTGCCTTTCCTCCTCAAGGTGTTTTGAGGCAGTCTCAAACCGTGTTTGAAGGCCTTCGTCGGTTGTCAAACCATAATCTTCTAGTTTTTGTGCCCATTCTGCCTTCTTGGTCGCTAGGTGCTGATGATGGCGCTGGAAGTCCGATATTGCTTTCGACGTTTGATTCCATCCCTCGCGATACGCCTTTAAGTAATTGCTAATCTGAGTTGCCAATTCGAGAGCATTGCTTGCAATAACTAACTCCGCCATTATGTATCACCTGTTTCACCCATGACCACACAGTGATCCATTATTGATTGTATTCTTGTCTATGTCTTTAATTGCACATGTTCTGGATATGGAAGGTGTGCTCTGCAAAATAATGCAGCATCAAAGACAAGGGATATTTAGGAACGTTTCAAAAATGTCGCCCACGAATTTCAATGAAAGACATTAGGATAGAATCAAATTCTTCTGGTACATACTTGAGTTGAAAGGTCCTTGAATGTTCAACGTGAAGATATCACAAGTTTAGTCGCACATACTTCGAAAACTCCAGATTAAAAGAGTACATTTGCATGAGCTAAAGACTTTATGAAAGTTTTATTGGCAAATCCCAGAAGCTATAACCTTAATAGCTTGCATGTGAACCTCCTGTTGGTATCATTCAAAGGGGTAGCTGTTTTATCAATTTGCACAAGCGAATAGGATATCCTATAGGATAGTAAGTTAATATGATACTTAAAAGTGTATTTTCTCTTTTGAAAACTAACTTGCGCACCCATGCATAACCTGATATTCCCTAGCATTTGTTGCACCAGAGTGCACCTCGAGAAGGAAAAAAATCAGGGAAGTGCTTCTGCAAACAAAACTTCACACAAAGGATTGTTTTACATTGATATGAAGCAAATAAGTGATTTCTCAATTTTGAAGCACAACGTTTTTGGTCACCGTTGGTCTAGAGGAACTGAGTTTTGTTGACCGCGCTTTGGCACTGGTCAAGTACGTCAAGGTTTCTATCAAGTGTAACTCTTTCCCGCGATTAGATGAACTACAATCCAACAAGAAATTTTCGTTGGTATCAAGACAAGACAAGACAAGACTAACAACATGTTCGTACTGTTCCCCTCTTTAGACAGCCCGGTGGTCTTTCCGGGAGAAACTGACGTTTTTTTCTGAGTTGAATCAAATGAGGAAACATCCATATGGGAATCTCAAGCGCATTAAGACCAGTGTGATATGGAAACAAGCATAATAAATATACACATGTTATAGGTTGGGCTGGAATTATATTACCTTGTCTTGGAATTGAAATGTTCGATTTTTTTCCTTTGCAGAAACGTTCAGCACGTAGCAAGGCCAAGTAGCTCGTTTCCCTGATGCTCTCAAATCAAACTCCCTCCAACCGCAGCTGCTGCCCAGCACCAAATTCGCAGTGAGCACTGGATGCACTGGAAATCAAAACCCGTTGGATGTTGCCCTGCAGATGACTGTGCCTCACCAGATACTCAAACCCGTGCGCACCAAATCAAACGCCCACTAGCGCAGCACCCAACTCATAGCAAAGAGATGCGCAAATCGGAAGAAACAGAGCTTGGACATTAGAAACGCGATCTCCAAAAACTCGTGAGCAACTCTGGACTTTCTTTCCCTTTAAAGAAACCGCTCATGAGTCGTAAGGGGGAAAACACGTACTTCACGAAGCGCTTTCATAGAGCTCCTTATGGGCCACGAACGTCATCATTTATGCCATACTCACCACTTACTACTTAGTAACTGCAAATGTACTTCAATCGCATATTAACGTTTCAAATAAATGCAGTTCGTTTTGGGTGAAAGAGTAATATTGGATGCGGACCCTGGGCCTGTAGATGAGCCTCAGCCCCTTTTATTTCTATTGTGTGAAAGCGCTGGAGTGGCGACAGTCAGTTGGATGATTCAGCTGACATGCCGATCGTGCCAAGGAATATTTAACTAAATCTGAAATTACTTTTCAAATATTAAGCTAGATAGTTATAGTCTTTCTATGATTCTGGCTAAAAATGGCTTACAAGGGGTCTCTCTTTGGCAATTATTGTTTTATTGTGATATGAAGTCTGGCGATGGAACACTCCAAAATCACCAGAGTTTTCGCCAGAAAAAGAAAAAAATTAGCCACCTGACGATTTTTCGCCAGAAAAAAAAGGGCTGATGAGACCTAGTGTTGAAATAAGTTATGCGGAAAAAAAAAACAAACCCCTCCACCCGCCCCCCATCAATCAAATTAAACAAGTTTTCAAAAGGCACAGCACTCACAGGTTGGTCCAGAGTGAACCAGCGCCCACCCACGCGATGCCCGTTATGACTGAGTAGTAAATGGACCCCAACCGAGTTAATATTTGGTTTCACCTTGGTAACCCATTTTGTATTACGTAGGTCCCATATATATATATATATAGGTGATTACTAGGTAAATAGATAGATTATACAGAGGTAAGTAGTAAGTAGGTAATAAAAACAGTAACATGCGAAAACTTTACCCACTAATTAGTGAGTAGGTAGTGAAACCTGGAACTGAGCTAATTGGAAGCCAACAAAAAACTGTTTAAAGACCATTTATCATTCATATCTAATTTGTGTGGTCGGTGCTGCTGGGGGACATAATCCACAAGCAAAATATCTGCACTAAGTAACCAGTCTGGAAAGGAGGGGAACTAGGAACTGGGATTGCAGACATGAATACATTGCCAAGAAGGTCCAACTTTGATTTGAAAAAGACTTGAAGAAAAGAATGGAATAGAAAGTCGCTTATGATGAAACCGTGCCAACAGTAAATAAACCAAAGCACCCAAAAAGGGGAGGAACACAAGGAAAAAAGTGGGAAAACCCATCATCCACCTAAGAGGGAGGACCAAGTCTTGGGGTCCTTTGTTTGTTGCCTAGGCTTAGTGTGTTTGACGTTTTCCTGTTCAGCCATCTTTTAGTTTCAAATTATTTACTCAAGATTCTTGACTTTTTCAAAACTTCCTTTTATTAGCTATTCAATACTTGTGTAACAATGATTGTCTGCAAATTGAACCTCGGTGCCTATCAATATATTATGAGTGGATCATGCCTAAAAGCTGAGTGATTTTATTGTTAACCTGTAACCATAGTGATTAGGAAAATAAAAATGTTTGGTTCAATCTTCTTTTTTCAACATTGTAACTTTTCTGGGGTATTTATCTAGTATGACAATGGGTCCTTTATGCACATGCACCGAAACTCCACACATAATTGTGTATAAGATTTACTCCCATTCACATATGTACACACACACACTGAATACATTGCCCACACATTACTTCATCAATGCATATTTGCATGGCATGGACCATAAGGAAATATTCACCATGCATTTTCTTAAATGGGAAAACACCTTGTAAAGTACAGAATTATTCTACACACATAAAACATGGGCAGAAAATAAACATTTTATGAAGATGTCATATGTCACATTTCCAAGATTACATCCACTCTTATCAAGGAGTAGGCCACTTTGTCATTATTTTCATAATGACTATCAGCTGAATATAATTCTTCGAGTTCTCACACAGCCCTGCATCATGTGGACCCTTATTCGAATAAATTCCATGTCCTTGAGCTTTCATTTCACTTGATGCGATGGAAGATTTGTCAATACTCCTTCTGCCTTGTACCAGGGCTTCAATCAAGTATTATTGGTGGGTTGTTGAGAGCTTTGATGAGAAAGTCAAGTGTGTACTGTGGGTGGTCATAAAGCACTTTGAGAAGTTTCCCATAATATTTGGAGGGTATCATGGGACAAAAGAAAAGAAAGCTTGAAACAGGTTTTCCTTGACGATAAGCTATATTGGAATCATGCCGACACTCAGACAGCCCTGCATCATGTGGACCCTTATTCGCATAAACCCCATGTCCCCAAGCTTTCATTTCACTTGATCTGATGAAAGATTTGTCAATATTTCGTCTGCCTTGCACCAGGGCTTTAAGTATTTTTGGTGGGTTGTTGAGAGCTTGGTAAGAAAGTCAGGTATCCAATGTGGATGGTCATAAAGCACTTTGAGAAGTTTCCTAGTCTATTTGCACGGCAGCTCATAGGTGTGAATATCCTTCCTAAAAAGGGCCCGGAATGGTACATGTACCTAAAGAAGGGTCTAGTCTTTAGGAGTGGGAGGGAAATTGTGCTGACTATAGGTGTATGTAAAAAAGAAAGAAAAAGAGCATTTGCATTATAGATTTGCAAATGCGGGATCAAAAAACATTATAAATATTTAGAAAGGCCCTTTCCAAGGCAAGGTTCGAAGATACTTCCCTAAAACATTCTGCCTTTGTAGCTATGTGTAGGAAGAAAAGAGGAAATTATGAAGTGACCTCCAGAAGAACCAATTGGTAGACAAAGTGCTTTCATGGTAAGGCCTCCCCATCTTTCTGCACATCACCAAAAGCAACCAATAATTATTTTGCACCAAAAGAAAATGAGAACATACATTTCCAAAATCTATGAAAGTTGACGGATTCTGTGAATCAGTTTTACATTAAGAGCACAATCACAAGCACCAATATAGAACCCTGCAAACTGTACTTTGGATGAAGAACAGTCTTTAGATATGGTAAAGTTAGGCTTTCATTTAGTAAATGTGCACACAATAGTGCTATTTCAAATGTGCTATACACAAAAATGACCACTCTTGATTGGTGAACTGTACTGATTGCCTATCAACTTAGATAGTTATGGTCCTTCTATGAATCTGGCTGCAGGTGGTTTACAAAGGGGTCAGTATTTGGTGGTTTTTGTTCTATTGTGATATAAGTTCTATGGATAGAAGACTCCAAACATCACAAGAGTTTTTGCCAGAGAAAAATAAAAATTCGTCACCTGATGATTTTCGCCATTAACTTAGGTTGAGATCAACACCTAATAACAAAAGAAAATACATCAGTAATAAGGAAAGCTTCAAACTCCCTTTTCTCAATAGGTTGGACGTAAAAATGAGTTTCAACTTGAGTTGTTATTTTGATTTCATTTTATTTTGGTTTACGTCACTGTGAATGCTGTTGACTGCAAATTGAACCTAGGCACAAATACTTGAGTAGGTGCTTTCCAAATTCTGAACTCATTTAAAGATTGAAGACCTTCTTTGATAATTTTTAGTGTGATTAGACAGTATGTTTCCATTATATTGTTTCCCTCACTATCGGTTACATGTTTGCAAAAGCAGAACGCCCCTCTGGTGGGCATTCTGTTTTTTCAAATGCACACCCATCCCCCTCCCCCTCATATATTTTTTGTTTGTCCCTGTAATACTTGGAGGGTATCACCAGATAAAACTAGTTGGTCCCTTCTGGGACTTGGAGTGGAGGTAGCCCTAACGCCCAATTGTATGAAGGCTATTCATATTTTTCCCCTTTTAATTGTTGGATCATTTTTTTTTTTCTATCAAGTAAATTGGATGTGCAATGCATGGTCATAGCCAAGAAGGAACAAAACAAAAATTTTGTTCAATTTTTTAAAAATTTGATGTTTAATAAATATAATAAACAATGCAAAGTGGGCGAACGGCATCTCAATTCATATTTTTATAAAAAATCAAAATTTTATAAGGTGTGATGATTATAAAAGTAATGAGTGTTTTAATATTGTGGTTGGTTTTGAAAATTGAAACATCACAATCCAATTAACATTCATTGGAATTTGGATTACCTATTATTGATTTTATTAATTAGATCTTGGTACATCTCATATTAATTCTTAAAAAATCTAAATTTTGAAACAATCATGAGCAAATAAAAATTCAAATGAATTTTTTAAATGTCTATATAAATGAAGAAAAGTTGTTTGTTTGTTTTGTTCCAATAGTTCATGAACCAAGGTCATAATGACACAAGGAAAGTTATTAAATTTTTCATTCAACTAGTAAATTGGGAATTTTGTAAAAAATGAAATCTTAATTTTTTAAAAAATCTAACTCAACCTAGGATTTGAACCTAAAAAAATATGCCCAATTTGCGCATTGAATGGAAAGGAGGTTTGAGAAAGGTAGCTATAACAACATTACCAAAAAAATTCCTAGGTTTTTGTGTCTATGTAACTTTATGAGATTAGATGAAACATTTAAGGTTTGGTGGTCATGAATTGGTATTACACTATAAGGATTGTTTTGGTGTTTGATGGTTTTTTTAATTATCATTTTGAACCACACCAAAACATGAGGAATTTTTTGTTTATTTTTGGATTTCAGTTTTTTCAATGTCCAAAACAATTGGTCAAGCACTGGCAAAAAATGTCACACCTTTATGTTGGGGAAATCCCAAACAACAGGCATTAAATCTTGGCAAGCATTAAACATGAATAGCCCATGTGCCATTCATTTCTGAAAAACTTATTAAAAAATTACCCTTCACATTGAAAGATTGACAACAATTTCAAATCAATTTGTCGTAGTGCTCTTGTAAGCCTTTGGACAGGCTATTTGTAAAACAAGCAGGCTCAACAACACCAAAATTTCATCCTTTGTCAAAGATTTGTTGTTCCTCTTCATCACTACACTGTGAAAAAAAAATACAAATAAATCTCACCACCTACTGTACTCATCGCAATAAAAAAAAACAAACCCAAACCTTCCATTATTGTAATTATGATAGCAAAAAAAAAGAAACCCACCTCAACCACCTACTATATTTATGACAACACAAAAAAAACGAAAAGCTATTAAATTTCTTTTATTGTCAATGTAATTAATGACTATCACAATAATTCAAAGGCTGGAAGGTAACAAGAAAAAAAAAATCATTGTGAAGGTGCTTGTGATCAAAACTCAAATAAATTCCACCACCTTCTCTACGTATGCCAACAAGAAAAAAACAAACTTAAACCTTCCATTATTGTAAGTATGATAACAAGAAAACAAAAACCCCACCCCAACCAAGTATCGTACTTATGACAACATAAAAAAAAAGAATAGTTATTGAATTTTTTTTATTTTCAATGTAATTAATAACTATCACAATAATTCAAGGGCCGTGAAAGGAAGGTAAAATATATATATATATTGTGAAAGTGCTTCTGATTACATGGCGCTCTGACATTTCAGATTGCGTTTCGAGCACTCATGCCAACCTTCACTAATAAAAAAAAAAAAGCTTGAAACGCGTTTTCCTTGACCGCAGGTTTTACTGGTATCATTCCCACACTCACACAGCCCTGCATCATGTGGACCTTTATTCAAATAAATCGGATGTCCTTGAGCTTTAATTTCACTTGATGCCATGTAAGGTGTGTTAATACTCCTTCTGCCTTGTACCAGGGCTTCAAGTATTATTGGTGGGTTGTTGAGACCTTGGTCACAATGTAAATCAGGCATTATTGGTGGGTTCTTGAGAGATTGTCAGAATGTCAATCAAGTATTCTTGGTGGCTTGTGGAGAGCTTCGTCCGAATCTCAATCAAGTATTACTGGAGGGTTGTTGACACATTAATGTCAACTGTACAATGTGGGTGGTCATAAAGCACTTTGAGAACTGTCCCACTCTATTTTCACAGCAGCTCATAGGTGCGAATGTCCTTCCTCAAAACCGCCCGGAATCGTACATCGACTCCTGCAGGGGCTACTCTTTAGGAATGGGAGGAAATTTGTGCTGCCTATAGGTGTATGTAAAAAAGAAACAAAAAACAGCATTTCCATTATAGATTTGCAGGTGCCTGATCAAAAAATAATATAAATATTTGAGAAGGCTCTTTTCAAGGATAAGTTCAAAGATACTTCCCTAAAACAGGGGTACGTTCTGCCTTTGTAGCTATGTGAAGGAAGAAAATAGAAAATTTTGAAGTGACCTCCAGAAGAGCCGTCTGGTAGACAAAGTTCTTTCATGGTAAGACCTCCTCATCTTTCTGCACGGTTTCCAAGCTTTTTCGCACGTCAACAAAAGCAAACAATAATTATTTTGCACTAAAAGAAACTGAGAACATCAATTTCCAAAATCTCTGAAAGTTCACCGATATAGTGAATCCGTTTTACATGAAGGGCAGCATCACAAGCAATAATAAACAACCCTGCAAACTGTACTTCGGGTGAAGAATAGTCTTTAGATAGGGTCAAATTAGGTTTTGGGTTTAGTAACTGTGCATACAATAGTACTATTTCACATGCGCTACACACAAAATTGAACACTCTTGATTGGTGGCCTGTAGTGATTGCCAATCAAGTGGTTGCATTTATAATTACCTCTCACCTTAAGCTGTTCAATTCCTCATGTGTATGGGTTGGGGATGGGAAAACAATTCACACTCTATGTTAGATGTTATAGACCTTGCAAGGGGCCCACATAAGAGGTACCGGTAGAGATGCTTAAATGTAATGAAAGATTGGGTGGTTCTTCATGCCATGGCCCTCATATACGGTCAAAAGTTGGCCTCTGGTCCCCTTGTGACACATTTGCAACAAGCATGTGACATTTTGAACCTCAAGAGAGACAAGAAGAAGTGACCCTGGATTGCATTTGGTTTGAAGAATCCTCTCTCACAAATTGTTATCCTTGTTTTTTAGGTACAAGTCATGTTTGGCTAGTTGGAATGCTATTTACAAATTGAGTTCAACACTTAGTTGATAATAAAGATATCCACAAGAAAAAGAGCACTCCAGGTGAAGAGTAGCAGTTCTCCCATTCAGGTGGTGAACTTAGGTTGAGATCAACACCTAATAACAAAAGAAAATACATCGGTAATAAGCAAAGCTTCAAACTCCCTTTTCTCAATAGGTTGGATGTAAACATGAGTTTCAACTTGAGTTTTGATTTTGGTTTACATTGTTGTGAATGTAGTGTAATAAATGGCCATTCATGAAAAAACTATGGCTCTTCACCTTCCTTTATGAAAAAATATTCATCTTTCTTTGAATCTGGTTTTTTTGTTTTTGGATGACAAATATTTAAGCATGAAAAAAAGATTCAGAGTGAAACAGGGACTCAAAGACAAGGTTATTTTAAGGATAACTTTAATAAACCTCAAATTTTACCCCAAGGGTCAAGTTTCCATGGCTGCATCTACTCCAAGAACATTACCATTGCTACATAAGTAACTTCAGAAGGAAAAAGAATCCTTAGAACTATTCTTAGAGGAAAGAGACTAGGCTAGAGAAGAAAAAAATAAATGGAGGAACTCACACAAGTTTTAGCAAGCTATAACTTGGATCATGTGAATCAGGTAAAGTAAGTAGTACTTTGATGAGTGCTATATAGTACTTACTATGGAATGAATAATGAATGTCATAATCTGGACTCCCCACATCTGAAAAGATAGATCATTCCAATACAAACTACATAGAAAATAATAATATAGATTGTGCAATATTATCAAGAGATGTTTTTCTTTTCCTTTGGGAAATTACTCTTTAAATTGAAAAGAATTGATTCAATAGGCCACAAATGTAAAGCTTAAAGTTTTATGAAGCATTTATTTTCCATTTTGGATTAATTTCTCATGCACAAATTGTGTGGAACTGTGTTGGTGATGTTACCATATCCCTTAAACTTTGAAGTTACATTAAGAGGTTTGGAGTTTTGACTTAAGTTTAGCATTACAGTACTATAACCAAATCCTCATATAACATACACTTAAGGTCTTATATTTTGCATTAGTGAGCCAACCTTAAATCCACACTAAATTTCAGTATTCTTCATTAACACCAAATCAAAATAATTATCAAAAATAAATTGAGGTCAAATGGAACAAATTACCAACTTTTAGGTAGTTCTTTTGTATGTGGTGTGCATTTCAGTT
>Ga0116228_10005776_pt1 | contig 11040 bp, 11 predicted proteins | sample S1TSphfallax_2_FD_89694 | JGI IMG/M metagenome (GOLD analysis project Ga0116228, IMG submission 89694) | Host-associated microbial communities from peat moss isolated from Minnesota, USA - S1T2_Fc - Sphagnum fallax MG | ecosystem: Host-associated > Plants > Peat moss > Unclassified | place... | reverse complement strand
GTGGTTATTAATGGCTATTATATTAGTGGTTATTGGTGGATATTTTGTTATTGGATATTGGTGGTTATTAATGGCTATTATATTAGTGGTTATTGGTGGATATTTTGTTATTGGATATTGGTGAGTATTATAGTGTGGATATTGATGGTTATTATATGTTATATTATAATTATTGATGATTATTTTATTATAAATTATTTTTGGATATATTTTATGTTATAATATCATAGGCTATTGGAGATTATTATAGTGTAAGGTATTTAAAATTATTTTTCATAGTTCATTCTTTTCTATTCAAAGTTATTTTTACCTTAGTTCATTATATTATATTTTACATTATTTTAAATTATTATACTTAGGATAAAATAATTCATAATAACATAAAGTTTGAAATTTCATTGAACATGTTTGGATTACATACATGTTGCACAAGTGTGCTTGAGTATGGGTGGTTGAAAAACACCAATGACAACATGTTTATTAGTCATGGTGTGCAACCATTGGTAGTTAACATGCGCCATGCATTGATGCCACAAGTGCACATTATCACTTATTGTAATGGTGTCTAATTTTAGAACAATATAGTCATGGGCTAGATCAAGTTTACACATTTTGCATAACTGTTAGTAGAATTTTTAGTAGTAGTGGCTAATATAATTTCGGGATTTTTTTTGTTGATTACAACACATTGATTTGAATTGAACAATAAATAATAACATTTTTTTGCAAGAGATATAATCAAAAGAAGTTTCTTATAAAAAAATTTATAAAAGTATAAAAATTGTTGTTATTTTTCTATTTGGCAAGGTCAAGTTCACATTACCTTCCCCAACAATGGGATGGTGTTCTCCATTAACTATTCTTACTATAGATAGGTGTTTATTTTCTTGACCTTGTCTAAGAGTTTTCTATACACTTGTAGAAAATCTATCTTTAGCAACAAATTTTTAGTTGCATGCAACACATGCAATTGATTTTTATCTTAGTTGCATAAGACACTTGTCACATGCGACATATTGTATATATCGTGTACATAGAATATGTTTGTACTTTTGATCCATTCATATTCATATAACAAGTTGTGTATGCAACTACATGTGCAACTAACTGAATTTTTTTATGACATGTGCCCATTTTCAAGTCAATTAGGGTTTAGGGTTTACCTTATCTTTGGTAAGGTTTATATGGGCTAGGCAATTATCTATAACGTGTGTAATAGTTTTATTTTGGATTTTTTCTTCAATGTCATTACCTTTGGTGTTAGTTGAATATCTAGTTTTAAAATTTACATCATTGCAAAAACATGTTTGTTTTGAACCTTGTATTCAACCAACTTTGATTCATATCCTCTAAACATATCCTCTAGATGCTTCAAGGGGGATCCCCTTTCCCAATGGCTTCCTTCATGGCAATGGTTGCAAGCTCTTGGTCGAGCTTTGGGAAAATTTGGTTTCTTGTTTTCTACTTGGTGTTAAATGCTTCAAGTGAATAAAAAATGCTTCTCCATCACCAACCCATTGTTGCAATTTGATCAAGTGAAGTTCTTTTTCAAATAGTTTTGCCCCAAGATTGGCAAAGCTTGGTGGAACAACACAAGATGAGATCAACTACACCATAATTTAATATTTCAATGGAAAATCATTCAACACAACATTGAATAAGTGCTTGTTGCATGCTATAACCCATGCATTCAAGTTGGTCAACAATTTGCTTGATTTGCAATGAGATGAAGATCCTCTTTTCATTAGTGAGTTGAAGATTGTAAGGATTCTACTTCAATGTTAATCATCTTCATGAAGTTTTGGTTTCATCCAAATTTCCAAGTGTTTCCCATTTCACATGGGTCAATAAGATTAATAATGTGATGATAAATTAAATCTTTCACAGAAAAGTTAATGCAATTGAAAATTTTAAGTTTAAGAAATTCTTTTTTTTCATCTTCAATTGTCATTGTGACATGTTGATTTCCTACCATTGGGGTTCCTCCTACCAACAAAAAAATCTTGCCTATCTTGGTGGTTGTTCTTGTGGCATGCCAACTTCTTGCCATTGAGGTTTCTTTTGTTCATGAAGAACTCTCCTTGCATTGAATAGTTTTGCTTGCATTTTGTTGTTGGGTCAATCTTTAGATTTTTCATAATTGGAGGTTATTACACATCTTAATTTTCTAGATCCCATAGTTAGATTGTCTTTTTAACTTTTGAGCCTGTAGAAGCTCCAATATGGGTGGATGCATGGTAGGGTGGACTAATTTGGAAGTAACACAATCCACTTTTTTAATACCTAGGTGTGAATCTAATTGTCACATTGTTATTTACATATTGGTATTGTTAATTGGGACTCATTTTGATAGACTTCAATATGCACATGATGCAATTGATTGATATGAAAAATTCATGAAATTATAGGAGTCATGAACTTTTGACATTAAAAATTAAGGTTTGCAATGTTAACAACAACTAGTGCATGGACTTTGGTAATTTGGTTCCATGATGAACTTCAAAACTTGTTATGAATTTGGTTTTAGTTTGAAAATGTAATAATGAAAGCAAGATTGAAAGGTTTTGATTCATATTCAATGAAGTTTATTACCTATGTACTTTTATTTGGTGTAAAAACTCAAATATTTTTCAAAACTTCTTTCATCTTGAAAAGACCATGGATTGAGTTGAGATTTTGCATCCATGTTTTAATCAATGAACGAGCTACAAGGATAAACATTTTAATGGATTTTTTTTATAGAAATGATACATTGTTGCTACTTAATTCCAAAAACCTTTTAGGGCTCCAAAAAATACAAAAGAACTGAACTTTTGGATTAGGAAATTGTTGGTGCTTTTTGGTCCACCCTACCATGCACTTACCCATATTCTGTTGGTCATGGTTTCATTAGGCAAATCTATTATTACAATTGAAATTGTATTAGAAAAAAAACCTTTGATATCATTTTTCAATACTTCATACCATCAATAGAAGCTTCATATCAAATTTTGATATTAGGAAGGAAATAAATATCTATTATAAAAACTTCAAATTGAGCTTGAATAATTATAAAAGAGGCACCCCAAGTGAGTGGTTAAGTACATAACATAGTAAATTAATATTAGTCAAAATTTAGCTTTAATAATACTCATGTAAAAAAAAATGTAATTCAAATTATTATTTTTTGGGCATCTTGGAACAAAAAATTGAACATCAATCATGATGGACCAAAAAAATTGAATTATCTAAGTTCTAGGCCCTAAACTTGATTTATCTATCATTTAATTTATTTGATGTACCTCACACTTGATTTAACTAATTTTTATTTCATCGAATTAGTACTTTTACTAGTTTTAGAACATATTGTTGATATGTGTTCTTGAGGTTCCAAGTAAGATACATTTGAAGATTTCATCTCCAAATGATAAATAAGATGGAATTCAACAAGATGACAATGAAACAATAATCAACAATTGACAACAATCAACAAACTCATTTAATAATTTGGAGAGCTAAATCAATAAGCAGCTCTAGGCTCATTCTAATGTTGCCCCCTTCTTCATTTATTTGTTTAAATTTTATGTATTAAAAAGAAAAAATGGTTTGGCAAATTTTGAATTCTAGTGATAGACTGTGACCAAGTCCAACAAGGTAAAGACACAAGTTGAACTAGGAGTTAATTAAATCCAACCTACTCCCTCCCTCAAGTTGTAGCACCTATTAGGTCTTCTACAATTGCAATTTCATGTGACATGCACATTTTTATTTTTGCCTTTCACTTGATAGGTTTATTCTAGTGATGATGATAATTAAAATTGGATTATGTAGACTAGGTATAGGGTCCTTTCTCATCATTAAAAGAATTACACCATGGTCGTCAACCATGACAATTACAAATGGTCACCTAGTTAACAATTATGTGTCATGGGAATGATGGAAGTTTGGGCAATTTTTTTTGGTCATTTTTTTGGTGATGGTGGTGGCAACAGTAGCAATAAGAGCAACAATGATGTTTGTGACTTCTCCTTCTTGTTGCAATGTTCACCCATTTCATATTCAACATGCTTTGAACTTGTAGCCCACGCATAGAGGTCTTCTTCATGGATGTGGCATTGTTGTGGGAAAGGATTCGAAATTATGGTGATGGAGAACAATGGCAAAGGAGTTAGAAGATAAGGATTAGTAGATTCGCTTACAACATGTTCATTAATAATAGAGATGATAATATTCTTTCTCAGCTCAGTTTCTTGCCGTTTGCAAAAATGCTAGGTGGTGATGGCCCTTGAGGAAGAAAGATTGATACTTAGTCACTTCCTTCTTCATAATAGATAAGGCTCCTTTCTTGTGTTGCATTCTCAAATTAGGTAACATAAATTTTGGTTCCAGAATTTTGGAGAGCATGGATATTGTTTCACCAATTGTTTGCTTGCTTGATTTTTGAAAAAAAATTATTGTGATTTAGTAGCAAGTGAAGCCGTATTTGCAAATATAAACAATGAAGAAGTTGTAATATTGGAAAACCCTAATTCTTGTCCTTTCTTAGAGTCAACAACATCCACTTCAAATCACATGTTCCAAAATGATAGATATGAAAGTAATTGACATTAAAAAGACTATTATTATGGGGTGTTTTTTGGGGTTGCATAGATTCAAACTTGGATCCATCCAAGCATTGACGATCCATGCAAGTCATGGTGTTATTGGAAGTATGTAGAAGAAACTACCTTTGGACCTGGACTTGCCATCCACACCATTTTTTTCATCATCAAAACCTTCTGCACCAATGATGCTTGCTTTTTGGCTAATGGGGAATGGTTTGACCCACATGAAGCATACAACTTGCTGGTCAATGCAAATGTGAAGAAGAAGAAGCACATTGGATTGCCAACTATGTTTGTCTTCTCCTCCGACCAATTCCCAATTGGTAACTATAGTATTTAAACAAGCTACCAAAATGACCATTAGTGGTGCTACATTTTGGATGTTAGATTGGTTTTTTTGGGAGCTTTTGTTACTTAATGAATGGGATCTTTGGTGGCATGGATCGTAATTGCTTTGAATCCTTCATGAACATGAGTATCCGCCAAGTGTTTTTGTTGCTCCAATGGCATTAGTAACTAGAAAACCCTTTAACAAAACCAACCTGGTTGTTCCCATTGCACCTTTGGAACATGTCATTGACACTATAGCTATTAACACATTTGGTAATGATTTAATATATGACCCTAGTTGTCACCTAGTGGTAGTTAATGCATAGGTTTGCAAGCCCTCCAAATTTGGATTTTGGGTTGTTTGGGTGACATATGCTTTCACGGATGTTGTTGGGTCAAAGGTTTTTATTTGTTGGGATTACATTATTTTCTTGTGTGATTATCTACTCCTTTATTTTGCTTGGTGGAGCAATTCCTTCTCTCTAAGCTTGTTAACTCTGGTGCAAAGTAGTTTGCCAAGGTTGTTGATCAACTTTCAAGAAAACTATTCATATTTTTGACACACCACCATTATGATCACATTGATGGTATGGACAATTTTAAGCTCATTAATACCAAATAGTTTCTTATGCTAGTTTGTGCAATATATGTATGTAGAAGGGTTGTGTTGCGCATAATTTGTTTTACCACTTTGACCCTTAAAATAAATTGAAGATAGAAATGGTACCTAGCTACAAGTGGGGTATGAATGATCAATTGGTCCTTGACTCCAATTTCTTACATTGGTGGGTTGATGGGAAATAGGATTGCCAACTATAAAACAACATAACCCACAAACTATCACCATTACCACAAAGGTTGCAAACTTCTAATGGTGATGATGATGTATTTGGACGTATAATGCCACATGTTGTAGCCCTATTGAATGGTTTTTTTTGCGGACATGGATCAACCAAAATTTATTGTCATCATTTTACCCTTTTTTTTTCTTTCCTGAGGTTAACATGGATTTCATGGATTTCAACAAGTTCTGAAATTGCTTGATGTAACTTGTAGAACTTAGGTCTGATGAAAAAAAATCATGACTTGTTGAAGTTGGAGTTGTTTTGTGGAGATGTGGGTATGCAGGAATTGGGATGGGTATTTGGGTTCTCTAGCAACATATCTTCTGTAACGGTGAACTTATGCACAAGTACATGCCCCAATTTTTTTGCTATGCCGCAGGTCATAACTTCATCATTTATGGTGGCAATATTCATATTCAAGTTTTATTCTATTTCTATTCCTTGATTCTTGACATTCGCAAAACTAGATCAAACAAGTTTTGTGTACACCAATTACAACCTAGAGCATGAAAAATAAATTTTCATAGAAACCTTAAAACATGTGCACCTTGTAGATGATATTGCAAGGCCATGTGCATAAGATACAATGTCTAGTTGTTACACCAGACAAAAGTTGCATCTTTAGCTATGATGTTGGATGTGATGTTCTGTTTATTCAATGGGATAACAAAATTGGACATGTTAAACCTAACCCACATTGTTTTGCTTTACAATAGAGATTGATCACTAGAAGAACATGGGATGTGCATAGGGTTTAAATCAGTAGAAAAATAATGCAATTTTCTAATGTATCCTCCCAATAAGTGGGTTGACAAGTGCATGAATTCATATCACCAATTTTTATTTAAGAAGAGTGCAAAGTTGTGGGATGTGCAGTGTGTTGATGGAGACGAACTTCATGAAATTTCATGAAGAACATAATGTTGAAATATGATGGTCTGGCTTTGACCTCCCGCATACAATGAAAATTATTTTTCAAGCAAGGACTAATGGCATAATTGTGGTTGATGTTTCTAATGGCTCCCTTTTTGCTACTTTAAGTGTAAATAAATGCCCCCTCAGCATATGGACACTTCATTAAAGATGTTTTCAAGTGTGATTCATTAGAATTATAGGTTATGGGAATTACCCAATGATGTGAACAAGAGCTTTGGGTGCTTCTAAAAAACAATATAGTAGAAAAGTTTCATGGATAGAAAGAAAGAGAAAGAGAGGATGGAGATTCTTAAGAAAGTCTCTATAGAGATTAAGGTATAGCAAGCAAAGGGCATCTTGGACATTACTAAGAATAAGTTTTGATAAATGACTTGGGTGTAAGAAAAATAGTAAAGGAAAGTAAGGGAGGTGCTTTAGAGATTGGGGTGTTTTCAATCCGTGCAAGAGGATGTGTTGTTGTGAAAACTTTGAGATTTGTGAAGGTCAGGACTTAGGACTTGTGAGCAATGTTGGAGGATGTGGGTGTTATAGCAGCTAGCTGCATGAATCACAAGAGCAAGAGAGAAACAACGATGAGCAAGGTAGCTCACCTAGGTGCCTACATGAGTACATGTGATTATTGTGAAGTGATTTCTCGTACTAATGTTGCACAAGGTGTGTGATGATTCCCTTTTCCTTCTCCTTCTTCTCTTCCATCGAGGTCGTAGACAAATTTTGGGGGTTTTTTAAAGGTTTCCCGAAAGTCTTTGAATTTCATCATTAGGGTTTGGAAGTTCCCAAACCCTAATTAATTGCTCAAATCTCTTTTACATGATGATGGATGGATGCCCCTCAAATTATTTTCCATTTGTACATGCAAGTTGAAGGGATTTATCTCCCAGTACTCATCATGAGGTTTTAGAGGCTTGAAAGTTTGGAATGAATTGTGAATTTTTTTGTTCATATAATCATGGGTGCCTTTGTAATTTCTACTTTGTAAATGTAGGTTTATGGGCATACACTCTTCATGTCCATGATAATCAAAGTAGCTTCAAGAATCTTGATCATGATTATTTTTTTTTGTTTTTGGGCTTTACATAGTTGGTGTAAGACACTATCGTAAAGGTGCAAATGAATTACAACAATTTTTATAAGAAATGAAAGATTGTTGTAAAATTTGAATTACAACACACCTTTGTAATTCATTGGGCTTTGATCGCAACTTAACATCTTTTTTTTTGCTTATCATCTTGTACCCATTTAAATGATTGCAATGGAATTCAACATTGTTGGATAGAGGATGGAGGAGCTCAGGCATGTCTGTGTACAAGCCAAATATGTAACATACTCGTTGCCTTGCTTACACAATTCGCTTGGAAGTTGATGCCTTTCCCCCCTCCAAAGATCAAATTCATGTTTTATGTCAAATGTAAAGGTGACTCACTTATTGTGATTGTCACTTTAAATCTCAAATTTCATCAAAGTCTTGTGCACATCTGACATTATTTATTGCAATAGGTGCATGCCACACAAGAGTCTTAAAAAGTTTCAAAGCAACTATAGTTTGCTTGCAACATTGGAATGAAATTGTTTTATCTGAAAAATTAGTACATTGAATAACATCATTCAAGCAAGCTTTTGCAATTTGAATAGAACATAAAATCTAGTGTTCACAAAATGTCACATTGTGAGAGTAATTTTAGAAGGACATTTTAATTAAAAAGAATTGTTTCGAAAAGAAAGTAATGGAGGTGATTAGAAAAACAAAAGTTATTTGATGAGTCTTTAGGATGGTGGTGTGCTGGAGTCTTTGGATCGCTAAGAGTCTCACTCAATGTTTTGAATTATATGAATGGAGAAGTAGTTGGAAAGAAATTTTGTAAGTTGTCATCTTATGCATATGGTGTTAAGAGATGTGTTGATTAATATTTACTTGTAAATATTCTAATGGAACTTATGAAGGATTAGTGATAGTGGGTTGAGATTCAGAAGGATGATTAGAAGTTGACCTCACAAAGACTTGGCAAGATGACAAGTAATTCTTCACTTGCAACTCCTTCAGACAAATATCAATTTATAAATGAGAAACTATTTGTAAATGGGAGATTAAACTCATGCAAGAAAAGGTAGCCAAGTGTATGCACTCTAAGGTGGTTCATTTTTTACGAATGCTCCACTCCCTAAAAGTCTATACAATAATGTTAAAATGGTAATCTATTTTGATATCATTAATTTAGTGGGGAATTGCATGGTGGTTACTGAACTTAAAAGCCCATATGAAAATAAGACATTCTAAACAATTTTTTAATGTGCATGTTAAAAAATAAAAATTGAAATCCACCCAAAAATGATTATGATATGGACTTATGAAAATATGACTCATTTTAAGCTAGTCAAAAGTCCATAATTTTTTTCTAGCAATTTTTTTTCACACACGTTCTTTTTGTTTTAACATATCATATATTGAGTCCCTATAATATATCTCAAATAAAATGAATACAAAAAAATGTATGTATATAGATGCACAAACAACATATCGATCCATATTTTTCAACTTCAAAAGTCTATTATTATATATTTCGTATATATATGTTGCAATTTTTTTTTATAAATGTTTTTTCTTCAAGTCAACAATTTAAATTTAAACACAAATTTGAAAAATTATTATTATTATGTCATGTTAATAGCATGTAAATGCCACTTTGCAAAATACTGGATTGTGATGCAAAAAGTGAGCCACCCTAACTTGCAACCACCCAACTAGACATGTTGGATGAAGTTGGAAGAAAACTATCTCTTGCAATTCAGTGTTCCATTGCTAGTTGTGAATAATTCAGTGTGTTGTTTCCATATTTCAACCAATAGGATGTGACAATCAAGAAATTTGCGAAGAAGGCTCATGGGAAGTTGAAGGATTTAAATGGGTAGGTAAAATAAACTTAAAATGTGGCTTTTGCAATTTTTGCTGCTATGAAGTGTAAGAAAAATGGTACTATTCAAATTGATTGACCAAAAGTTAGGTATAGATAAGGAGACTAGTTTGTCAAAAGGGGAATTCTTGCCTGAATGTATAGTTGAAATCTTGGCTTTAAGATTGTAACATAGTGATCTTTGTTGGTTCATTGTGTAATCTTGCAAAGGTCAACTTAACTTTCTCATGTTAGAGAGTAAAATGGGAAGTGATACCTTTTCCCCAATGGAAGTTAATACCTCACAAGGTGATCATGCTCAAGGAGTTAACTAATGTGAGCCTAGGAAACATCCATTACAAGAAGCTAATGGTCAAAATAAGGGTATTCAAAAGCTTCTCATATCTCCCCACAAAAGGATGAAAAAATTGCCTAGCAACACAGGCTAATTATTATGCAAACTTATAAATATGAACAACTTGTTATATACACATGCAAATGTAATGCAACAAATAAACAACTTATCATGTGGTGTTTTCACAACAACATATGTAACTGACATTGTGTTTGGATTTGATCCCAAAAAATGTCAATATGTTTTGACACAAATGTGAACAAATTTACAAAACTTCGCAAACAACAAATATATCTTTCCCTTCCCAAAATATGAGCTAATATGACATTTATATACTTTATTAAAAAACAATTTATTGTCATTGGTAGAGTGAAGTAACACAAAGCCAAAGTTTATTTATTTTTACGTATCATGGTGGCATGCAAAATTTTAAACATGCCTTTCATTTGACAAGCAATATTATTAATGTTATCTGTATTGAAATAAGGATTATAATATTAATGTGTATTAATAGATATACAAAGGGTGTTGGATAGGTTTGCGTGTAGGTGTGCGAAAACAATGTTGAAATTGTTAGATTTGGTGGTTTAAGTTTTTTTCTTAGTTATCTTGACTAAACTAATAATTAAATGTGTAATAAGGTTTGGTGGGTTTGTGAGAATTATAGAGGATCAATGCAAATGGTAAAAAGGGATCATTATTTTCAATATTCAATGAAATAGGGTTTTGTGTAGGCTAATGTTTTTTGAATTTTTTCAGCCCATGGGATTGCTGAGTTTGATGATCTAAATTTGTTTCCATAGTTATCTTGAACAAACTAACAATTCAATGTGTAATAGGTAGCTTGGTATTTATTTACCAAAAGGATTCTTGCACATGACTTGTGCACTTTGTAATTCTTGCCTTTCATGTGCTAGGCACATTTTCATTTTTTCTTTTCACTTGATAGGTATTATTATTATTATTTTCTTTTCAAAGTGAAAGGGAAAAAAAACATTGAAAATATTTTTCATATCTTTCATTTGACAGGCAATTATAAATAAATAAATAAATAAATTTGCCTTTCTTTTGTTTGGCAAAATGCATGTGACAGGCATTGACAG
>Ga0116228_10005774_pt1 | contig 11041 bp, 7 predicted proteins | sample S1TSphfallax_2_FD_89694 | JGI IMG/M metagenome (GOLD analysis project Ga0116228, IMG submission 89694) | Host-associated microbial communities from peat moss isolated from Minnesota, USA - S1T2_Fc - Sphagnum fallax MG | ecosystem: Host-associated > Plants > Peat moss > Unclassified | place: USA... | reverse complement strand
TAAAAAAGAGGGTAAGAAAACAACTTTTACAACTGAAGTGAGCAATGCTCACAGAAAAACCCAATGGTTGTTGGCATGGGTGTAACCAGGAGATGCTTGTATGTCCAATTGTAAACTTTTGGGTCAAAATTTGTCATAGGCTATTTGATTGAAGGCAATTTGATTTTATAATATACCGTATAACAACACACCAAAACTTCACTTCCCATCTTTTGTAGGTATAAAACAAACATTACTTGGTGTTAGCTAAATCATCACACATTCATAACAAATATTTGTGTTTTCCAAGTCACAATCATAAACCCTAGAACTTATGAATAGGGCTAGCAAACCCACCAAAAACCCGATACATTATTTCAATTGTTCACCCAAATGAAATTTTTTGTTGAGAAGAGATGATCTACTGTAAAAACACACCAATATCTGTCACTGCTCTTGAACAAGTCTAGTGACCCTGCAAAAGTCTTAACCCTAATAACGCAAAACACTCCTATTCTTCTTTTGTTACAATACACCAATACTTGGTAATCATCACAAATCATGATTCTCTTCAATATTATTCATTCCTTGCCATGATCATAATACTAGCAAGGATTAGAAGCAGATTGCATTACATCATCCCAAAATGTCCTGGTACATATTTGTATACAGCAAAAAAACCATCAAAGACAGGATTTTGGTGGGGTGCATCCATCCCCACCCTTGCTCAGTGACAACCATTTGCAAAGCAAATCATGTTCTCAAAGCAACACAAGATGATCCTACCTTGAGAGAGGGCTGTTGCAAGCCAGACAGGTAGTTTTGGACTTTTGTGGATTCATGAGGTGAGGTTGAGCTGCGATCGTTTGGCTGCATACCGCCATGCATCTGCCTCCAATTTTTGCTTCTCTCTCCTCAGGGATGCTAATAAATCCTCCATCAATGCTGTGCAGCAAAATCAAGTTCCTCAGTCAATAATTATATGTGCATTCATCCCTTTGGGATGTTGAAACCGGTTTGTGGCTGACATGAAGAATTATGTCTTGGATGCTTGAGAAGGAAACAGAAAGAAAAAGAAACACACTATGTGTTGGATGCTGGAGAAGAAAAACCACAGGAAGAAACAATATCTGTTCGATATACATTACTCAAGAAGAAGAAGAAGAACGACAGCAACAACAACAAGTTTTCCTCATAAGAAACATAATGTGTTGGATGCTCGGGAAGGAAGAAAAATTACACAAGGAACAAGGAAGGTCTTAGATGCTCAAGAAGGAACACAAGAAATGTGTGGGAACAAATGCATGCGTGCGTGCGAGCTCGCTCGCGCACCTTGCTCAGTCTCGGCCTTGCGGTCCAGAGTGGAGGTTAGATCTTCGGCCAAGCGATCCAGGAGCGCACAGTCATCTGGAGGTGCCATACCTGCTGCTGCTGCAGCAGCAGCAGCAGCAGCAGACGTTGAAGCAGCAGATGAGGATGTCCCCGCGCGCATAGGCGACGGCAGCATCGAAGAAGCCCCCTGCATGCCGCTCCTTCCTTGTCGTCCCTTCTTCTTCTTCTTCTTCCAAATCCCACTACTGTTGTGCTGTGGCGACTCTCTCTCGGGCGGCGAACTTCGCCCTGGACCGGCAGATGGTTCGACTGGTGGGGCCGGGGCGGGCGGGCGGATGGAAGAAGTTTCTTGTGCGGGTGATGATGTGATGCAATTGCGGTGGATGGAAAGCTCTCATGTTGGTTTCTCGTGTCGTGCAGATGGATCGGCGGAGATGAAAGAAAGCAGGGTGACGACGCACGCAATCCATGGCTGTCGACGGAGTTCGTTCGCAACGGACGAGAATGGACCAGGAAACGTAGCCGGAAGTTGAGTCACACTGCCAGGGAAGGAACGAAGGAAAGGAAACGAAAGGGAAGGGAAGCGAAGAAAGAAGAGGAGCTTCGGAAGGTGCGCCTGCCGCACAGAGGGGGAGAGAGAGCGAGAGAGGTAGGTCTGCCGACGACGAGGAGGCGCGACACGAGGAGGTGGCTCGCTCGTTTGCTCGCTTTTCTGGTGCGGAGCAGACTAAAGAATAGGTGGCAATCTGATTGCCGTTTGCTTGTTCGCTCGCTGTGCGCAACAACACACTGTGCGAGAAGAGGGCGGATTTTTTTGTGGTAGTCAGCAGATTGTAGTAGAGCAAGTGCCGCGGCCTTTTGTGTTTTGTATTTCTTGCTGCTAGGTAGGTGTATTGCTCAGCCGCGCTGCACTCCCGCCTGCCCGCATTTTGTTGCGTAGGTAGGTGGGTAGGGTTTGGCAAGTTGCTTTCTCTGAAGCAGCAGCAATAATCTTGTGTCTGTCTGTCGAGGGTTAGCACTGGTCGTGTTGGAGATTTGTGCGTCAGTCGACCAGCCAGCCAGCGAGGAAATGAAGGCTTCCACCGGGAAAGAGGGTAGTGGTGGACCTGTGGAAGTGGAACTGCCGTTGAAGGGATTTCTGCCTCGACGCGGAGGAGGAGGAGGAGGACCTGCCGCTGCATCGAGGCAGAACAACCGGGGAATGGAGGTGGGAAACAAGTATGATGCTGCTGGTGGTGCTGGTCATCATCATCATCATGGGATGGAGGAGGAGAGAGTTCCACCAGCAGCAGCGGACAAGGGAAAACTTTCTGTAAGTACAAACCCCACTCGTCTCTCTTTGTCGGGGCGTCAGATCGAGCAAAGTTCCCGTCGTCTTTACCATGGTAAAGCTGGCCTCGACCTCGATTCCAACAACGGTGTGCCCGCTGCGCAAACAAGCTCTGTTGTGATGGTGGACGGTGAAGAAGGAAGAAGAAGAAGCAGGAAGAAAGCTTGGTTGCACAGGACACATGGTAAGAACCCTTTGATGCTTTTTTGCATGCACAGTTGTAAGTCTCTCCATCTATGTATGTCTGAATCTCAGAGGATATGGCAACCCTGATTAGGAAGAATGCCAAGGAAATTGTGGTCCCTCAGATTCAATTCTTGGAGGTCCTGGTGATTCAGGAGCTTTAAATTAGAACTGAATGAGAAGAGGTGCACTTCTTCTTCTTCAGGACATGTGCTGCTCTCTGATTCTTTGCTCAATGATGATGCCGTCCGATTGTTGCATCTTACCTTTCTATGCTGCTTTTGTGCAAACCAGATGCAGATTTGGAGCTTGGATTAGCAAGTGGCTCAAGCAATGTGCCAGCAGCTGTGATAACCGAACAGGAAGGTGAAGAAGGTGAAAGGCCTGTGACCATGGATCAGGGAGAGATTCGGCCACCTGGGAACTCTTCAGAAGCGGCTGGAGCAGAGATTGTCCAAAAGGTTGGGATGGGTCTTCGGTTGTATACAGGGAAAGAGAGAGCACAGTCACATGACAGCAGTGATAGCGGTGATGATTCAGGAAGGCAGAGAACTAGGTCTTGGATTCCTGGTTCAGACAAACAAAAGTTTTCCCATGCAGCTTCATCAATAGACAGAGAGAACATAGATGGAAACTCTTATGTCAGCAGGCTTGGCAAGGAGTTGAGTGTTGCTGGTAGCAGCTCTGCTGAGTACCGGTTACCAGAAGAGAATGGAACAGAGATTGAGAAGTGTGAAACACCTCGCACTCGACTGTTACTGCCATCACTTAATAATAGCAGGATATCTGGACAGAGTGGTGTCTTGCTTGCAGAGCAGCAGCATATCGGAAATGATGCAGTGGCTTCTTCAGGAGATGTCTCTGGTTTTCCAGTTGATGATAAGAAACTCCACAGTTTGAGAGAAAAGAAAAAGAGGAAACAAGTTGAAATGCACATTGCAGTGGGTGAATCTTCTGACCCTCAAGGGCCCCTCATTCACCAGCCTCAAGCTGTAGCAGCTGGCTCGGAGGAAGAGATTCTGCAACCAGCGGTTGGTTTGACAAGTTTGACATTGAACAATGCTTGGAGTCGTCCATTGGAGCACGCTACCAGTGTTGATAAGACTGCAGACATGGGCCGAAGGAAGCGGCTTAAAGAGCATGCTGGAGATCTTTCCCTTTCTAATGCAGCAAGTGCTATGCAGGAGGTGGTGGATTTGTCTTCACCATCTCCTGACACTCATGGAATACGAAGGTATGAGTACTTACATGGATTATATCAGAAGCAATTGAGTTGCTCACCAGCTCCTTTGTATGCTGCCTCAGGCAAACAGTATTTCCATTCCTTTTGTGTCTTCCCTGAACATGCATATGTATGACTGACACTTTTGTTCAACCTGCTCATTAATTCTGTTTTGTGGTCTGGTTTTCTCTTCGGGGTGGGGTTTCCTCTTTTTCATGGTTGCTGACAGTGTCTGGTTTTTTTGTCAGATCTTCCTTATTACATGCTTGTATCCAAATTCTTTTCAGGTTGCCTTAAATTTTAAGTATTGAGAAATTCTCATGAAGATGATATTTATGGATTCTGAAAACCAAGAGGAGAAGTGGGTTTTGTGGGTTGAATGTTGAATCTTGCTGCCACTCCAGTAGAACGAGAATGGATGAGTATTGTTTATTCTTTCTTTTTTTAAGGCTATAACCTTGAAGGTAAGTCAAGTAGTGAGAAGTTGCCCAGAGTTTATAAACCTACTCCTATGTTATGGAGAAAAGGTCTGAAGCTTTAAGTCTTCAGGTCTTTTAATGCTGCTAACAAGGTTAAAGCAAAATGTGACCCTTGTCTTCCTTTGTGTTGCTTGGAAGTTCCATAAAATCCCCATGAAGCTGAGATGCATAAATGGGGTCAGTTCCTCTTCTCTCCCAGAAGTTTTTAAGTGATTAAGCTCCTTCTATAAAGCTGTCCTGCTGGTGGTCAATCACCTTTGGGTTGCAGGAAGGTGATTTTCCCTCACATAACATAAGTTGGGTTCTCTAAAACTCCCTGGGGGGCAGTTGAAAGTTCTCAGATCTCTCAAGGTCTAATGCTGACAGATCTTCTCCCCTTCTGTTGCAGTCCTTTGATTTCTCAACCTCTCCTCTTTCTTTGTTTGGCTGGCACACCACTCTTGTCCTCTATGTTAGTCATTGGATGCTCCAAACTGTGCCCAGGAAGATGGCATTCTTTTATATGCTTGTGATCAGTCCACACTTGATTCAATAATATGCTTTGTAAAGAAGGATGTCTTGTATCTGGCATGTTAGTAGGTTCTGCATTGTCCAAGATATTCAGATAACTGTGACAGTTGCATTCAAGTGAGTCATTTTTCAGATATTCAGGGCCAATTCTGATCAAGTGGTTTGTTGGTAACTGGGCACAGTGGACATGCAAGACTTCTGCATAACGAACCAGCGGGGAGGGTAACATCTCCTGAACATGCTCTTAATGGATATCAAACAGAGGGATCTGAGGAACTACTCATGGGTGGACACAGTACCAGGTCTGCCAGGACTAGTGCTCCAAGAAATCCAAGATTATGGTATGGCTCCAGCTCACAGGCTCTGGGGTCATCAGCAATGGCACAGTACAGTAATAGTAATAAACTTGGACACTTTGCAGGCTTGTTCATTCAAGGCAGTGATGTGCCGAATTCTTCTTCAGGGGTCTTTTCTGGAAGAGAGCTTCATCTGGGCTCAGGAAGGGAGGTATCTCAAGATGTGATAGATCTTGCTAGTGATGATGGCAGGAGCCAGCTAGAGATGTTGTCTTCATTTCCACATGACCACAGTGGAGAGCCAGGGCCTTCACAACATTCTGGAGTCTCTGTTCCAAGGAGATCTAATCAGCGTCACCTCTATGGATATGCCCAACGGGCCAGGAGCAGGGTTAATCCTCAGGAACCAATTGACTTGGAAGAAGACTATCCACTTCGGAATGACATTAGTCAGAGTATCCCATGGGATGGGAATTCAGTGCAAGCTCTTGCAGAGCCATACAATCTACAGAGCAATCAGAGAGTAAACACTGGTGCTTCAAGAAATAGTAGTTCATTGGAGCCTGAATACTCAAATGATCTACCAGTGCAAGAAGATGGTTCTCAATCAGGTAGGAATTGGTTTTTGACTACAACCTCAGGTCTTGGGTTCTCAGAGTTATGGAGAGGTTTGTGTAGGCAGGTGGGATCTGTGAGGGGGGAAGAGAGTGGGGACCTGGAACTGGCTTTGTCCATGGAGCTGGATGACCCAAACCCAACTACGGTAGATTCTTGTAAACCTGAGACCAGGATTGCCTTGGATGATGATGATGCAGATACTGAAAGATCACGCCAGTTGGCTGAAGATGAAAGGCTAGCTCGAGAGCTGCAGGACTCCTTTGTGTCTGAAGCAGTAGTAGCAGATCAATCACCGGTACGCATTGCATTTATTCAGGTTGTAGATGGAAAGATGGGACTTGGGGGGTTTGACTGTTGCTTGGCCAGCGTATTAAATGTTTGTGTTCTGTGTTGAATTTATAGTGTAACAGCCCAAGTACTCTAAGTAATGGATGTAGAATCTCCAAGCATCCTGCTTTTGCTGTGGTTTGACTGGGTGAGAGTGATTTTTCTATGCTTGAATAGAATAGCTGTTAGATCAGAGACTCAGAAACAGGATGCATGATGATTGGGATTCTGTGTTGGTGGGGTCATTAGGATGATGAGGTTTTGGCAAGAATGTTGCAAGAGGAAGAGAATCTGCATGGGCGAAGACTTCCGATCATGTACCCTGGTGCTTCTGAGATGCAGGTTAGTTGGTATTGTTTTATTTTTACAGTGTATTTATGCCATGTTTGTTGGTGTGACATGAACATCTGGAGGGTTCCCACTGGCCAGAAATTCCATTTTGAGCATTGTAACCACTCTATCCATTGCTTGTTTTTAGGTTGCTAGGTCCATATAAATTATTTAAATACACTAAAAGTGACTTATGTATATATCCTGTGTAGGAATTCTTGGCAGAAATGGGGAATCAAAGGGAAGCGCGAAGGGCTTGGCGAACTGGATTGACACAGGCCCAAAATGAACAGTCAGATTTCTCTGCATCAACCTCCAGGGTAGCACGCTTGCCTGTATATGGCCGCAGTGCTGGACTATCCCGCACAAGAAGTTTGTATCCTGCATTTTCAGCTTCAATAAATGTAGAGCAAACAAGGGCTCAATTAGCCATGGCCCTGCAAATGGTATACTTATTTCTCCTGTGTTCCGTCTACCATATGGGTTTTTTGCTGCTTTACTTGGGAACCTTCTTTCCATTTTGTTCTGTTTTAGAGGTGCCTGGCCCTGAATTTTACAGAACTGTGTATAATAGGCTGGAATCATGAGTGCCTGTGACCAAATGTTTCTGTCAATCCAGCTTGTTATAAATGACATGTTTCAAATAGTGTTTGAACAGTTCTTGTTAATTTGCATATTGTTATACTGGTGTGAGTACAGAGGTATGCAGCATTGGACGCTTTCCAGCAGCAACTCCCTGTGGGTTTACAGCTCGCACATCTTGACAGAGATTTTAATGAGTATGTCAGCTTATTCTCACCTATTCATCACCCTTGTTGCTCAGTCACGGATCCATCATGAATGTCTCACAGTATTTCTGAAAAATTGCATTGGTACTCAGTCTGCATGGTCCTCTTGAAGGTGATATTTTGTGAGACACTTGTAAGGTTATGATTCATTCTTGTGGTGTATATCATTGGTATGCTGGAACTGACATAATGCTTACCTTTGAAGTGTTATTGTGGTGTTTTCTTTGCAACCTCATAGAAAGACTTGGACACTCAGGTGGAAATATTTGCATATAAAGTATTTGGCAAGAGTTGTGGTCAGTTTGAAATATTTACACTGAAATTTTTTAAGATTGGCACCACAGTGGGCCTTTTTCAGTTGGGGAAATGACCTTCCATTGTGATTTCGTGTTTCATCATGTGGGCAATTTGACATTGACACTTTATGGTTATCTTGACTGTTGCATCACAGAAATGATTACGAAATGTTGCTGGCATTAGATACAGACAATGATGCACACCGTGGTGCATCTCAAGAGAGCATAGGGTTATTGCCAGTCACAACAATTGCAGTAAGCATCTCCCCTATTCCTGTCTTTGTTCCACCCTGGGTTGGATAACTTTCCACTTGGTGTTCTTTGAGGATTTCTTATAATCTGCATTTCCTTGACATGATTCTAATTGCCAATTGCTGCTTGTCAACTATGCTAGGGTTGTGAGGGCTCTTGGTTTAGATGGATTATCTGTACAGATTGTTGCACTAAAGTTGTGTTTGCATGACTTGACACAGCCCACAGATGTGTGTGATGAGAGCTGTTCCATATGTCTGGAAGTACCAGCAGCTGGAGATGTGGTTCGCCGCCTGCCATGCATGCATGCTTTCCATAAGCAGGTTTCTCTGAGATGCTTCTACTTCACCAGATTGGGGGACTCAGTTTCACTGATATTGTACTAATCAGTTACAAATTGGGTTGTGTGTTTTTTTTTTGAATTTTGTAAGACAGATGCCTGTTGTAGGAACACCACAGACAATTTGTCACAGTTTAAAAGTTTGGGTTTTAGATAATTAGCAGGGTTGGATTTGTTTTGGATTTTGATTAGAGATTCCCAATGACTGTACTATAAATATTGGTAGAAATTATGTCACATTCAAATGAAGGTTGTGGATGTTCAGCTGATTAGCAAGGTTGGATTCTGACTTTCATTGTGGTGGGTGTGGCACAGTGTATAGACAAGTGGTTGCATCGTCAGGCTGTCTGCCCTGTTTGCAAGGCCCACATCTGAAGCTGTTCTGGGGACATATCTTAATTCAAGTACCCAGCTAGGCTAAGGCGCGTGCAGACTTGTATGAAGTTAGTTGCTAAAGTATTACCTTCTTGGAAGCAAGTCAGCAGAACAGCATGTACTTACATGAGCAAGTTGTAAGTGTGGCTTGTGGGGAATGTGGGGGGAATTACCTCATTTGCGAGGTGTAGACTTTTCCATAAGGGTTTGGACAATGGGAGCATGCCAGCATAGTTGAAGGACAACTATCTCAGGCTGACTGGTGGTGAACGCACACAAGAGATCAGTACTGACAGTTTCGATAGTTTGGTTGTCCTGAGAGTGCTCCTGGTCAGATTTTTGTGAGGTGAGGATGTTGAATATACTGTGTTGACCCTCTCAATGAGGGTGTTGCAATTTTCCAAGAAGCTGAAATCTGTTTTCTAGATCATTCTTAATGCAGAATGGTGTGTGCCTTTCAAGGGAGAGAACTCACAGGCAGTTGTTTTTCTCAACTCCTAGTCTGTCCAAAGTCCTCCACAAGGAAGGTGTATTGGCAAGATGTACACAATTGAGGAGCTGTTGTAGTGATGGTGTCTATCCTGCTAGTGTCGTTTGTGGATATGTTTGACCAAATTTAACCATGAAATTGTAGAGTTGATCACCACTGTCTTGATACTCTTTGATAATATCTGTATTATCAGGGGAGGTCATTTTTTCCAATTGAAAGTAGCTTTACTGGGCAAGAAACAATACAGTTCATGGAAGAAGGGCAAGTTTCAGAAAGCCCTTTTGGCATTCTGACATGGTCTTTCTATGTACTAATCTGTGAAAGCTTGCTTACTGGATTGGGTCAACAGAAATGTCCTTGGATCTGAATTCCTGCAAATCCTATCTATAATTGGTGAATTTTATATTGTAGACAGGACTTGAGGCTTTGGCCTTGTGTTCTCTGCAATATTCTAGTCTCTTGTTTGGGCATTCTGTTCTGGTACTGATATTCAAGTTGCCCACAATGCATCCAGTATTTCACGGACCACCCATCTGGTCAGCCATAGAAGACGTTGATATGATGGCCAAGTTGAACAGAGGAGGAGAGCAGACCACTACAGAGGAGTGGGGAGGATGCTATTTGCAGGCACTTGGAGTGAAGACCTGAGTACACCTTGGCCATGTTGAAGAGAAGAGAACAGACCAGGACAGAGGAGGAGAGCAGACCACTACAGAGGAGTGGGAAGGGTGCTATTTGCAGGCACTTGGAGTGAAGACCTGAGTAAACCTTGGCCATGTTGAAGAGAAGAGAACAGACCAGGACAGAGGAGGAGAGCAGACCACTACAGAGGAGTGGGGAGGGTGCTATTTGCACATACTCGGAGTGAAGACCTGAGTAAACCTTGGCCATGTTGAAGAGAAGAGAACAGACCAGGACAGACGGGGACAATAGTAAGCATCCGGAGTAAAGATCTGGTGCACAAACTGTGCTTCTGAATGTTCCCCTTTGTAGCCAATCCCACCACAATAAGGTGCATGAATCAGCCCAATGCCCAAATTTTGTTTGCTCTGCCCTCAGGGGAAGAGACTATGGAATGGTGGCTATTCATTTGGTCCATCTGACACATTGTTCAAGTTCCAGCTTATCAATTCAAAGCATAAATTATTAGAATCTGAAATAGTGATGAATAATTCTCAAAATTGAACATAAAATGTGAGTAAGACATTTTGATAAGAGGTGGGCTAAGATGAGATTTTGTGAATGTGGTGTTTTTTCCAATGTTGGACAGTTTTTAAATTAAGGGTAGATAAATATTAAAAAATCAAAATTAGTGATTGTGAAAAGATTCGAAGATTTGTTCAGAATTGGTTTTTTCTCTTTTCAAAATATCAATAACTCATACATTCACAACTTAGATCCTTTACTTTAATCTTATTATTATTATATTTTAATAACCTAAGGTGAGATGGTCTGTCACTTTGTGAGCGACTCTCATGAGGTTATGACTGCACTCATTGTCGTGTTACCTTTAATTTTTGTTGTGGAGATTTCTCTGCAACTTCATCGATCCTTTTTCTAGTGGCTTTAGCGGATGTTCTGCATCCAAGTAGTCACCAGTGGTGTGCTTAAAGGATATGTTCAGGGTGCAGGAGGCCCCAACCACTACCCTATAAATAGGCCTCTATGTCTTTTAGGCATAGATGCTTGCATATACAGGGACATGCTAAAATGAAATAAAAGCTCTTTCCTTCAGAAGCTTGTTGCAGCTTGAATGAGGACACTGTTGACTTTTTTGATTAGCAATGTCTCTTGAGTGCTAGCCAACATCACGTCTGAGTCTTCCCATTGCTTCCGGAAAGGCAACAGAAACTCAGGACGCAGATTGTGTATAATGGTTTGCCCAAGTTTTTGG